>Ga0316205_10002107_pt1 | contig 21801 bp, 21 predicted proteins | sample 3monthpyrite_MG_FD_204941 | JGI IMG/M metagenome (GOLD analysis project Ga0316205, IMG submission 204941) | Microbial mat bacterial communities from mineral coupon in-situ incubated in ocean water Damariscotta River, Maine, United States -... | ecosystem: Environmental > Aquatic > Marine >... | reverse complement strand
CTTATGTGAAAGTGGCTGATGTTCCGGCAACGATTAAAAAGATTAAGGCCGCAGGTGGACATATTATGGTGCCACCCGATAAAGATCTACTGAGTGGTAACCTCGCAATATTTACAGACCCAATGGGTGGAATAATGGGTATTGTGAAATGGGCTGAGCCCGAGCAAGAAAATAACTAGGGCGAGTCGATGAATAAGTTAATATGCAAATATCTATTTCGTTTTTTAACCATTTCAGCTTCTATAGGCACACTACTAGTATTGGCAACCATATCTAGTTGTTCGTCAACAAATGGTGGTGGAAGTGCAGGAGGCTCTGTTTACTACCGTTCGGGATATTATGATCCATGGTACTGGGGCCCGGGTTATTATCCACCGCACTATCATCCACCACCAAGTAACCGTCCACCAAAACCGGAACACCCGATTGAGAGGCCTCCTGGTACCCGCCCACCAGGAACAAGGCCACCAAAACCGAGGCCACCAGTAGCAGGTCCACCCCCGCCAAGACCTACTCCGCGACCCAGGCCGCAACCGCGACCGATGCCACGTGGGCGCTAAAAATTTAATATGTAAAGAACCTGACTAAGGAGAGAATGATGATTGCGAGGATTATAGCCATTTCTATATTGATGGTGAGCCTGTTTGGTTTGAGCGTCATAGCAACGGCGGCTAAGAAAGGCGCTAACATGACTATTCGTCATGGTATTGTCGAAAACACTGAGCAGGTACAGTTTAATTCGGAGGCAGGGAGGGGAGCCCTGGTTGGTGGAATTATTGGCTATAACATGCGTTCAGATCGTTCTAAATCGAAGCGCAGACGTAATGCCATTATTGGTGCAGGCGTTGGGGCCTCTGCCAAGGCCGCAAATGAAGGCGATCTACAAGGCATGCAATATACTGTCAAAGCAAACGACGGTACCCAGATAAAAATCGTGACCGATCAAGTTGAAATACGCAAAGGCGATTGCGTTGCTGTGGAACAATCCGGCAACACTGCCAACATTCGTCGTGTCGATAAAACCCTCTGCGAGAAAGACTCTCAAAAGGTCGTCGAGGCCGTTGCTGAAGAGTCAAAGGAAGAGGCGCAAGAATGTCTGGACGCTAAACAGGAAATGTTGAGGGCTGAGACTGAAGATCAGATTAATCTGGCTATGAAAAAGATAAAGGTCCTCTGTAACAATTAGACGATTTAAGACTTTTTCAAATAAGGAAATGAGAGATAAATGAAAGCATATTCAAAGCTCGTTTTATTGTGTAGTTTGCTCATAGCTATGCCGGTTTCGGCCGAAACACCTGCAGAAAAGTTTGAGCGGGAAATGAAGCACTCTCGGGAAATTATCTCAAATCAACGGTTTGATTTAGTGAAACAATACATGGGTCTTACTGCTTTTGAAGAAAAGCAATTTTTAGGTGTTTACAATCGGTACCGTGATGCGATGAAGCCGATATCGGATGCACAGACCAAGTTAGTGACCGACTATGTCACAGCATATACGAACAATAAATTAACAGACAAATTGGCCGACCATTTTACCCGTAGCATGTTTGACCTGGCAGGGAAGAAGCTGACGGTTAGAAAGAAGTTTGTGTCTGAGTTTCAGGTTTTTCTCAAACCCAGACCAGTGGCTCGCTTCATGCAGCTTGAAAACAAATTGGATGCGATCATGTCATATGATCTAGCACGTAAAATTCCACTTGTACCTACCGATAATGCTAAGGCACCTGCGCATTTGAAAATTGACTGATCCTCAGCAGCTAATTTATAAAAGCGCATATCTTGGAATTATGTCGACTAACTGATTGGTTGGTATTTTATTTTGTACGCAATAATATAAATAACCGGTAGCACAATTAGGGTAAGTACGGTGGCAAAGCCCAGACCAAACATAACAGTTACCGCCATCGATGAGAAGAAGGCATCAAACAGCAATGGTAGAAGGCCAAGGATGGTCGTAATTGCCGCCATCGAGACAGGCCTTACTCTGCTTACCGCAGAATCAAATACCGCGAGATAGGGATCCTTGCCTTCTTTTAATTCGAGGTTGATCTGGTCCACCAGGACGATTCCATTTTTTAGTATCATCCCGATCAAACTGATAAAACCAAGTAAGGCAATAAAGGTAAATGGTGTGCCGGTTAGAAGTAAGCCAAATGAGACCCCAATCAGTGCTAACGGAACGGTTGACCAGATAATTACAGGTTGCCGAAAGTTACTGAACAGAAGGACGGTGATGACAAACATCATCGCGATGCCGATGGGTAAGGCGGCAAATAGCGGGCCCTGTGCATTTTGAGAATTTTCAAATTCACCACCCCATTCTAGCGAGTAACCATCGGGTAACTCTATTGCTTCGACCTTTGGACGTATGCGTTTGAATATATCGGTGGTAGTTTCTTCGCCAAGAATATTTGGATCACTCACTACCATGATGGTGCGTTTCCGGTCTCGACGATTAATGATGGAGTCTTCCCAGACCGTTTCAAAACTGCTGGCAACTTGCTCAATAGGTACATAGCGGCTATAGACGGGGCTCCAGATTTGTATCTCTGGCAAGCTGTTCAGGCTTAGTCGCTCAATGGCCGGAGGTCTGGCAACAATCGGCATCAATGTTGTACCGTCGCGGTACAGGCCGATTTCCTTGCCACTGAAGGTCATTAACATGGCATCGTCCATGTCTTTTTTGCTAATACCTAACTTGCGCGCCTGTGCCTCGGCAAAAATCGGACGGATGACTTTGGTGCGTGCCTTCCAGTCATCTCTGGTTGCTACGGTACTTGGGTCCTCCATGATGATTTTGTGTGCCTGTTTTGCCAGTTTTCTTAATACAGTGGGATCGGCGCCGCTGAAACGCGCTTCGATTTTACCCTGGCCTGCAGGTCCTAATTCAAACTTTTTAAATTTATGTAGTGCTTGTGGGTAGTTTTGTGTCAGGTGCTTCTCTACTTGTTTAATCAGAGAATCAATATCGCGATAGTCATCGACTTCAACCATCCACTGCCCATAACTTGGGAATACTTTTTCAGGTGCGTAGGTCAACATAAAGCGAAGTCCCCCCTGACCAGTGTTTGAACTAACCCGTTTAATACCATCAAGTTTTAACAAGTATTTTTCAATTTCCTGTACGTCAGCGTGAGTCGCGCGTATATCTGTGCCTTGTTGGCGCCAGTAATCAACCAAAAATATTGGTGTGGTCATGTAAGGAAAAAAGGCCTGTTTGACAAAACCAAATCCGTAGCCAGCCAGGACCAATAAAACAACTGCAGATACCGCTGTTGTTTTACCGTTACGCATGCAGCCATCAAGCAGTTTCTTATACACAGTGAAAACGATCCCTTTGTAAGGGTCGTGATCCGTCTCGTCTGTATTTTTCTTTTCTGCTTCCTTAAAAAACATATTAGCAAAGAAAGGGGTTAAGCTAATCGCGGTAAACCAACTCAACATTAATGAAATTAACAGAACGTAAAAGAGAGAAGCGAGCATTTCGCCGGTAGCATCATCGGACAAGCCAATAGGCGCAAAGGCCGTAACGGCTATAACTGTTGCACCTAGTAAGGGCCAAATGGTTTGCTTGGTGATAGCGATTGCCGCCTGGATCTTACTAAGTCCGCGCTGCATACCGATCAATATACCTTCCGTGATGACGATGGCATTGTCTACCAACATACCAAGCGCAATAATCAGGGCACCCAAAGAAATTCGTTGCAGGTCGACATTGTACATTTTCATAAAGACAAAGCTGCCGACCACTGTCAAGAACAGAATCAGTCCTATGAGCAGACCACTACGTACACCCATGAAGAGTAGCAGTACGCCAATGACGATGGCCACGGCCTGCGCTAAACTGACGACAAAACTTTTTATAGAAGCAGATACCAAAGCAGGTTGATCATATAAAGGCTCAAGTTCTATGCCAATAGGCCTTTGAGCTTCAAGCTCAGCAAGCCGTGTTTGAATTCTTTCCCCAACTTCTACAACGTTATAGCCTTTGGCGAACGAAACACCTAAGGTAATTGCCTCACGACCATTAATTGACGCCAGGTAATTCGGGACTTCCCTAAAGCCTCGTTTGACTGTCGCGACATCACCCAAATAGATAAGATGTTTGGCGCCTACTTCACTGATAATGAGCCGTTCCATCTCTTTAACATTCTTAAACTCACCGGTAGGATTAAAGCGAATATATTCCTGATCAAGTTTAATGGCGCCGGCATTCGAGACCACATTTTGTGTCGCAAGTATGTCGTAAATTCGTTGATATGGAATACCCAGGCGGGTCATTTTATTGCGAGATATCTCTACAAAGACTTGCTCCTGTTGCTTACCCGCTACGGCAACTTTGCCAACACCTTCAACCAAAATCAGCTCACGGCGTAGAAAATCAACGTAATCAACCAGTTCTTTGTAACTAAAGCCGTCACCAACAACACCAAATAGTAAACCGTAAATATCGCCAAAATCATCGTTTACCAAAGGAGGGTAGACGCCTGGTGGTAAAGAAGGAGTCAGGTCATTTACTTTGCGTCGTAGTTCATCCCAAATTTGTGGTAGATCATCCGGGCCATAGGTCCTTTTCATGGTAACCGTAATTTGTGACAGTCCGGGGGTATTGATGGAACGGATATAGTCTACGTATTGTAATTGTTGGATGGCATTTTCTAGTGGGTAGGTGACTTCTTCCTCTACCTGTTGTGGTGAAGCCCCCGGATAACGGGTAACAATGACCGCATCTTTAATGGTGAACTCAGGATCTTCCAACCGGGCAAGACCATTAAAAGAGATTATGCCGCCAACCAGGATGATCACGGTTATCATCCAACTTATACTTTTATTCCGTATTGAGTATTCTGCAATATTCATGGTGTATTGTTGTTATTTTATCTATGTGGAGACAATCTACAGGCCACGTTCTCGTGTCATCGGTTTAATTTTTTGCCCTTCCTGAATAAAACTGACACCGGCAGATATAATTTTTTGTCCTGTTTCTATGCCAGAGAGAACTTCGATTCCATCATTGGATAATTGTCCAACGGTAATCGTGTGTTTAGACACCAGCATGCTGTTCGGGTCGACCATCCAGACATAACGTTGCTGACTATCAATGGGTTCATCTTCAGCGGCAAACACTGCCGTAGCCGGTATGATGATTTTGTCTGACGTTTTGACAACTACGTTTGTAAAATCAACTATCACAGTGGTAGACATTCCCTCAAGTAACGAGATATCCGTAGGTCTATCCATAGTGACGACTGCGCGATAGGTTTGAGTTGCAGGATCTGCCTCTGTATCGAATTCTTTTGTTTGCGCGGAATAGGTTTTGTCGCCCTGTGTGTCAATGCGAACTTTAACATCCACCTTTTTACCTTCGCCTTTTTTTATGCGGGCAATAACACTCTCAGGTACTTGGAATACAATATCAACACTATCAATGGACTGAATGTGAACAATGGCTTCATTGGCTTTTACGTTAGCAAAGTTTTCAACATTTACTTTTGAGATGACACCGTCAAACGGTGCTGTTAGGGTTGTATAGTCGAGGTTGGCCTTGGCAAGTTTTAGATCGGCATTAGCAGCCAGGTAACGGGACTTAGCTTTATCGTAATCAGCCCTGGCAATCAAACCCTTGGCCAAAATCTCTTCCGACCGTTCAAACTGTACCTTGGCCAGGTCAAACTTGGCTTTACTATCGTCATATCTTAGCTTGTAATCTTTTGGATCCAGACGGGCTAAGACATCACCTTTTTTTACATTTTTACCTGGTATAGCAGGCAGCTCAATCAGTTCACCGCCGACTCGGAAAGACTGGATAGCTTTATCAGATGATTGCACTTCACCAGGAAAGGAACGAATCAGGTTGTCACTGCCCTGGCCCACGGTAAAAATCTTGGCGGGCCGGACGACAGGTTTTTTTTGTTCTTCCGTTTTATTACAGGCGAAGATAGAGGTAAGACTCACACTGATGATTAACAACTGGGATAACACTCTTGGGTGATTTGCAGTCAACATAGGTACAAGAGCTCCTTCATTTTGTATGCTTCCTTTGATAATGAAGATAAAGGCTATCACACATTTGAGGGCAGCTAAATCACCCACCTGGTTGCTGGGGTTTGTTTGCTAGGCCACACAATATGTGCGGAAATAGATCAACCCTTTACAGGGGATGACTGATAAACAGGGTGTAGTGACTACCAGCTTTAATAGTTAGTAATATACAAAACACAGGTATTGTGTAGTTTGCTCATATTGATTGTCATGGGCTTTGAGGCGGTACTCATAATCAAACCTAATTAAGATATGCTAGTTATCATTTTGGTTATTCGGTCTTTTAACTATGACACATATATTGTCGATACTGTTATGCTTGACTGGTTCACCGAAAATCTGGCGGCAAAAATCTTTTGAGGTGAGTCAGGGGCGTGTGGTTCTGCTTTTCGACTATATTTGTTAAAGATGGCCGGCACTTTGGCTGTGGCCGGGTATGCATACGCTTTATCGTTCATTGTTTTAATAGTTTTGTTGAGAATTATCTTACATGATGTAAGCGCGATTCCTCTGGTTAACTTATATGTGCGTACATCGAAACAGTAAAACAGGGAGATACCCTGGTAGGGTAGACTGAGCTATGTCTTTTACGATTGAGTTTGTACAAATATTTGGCCTTGGACTTTTTTATGCAGCACCTATCGTGTTATTTCTAATGGTCCTGATAACTGTACTTGGAATTCTAGTCGGTAAACGAGAGGGATGGTCATTCTCTGACTCTATTTACTATGCATTTATAACCGCAACAACGGTTGGCTATGGTGATTACCACCCGAAAACCAGGATCGCAAAATTTTTGGCGATTGGCATTGCGTTTGTCGGGTTATTATTAACAGGGATTGTCGTTGCGATTGGGCTGGAAGCTGCCACTATCGCCTTTAAACAGATACATTCAGTGCCCCTGATACAAAATGTGCAATAAAATCATTAAGTAAAAATCATATAGCTGCCGTGTGCTACATGGACTTTATTGCCGCTATAGGGCACCATTATATCTATAAGCACGATATTGTTAGTCCTGAAGGAGGGAAACTATGTTAAGAACAATGCTGGTTATCACTGCAATATTCACAGCGTCTGGCGTGTTTGCTTCCAATTATAATTTCTTGCATGATGCGGCCCCAATTGCAGACTTCAAAGAAACCGATATAGAAATGCTTCAAACGGCTATTCAAAAAGCACTAAATGAAAAAAAGGATGGTGAGAAGCTCGCCTGGAAAAATGAGAAAACCGGTAACTCTGGATTAGTCAACCCAATATTAACTTTGGATGATGATCTTGTGAATTGCAGAAATGTGCGCATTATCAATAAATCAAAGAAGAATATTGCAGAGAGCAGGTTTAAATTTTGCAAACAAGATGGCAGATGGGTCGCTATCGAGATGTTGAAAAAGTAGGATTCCTATGGCAAATAAAATTATTGTTATTGCATTATTATTAACTTGTGTTTTTCCTAGCTATGCGAAAGCCGAGACGGCTTATACTGGTGCCGTCAGAAAAATTGACTTACCCCTGGTTGCAGCGACCCAGTTCAACCAGAAGCAGCCTCTTAAGAAAAGTTTCGAAGCGAGAGATCTTAAAGGTTGGTTGAGTGCAGACAGTAACTGGTATATAGAGGGAACTGTTACTCATCAGCGGCTACGCTGTGCCTCATACGAATTAGGTATCCAGCTTGGAAAAGGTAGCCCTGGTTGTTTGAATATAGAGTGGTTAACCGATGTTCAGTATGGAACACGAAAGAAGCATTGTAATAGTGCAACTCTGGTACATGTTGGTGGCGGCGAGATGCCAGAATTACGCAATATTCTCAAAGATGCAACTTGTGTGAAAATCATAACACGCTGCACAGGGACCTGCGATCGGCCGGAAAAATAACCATATTCCCGATAACCATTATGGTTGTCATATAAAACTTTCAACTCTATGATAAAGTTATGAGCGACATCAAAGAAACATTTTTATCCCGATTCTTCAAGATGGAATCTGCCAGTGGTATTCTGCTCATGTTTTCCGCTGTCCTTGCCATTGTGTTAGCGAATACGCCCTTACAAGCATATTATGACCTGTTAATCGATACGCCAGTTGAAATTCGGATCGGCAACTTTGAAATCGCAAAACCATTATTGCTGTGGATTAATGATGGGCTGATGGCGATTTTCTTTTTTCTCGTAGGCCTTGAGCTCAAACGTGAGTTAATCGAAGGCGAGCTTTCAGATAAAAAAAATATCATTCTACCTGCCGTGGGTGCGGCTGGAGGGATGCTTGTTCCGGCTTTAATTTATATATATTTTAATAGTGATAATGCATTAGCCTTGAATGGCTGGGCAATTCCAGCCGCGACTGATATTGCATTTGCCCTTGGTATTTTAATCCTATTGGGTTCGCGGGTACCTATTAGTATAAAAATATTTCTTACTTCATTGGCGATATTTGATGATGTTGGCGCGATTATCATAATCGCAATCTTTTACACAGATAATATTTCCCTTACCGCTTTAATCATTGTTGCCGCGATATGCGTCCCAACCTTGTTTATTCTAAACAAGCGAAACAATGAGTCTAAGAGTCTCTACATGCTAATAGGTTTAGTCATGTGGGTGGCAATGCTCAAGTCGGGCGTGCATGCCACCTTGGCTGGAGTTATTCTAGCGATATTCATACCATTAAAGTCAAAAAGAAAAGAAAACCACTCGCCATTAAAAAGCATGGAAAGTGATCTGCATACCGTTGTGGCCTTTTTTGTTCTTCCGATATTTGCCTTCGCAAATGCAGGTATTAACTTTACAGGTTTAAGCAGCGAACAGCTCCTTCACCCTGTTCCGTTAGGTATTGCACTGGGTCTGTTTATTGGCAAGCAGATTGGAGTCTTTGGCTTTTGCTGGATTGCTATTAAATTAAATATGACCAGTATGCCCAAAGGTATGTCTTGGACATCTTTATATGGAACTGCAGCACTATGTGGTGTGGGTTTCACTATGAGTCTGTTTATAGGCTCACTGGCATTCGAAGAAACTAACGTTAACATGTTTTTTGATGAGCGCCTTGGTATTATTATTGGCTCCGTTGCATCGGGTATTGTTGGTTATCTGATTTTGCGTGCAAGTCTACCCGCACAAGGAAAAGAGGGATAGATTTTAGCTGCAAACGCTACAGGCAGGATCTTTTTTTAGTTTAAGAGTTCTAATCTCCATACTGAGCGCATCAATCAGCATGAGTTTCCCAACCAGGGGCTCACCAATGTTTAATAAGACTTTTATAGCTTCAATAGCTTGAATCGAACCTATCATTCCCACCAGGGGTGCCAGCACACCGTTTTCACTGCAAGTTTGTTCTTCTTCACCTTCATCTTTGTATAAGCATTGATAGCAGGGTAAATCTTTCCCATTGTTAGGGAAGACACTAACTTGGCCTTCAAACCGTATGGCTGCACCAGACACCAGAGGCTTCTGATGTTCTACACAGGCATGATTGACCGCGAAGCGAGTCGCAAAATTATCGCAACCATCGACGACAACATCTACTTGTGAAACAAGTTCTTGTAGATTGTCATCATTGAGTTGTTGCTTAAAACGTGTGACTGTAATTTCAGGATTGATTTGTTGTAAGGTTTCAAACGCTGAGTCAGCCTTTGCTTTGCCGATGTCATTGGTGGTGTGAATGATCTGTCGTTGCAGGTTCGATAGTTCGACATCGTCAAAGTCAGCTATGATGAGATGTCCAACACCCGCTGCGGCTAAATACATTGCGATCGGTGATCCCAGTCCGCCCATGCCGACGATTAAGATAGTTGAATCGAGTAATTTTTGCTGGCCGATGGCATCCACCTGCGGCAGCATAATCTGCCGGCTATATCTTAATAGCTGTTCATCGTTCATGCGTCAGTGTCTCGTTGACCGTAAGTGGCACGTGTATGACCATTTAAATCCAGACCTTGTTGAATAGTATGATAGCCGTGTTCGCTAAATAATGCCTTAACTGCATCACCTTGATCATAGCCGTGTTCTACCATTAACCAACCATATTTACTCAGATGTTTTCTCGCGCGGTTGACGATATCGCGAATATCATCGAGACCATCGGAGCCTGCACTTAAGGCGGTGATGGGTTCAAATTGCACATCACCTTGTGTCAGGTGTGGATCCTGATCAGCGATATAAGGTGGATTGGAAATGATAAGATCAAACGCTGCGTCTGATTTAATCTTGCTGAACCAGTCACTCTCAACTAATTCAATATTGCTAAGCTGGTATTTCTCGATATTTTTTGCTGCAACGTCTAAGGCCGCCGTGGACTTATCCGTGGCGAGTACTTGCCAGATTGGACGCGATTTGGCGATCGCGATGGCAATTGCGCCGGTGCCCGTTCCAAGATCGAGTACTCGAATCGGTTTATTACTCGGAAATATAGCGAGGGCAAATTCGACCAGTAATTCGGTTTCAGGCCTAGGAATCAAAGTGTGTTCGTTAACAATCAGCTCAAGGTCCCAAAAGCCTTGTGAGCCAGTGATATAGGATACTGGGCAACCCTGTTTACGTTTATCGATCAAGGATTGAATATGATCAAACTGAGATTCACTGACAGCGGTATCAGCCTGGGTGATAAAACGAGTGCGCGGTATATCCAGCGCAAAGGATAAAATTATATCGGCATCTAGTCGGGCGGATTCAGAGCAAGACTTGAGTTGCTCGATCGCTTCCTGGTGAACCGTTCCCAGTGTTTTACTCATCACCCATACTTGCTAACAAGTCAGCCTGGTGTTCATTGATAAGAGGATTGATGACTTCATCCAGATTACCTTCCATGACCTCATCAAGTTTGTACAAGGTAAGGTTTATACGATGGTCACTGAGTCGGCCCTGTGGGTAATTGTAGGTACGAATACGTTGAGAACGATCCCCACTACCTACCAGTAATTTTCTGGTCTCGGCTTGTTCGGCCTGTTGCTTGTCTTGTTCTTGGGTTAGTAATTTAGCCTGTAATAACGACATCGCACGGGCACGGTTTTTATGCTGTGAGCGTTCATCCTGGCATTCGACGACAATACCAGTTGGTAAATGGGTCAGACGGATTGCCGAGTCGGTTTTGTTAACGTGCTGACCACCGGCGCCAGAGGCACGGAAGGTATCGACTTTTAGGTCATTGCTATTAATTTCATACTCGTCAATAGAATCAACTTCCGGCATAACTGCAACCGTACACGCCGAAGTATGCACCCGACCTTGTGATTCTGTTTCAGGAACACGTTGTACTCGATGGCCACCGGATTCAAATTTAAGTCGTGAGTAAGCACCTTGTCCTTCAATACGAACAATAATCTCTTTATAACCACCATGTTCACCTTCATGTTCGCTCATGACCTCAAGCTTCCAACGCTGCTTTTCCGCATAACGTGCATACATACGAAAAAGATCACCGGCAAATATCGCGGCTTCATCGCCACCTGCTCCGGCGCGAATTTCCAAAAAGATATTTTTATCATCATTGGGATCTTTGGGCAGCATTAGCAATTGAAGTTCTTGCGCTAAAGTATCCTGGCGTTTCTCTGCAGTCTTGAGTTCATCCTGGGCCATCTCACGCATATCCGGGTCATCTTCTTCGAGCATAGCTTTGGCATCTTCGATGGCGCTGAGGGTACTTTCATAATCGCTATAACAAGAAACAATAGGACCAAGTTGCGCATGCTCCTGGGACAGACCACGAAACTTATTTTGATCCGCGATAACATCCGGATCGGAGAGTAAATAATTTATTTCTTCCAAACGCTCAGACAAACTCTGCAACTTTGTACGCAAAGAGGCTTTCATACAATTCCTTTAACTAGAGGGAGTCAGGCTTAACGCCCAACAAACGACATGCACTTTCTAATAATTCTTGATCACCATGATAGGCAGCGTGTTTCATTTGTACACTCGGTTCATGGAGTAGTTTGTTGGTTAAGACCCGCGCTAACTCTTCGACGACTTCTTGTGGATCTTTACCTGCGAGTAACTGACGCTTAGCCGCAGCCAGTGCCTCATCCCGGGTGTGATGCGATTTATCACGATAGGCACGAATCACGTCTACCGAGTCCAGTGAACGTAACCAACCCATGAAGTGTTCAACCTGGGTATCGATGATGTCTTCTGCCTGGTGAGCGGCTTCCTGACGTGATTTACGATTTTCTTCGATGACCTCTTGTAGATCGTCGACGGTATACAAATAGACATCGTCCAGCTCACCGACCTCGGGTTCAATATCACGAGGCACCGCAATGTCGACCATGAAAACAGGTTTGTGTTTGCGTTGCTTGGTGACGCTTTCCATCATGCCTTTGCCGATAAAGGGTAAAGGACTTGCGGTTGAACTGATGACGATATCGACCTCTGGCAAGCGCTCTGGAATTTGGGGGATGGCAATGGCCTCTGCATCGAATGTCTTTGCCAATTCGTTGGCGCGCTCGACGGTGCGATTGGCGACGATAATCTGACTCACCTGGTTTTCTTTCAGGTGGCGGGCGACCAACTCAATCGTTTCGCCGGCACCAATGAGCATGACCTTATGTTCGCTCAGATCGGAGAAGATCTGCTTGGCCAGGCTGACCGCGGCGAAGGCAACCGAGACAGGGCTGGCGCCGATTGCGGTATCGGTGCGCACCTGTTTCGCCACGGCAAAGGTGTGCTGAAAAAGCCGATTAAGCTGTGAGCCAATCACGCCAGCATGATTGGCGGTCATATAGGCCTCTTTGATTTGCCCCAGAATCTGCGGTTCACCCAACACCATCGAGTCCAGGCCGCTGGCGACACGGAGAATGTGCTGGACCGCGTCGCTACCCAGGTGGGCATATATATAGGGTGAAATAGCCTCAAGCGGGAGCTGGTGATAATCGCTCAGCCACTGTAGGACGGCATCATTTGCCGAGTCATCTAATCCACAATAGACCTCAGTACGATTACAGGTAGAGAGTATGACAGCCTCGTGGACGGCATCCTGATTGACCAGATTCTGCAGTGCGTCATGGACTTTTTCAGGCGAAAATGCGACCTTTTCCCGTATGTCTACAGGAGCGGTTTTATGGTTGATGCCGAAAGCGACTAAGGTCATGAGGTCTACCGGTAAACTAAAATACTGCAAATTGGCCTAATTCGTGCAATATTCTACTAAGCTTTATTGATTAAAAAATATTTAACTACATATAAACTAAATACAAGTTTCGATTTCTAAATTATACAAGGAAATCTGCCGAAAAGTTGTATTATAGTTACCGATAGTAGATGGATACGTTTATGCAGAAAACAAGCTCTAAACTCTCATTAATTACATGGTTATTAGCAGCCCTATTTGTTACTGCCTGCTCAACTCAACCAAAACAGCAAGCTCCCGCTGCTGAAGAAGCAGGGATAGAGCCAGAACAAACCCAGAAAAAACAAGAAGTTAGTGTAGTTGAAGAGGAAGAGGTTGAATCCAACCTAAGTCCCGAATTGTTATTCCGCCTGATGTTAGCCGAGATTTCCGGGCAACGCGGGCACATTAATGTCGCCGTTAAACAATATCTCGAGGCAGCCAAGCTCTCGCGCGATCCAAAAGTTATCGAGCGTGCAGCCCGAATCGCGGTCTATGCCCGCGATGATGAAAGTGCCATTGAAGCGGCTAAATTATGGTCAGACATAGCCCCAAATAGTATCGAAGCCAATCAAGTTGCCGCGGCCATGAACCTGCGCACCGGTAATATCAAGCAGGCTCATTTCCATCTTGAGAAAGTCATTGATTTGAGTGCGGAAAAAGGTACAAGAAATACCTTTATGCTCATCACTTCACTGCTAGGTAAAGAGCGTGATAAGCAGGCCGCCTTGGACGTGATGGAACAGCTGGTTGCCACACGTCAAGACAATCCCGAAGCCCTTTATGCTTATAGCCAGCTGGCACTATTAGTCGGTGATCTGGAGAAGGCCAAAAGCGCTGCGCTCAAGGTTATAAAACTGAAGCCGGATTGGGCCGATGCATACATATTGTATAGCAACACACTGTACCGCGAAGGCAAGAAAGCCAAGGCATTAACAGAATTGCAATTTGCTCTAGAAAAGGTACCGGGCAATATTGCTTTGCGTGATTATTATGCGCGTCGCTTAGTCGATGACAAGCGTTATAGTGAAGCACGCGAACAATTCAAGATTATTCTCGATAGTGCGCCGGGTAATGCCGATGCAAAATATGCACTGGCACTTTTATCGCTGCAGACGAATGAGCTGGATGAGGCAAATGATCATTTCCAGGATCTGATTAAGTCAGGTAAGCGTGTTCATGAATCAAGCTATTACCTTGGTCAAATAGCAGAACAACAAAATGAGCCCCAGAAGGCGGTGCAGTGGTACCAGATTATAGGCTCAGGCCAATATAAGCTTGATGCACAAATTCGTATCGCCATGATTGATGCGAAAGCGGGCAATATTAAAAAGGCTCGTGAGCGCTTGAATGCGATTGAAGCTGATTCACTTGAAACAGAACAACGCCTGTTGCTCGCTGAAGGTGAGATTTTACGTGAAGTTAAAAAATATCAGGAAGCCTTCGATATCTATAGTGAAGGTCTGGCCAGAATGCCAGACAATGTGAATATTTTATATGCGCGGGCCCTGACCGCAGAGAAAATTGAGCGCATCGATGTTACTTTTTCTGATCTCGAAAAGATTGTTAAGTTAGATCCGGAGAATACCCAGGCATTAAATGCCTTAGGTTATACTCTGGTTGATCGGACAGATCGAATTAAAGAGGGACTGGCCTACATTCAAAAGGCGTATAAATCTAATCCAGATGATCCCGCTATTCTAGACAGCCTTGGTTGGGCCAACTATCGTCTTGGCAATCATCAAGAAGCGTTGAAGTATTTGCGATTGGCATTTGAAGGTCTTAAAGATGCTGAAATTGCAGCGCACCTAGGCGAGGTCTTATGGGTTATCGGTGAACAAGGTAGTGCACGCGATGTTTGGGATGAAGCACTACAGCAAACACCGACACATAAATTATTAAATGATGTTATCAAACGCTTTACCCAATAGTTTATTTCTTCGTTATATCGTTGTCTTAGTTGCAACCGTTCTCGTAACGGGTTGTACTACGCTCGATCTCGCCGATGACGATGTTGACACTTCTGTCGGTACTACCAGTGCACTTGAACAAGTCTGGAATGAAAGACAAACTGAGCTGTCCTCGATTAAATACTGGCATCTGACCGGGAGGTTGGCGGTTAACAACGGCGATGATGCCTGGAACCTGAACCTGGATTGGCAACAGAAAGGCGATGATTATCAGATCCTGATTAACGGCGCCTTCGGAGCGGGCAAGGTTAAAATGATTGGTAATGCGCATGGCGTATTACTCAAAGATTCAGACGATCAAACCTTTTATGCCGATACCCCGGAAATACTTCTCTATGAACAAACCGGTGTTTCTGTTCCTGTCGATGGCCTGCGCTATTGGGTAATGGGCTTAACTAGTCCAACCCAGCAGGATAAACCGCAACTGGATAAAAAAGGGCGGCTTGCCTACCTTGAAGATACAAACTGGAAAGTGAAATTTAAGCGCTATATACAGATTAGCGGCATCGATTTACCAAAAAAAGTTTTTTTACTCAAAAATGATAAAGAGCTTGATGTACGTTTGGTTGTCGATAAATGGAAGCTTGGTGCGTTTTAAAAGCCACTCTGACTACCTGATCATTTCTAAACCCACATACAACCTGGCATTGACCTTCAGAGATAAATGACTGACGTTGAGATTACAAAAGAACCTGTTGAACTTTATAAAATTTTAAAGTTTGAAGGGATGGTCGCAAGTGGTGGCGAAGCAAAGACTGTGATCGAGAAGGGACTGGTTCTGGTAAATGGCGAAGTAGAAACCAGAAAGCGCAAAAAGATTGTTTCTGGCGACATTATTGAATTTGCTGAAGAAAAGATGCACATTCAGCTTAAGCCATAATGTAGGGATCTCGTCTTAACTAGCTACGGCTTTTTTAATTAATGGGATCAATGGTTCTGGAAGAGTGATCTTACCTGCAAGCGCAAACTGCTGACCTTGTTCCGACATCTTTCGCCAGGTCTTGCGAATAATGTTGAGCCACTTTTCCTCATCATATTCGGGGTGCCTTTGTGCGAAATCGAGCATGTAATGTTCAATGAAGACCAGATTCGCTATATCTTCCAGTAATTGAGTGTCGGGGTTACTTTTAATTCCACGTTTACCGACCATTTGTTTGACTCGTTCGATGTCCTCTTCGGCATAACCAACTTCTTCAAGTATTTTAGCGACGGTATTTGCGTGGAAAGTATAAAGTTCTGTCCGCCATTTGAAATATCCCTCACGCGTTTTTGGATAGGCATCGCGCGGGGATTTCCAACGCTGAATATGTTGCGCATGAATAGCCAGTTTAATCGCGTCATCAGTATTTGGTTTAAAGCGCTCCAGCATATCGGACATCCGATGGGAATATAGAAGCTCTTTCGGCCATTCTTGGGTATTTTCAATATCGATATTCGGGTCTTCGCTATTTGCTGCATCGATCATTGCTAGCGCTTTTTCAAGTGATGACTGTGTCATTTGTACTCCAACAAAAAATTGTATCGCCTATTTGCTGTTGTGATTCGCAACGACTAGAATCGAGGCATCTTAATTACACCGATGCCCATGAACTCTCAAACTACAAAGGTATGGCCTGCACCGGCCAAACTCAATCTGTTTTTGCATATTACCGGGCGGCGCGAGGATGGTTATCATCTGTTACAAACCGTTTTTATTTTCCTCGACCAGGCTGATCGCCTTTCCTTTGAGGTAAACCAGACGGGTGGAATTACCCGCGGTTACCAGATTGAGGGGGTTGAGGAACAAGACGATATTATTTACCGGGCTGCGAGAGCCCTACAGGCTAAGTGTGGCGTAGAACACGGTGTGGATATCCAGCTCGATAAGGTCCTGCCCATGGGCGGTGGCCTTGGCGGTGGCAGCTCAGATGCGGCGACCACATTGCTCGCATTAAACCAGCTCTGGGGTTGCGGGCTATCATTGCCCACTTTGATGGAAATTGGGCTCTCACTGGGGGCAGATGTACCGGTGTTTATACAGGGGCAGGCAGCCTGGGCTGAGGGGGTTGGTGAGCAAATTACCCCCGTCGAGCTACCCGAGTCATGGTTTGTGGTACTGATCCCCAAAATAAGTGTCTCAACAGCCAAAGTTTTTGCTAACCCGCAATTGATACGGGATTGCCCAACCATTACAATACGCGACTTTCTGGCAGGGCAGGGGCACAATGTATGTGAGCCCATTGTCACTGAGACGTACCCGGAAGTCCGAAAAGCGATGGATGCGCTGGGACACTTCGCTGAAGCCAGAATGACCGGGACCGGTGCATGTGTTTTCGCCGCTTTTGCTACGGAAGATGAGGCCCGTCAGGCCTGGTCAACACTAGCGACTGACTGGGATGGATTTGTAGCGAAAGGTTTGAACCGTTCGCCAGTACTCGATGTAGAGTAACTAATTGTTTAGTATAGATTAATTGGGGTGTAACCGTAGCGAAGCGTAGGAAATGACTGTAGCGCAGCGGAAGAAATACTTCGTGATGCACGAAGTGCTTCGAGGAAGTGACTGCATGAAACCCAGAGGGTTTCAAAGCAGTGCGCCAAGCAGAGAGACGGAACGCACCGAGTAATCCCGGCTAGCCAGGATTGTTAAGTGAAAGTTTTAAATTGGGGTGTCGCCAAGCGGTAAGGCACTGGATTTTGATTCCAGCATTCCCAGGTTCGAATCCTGGCACCCCAGCCATACATATAGAGCGCCGATTAGTCGGGTTCTAGCTATTTTTTAACGAGAGTGGAGAGTTCTCGTGACTGACGGCAGTTTGATGGTGTTTTCGGGTAATGCAAACCTGAAACTCGCCAATGATATAGCAAGTAGATTACAGATCCCGCTTGGGAAAGCTGTCGTTGGCAAATTCAGCGATGGTGAAGTCCAGGTCGAGATTATGGAAAATGTCCGAGGTAGGGATGTTTTCATCGTACAGCCAACCTGTGCACCGACCAACGAAAACCTGATGGAATTACTGGTGATGGTCGATGCAGTTCGTCGTTCATCTGCTGCTCGAGTTACTGCTGTTGTGCCTTACTTTGGTTATGCACGACAAGATCGCCGACCACGTTCGGCACGCGTACCGATTACGGCCAAGGTAGTGGCAGATATGGTCGCCACGGTCGGGACGGACCGTGTGCTTACTGTCGATTTACATGCAGATCAGATTCAGGGATTTTTTAATATCCCGGTGGATAACGTCTACGCGTCACCTGTTTTATTGGGTGATGTATGGAGGCAGAAGTATCCAAACTTGATGGTAGTGTCTCCCGATGTGGGAGGTGTAGTACGTGCCAGAGCATTGGCCAAGCGACTGGATGATGCGGATCTCGCAATTATTGATAAACGTCGTCCCAAGGCTAATGTAGCCAAGGTGATGAATATTATCGGTGATGTCGAAGGGCGTAGCTGTATCCTTATCGACGACCTGGTGGACACCGCAGGCACCTTATGTCGTGCGGCAGGTGCATTGAAAGAACATGGTGCAGCAAAAGTTGTGGCCTATTGTACACACCCAGTATTGTCGGGACCGGCGGTAGAGAATATTAGTAATTCTGAGCTGGATGAGTTGGTAGTGACCGATACGATTCCGTTGAGTGAGGCAGCAATGAACTGCGGTCGTATTCGCCAATTGAGCATTGCGGAACTTCTGGCTGAGACAATTCGCCGGATTAGTAATGAGGAGTCAGTTAGCTCCTTATATATAGACTGATAAACTTAATGCGTTTGTTTTATATAAAGCAGACGCATCAAGTTTGTCATTTAATGGCAAGAAGGCACCCTGGTCGCAAGGGTGTCTAGCAACAAGCCTTAGGCTTGTTTTATTAAACGCAGATAACTATCTGCAAAACTGGAGTAAGTAACATGGCTAATGATTTCGTATTAAATGCTGAACTCCGTACTGACTTAGGGAAGGGTGCGAGCCGCCGCCTACGTCATACCGGTAAAGTTCCAGCTGTTATGTATGGTGCGGGTGAAGACCCAGTATCATTAACGTTGCAACATAACGAACTGGCTCACCAGATCGAGAATGAAGCATTCTTTTCACATATTCTTAAAGTGAAAGTCGATGGCAAAGATCAGCAAGCGATTGTTAAAGATCTGCAGCGCCATCCAAGTCGCCCAATCATCATGCATATGGATCTGCAACGTGTCAGCGCGAAAGAGAAGATTCGCGTCCAGGTTCCAATCCACTTCATTAACGAAGAGCAGTCACCAGGTGTTCGCGAAGGTGGTTTGATCAACCATATGATGTCGGAAGTAGAAGTTGCCTGTTTACCAGCGGATCTGCCTGAATACATTGAGGCTGATCTGAGTGAACTAGAATTGAATGCAATCTTCCACATGTCTGATCTTAAGTTGGCGAAAGGTATTGAACTGGTTGAGCTGTCTCATGGTGAAAGTCATGACCAGGCTGTTGCTAGTGTGCATGTACCTCGTGCAGCGAAAGAAGAAGAAGAGACGACAACTGAAGAAGGTGGTGAAGCAGCTGAAGGTGGTGAAGCAGCTGAGCCAGCCGCAGAATAAGCTTTTTTCCACATTGAATACCGGAGCCGGCTGTGCCCGCGCATGTTGACATCATAGTAGGGTTAGGAAACCCAGGAACTGAGTATGCCAACACGCGGCACAATGCCGGCTTTTGGTTTGTGGATGAAGTTGCCCGTAAATTTGGTGGTAGCTTCAAACCTGAGAAAAAGTTTCAGGGCGAAGTTGCCCGCACTACTATTCATGGCCAACAAGTCTGGCTGCTAAAACCTGATACCTTCATGAACTTAAGTGGTCAGTCAGTACTGGCGCTTATGCAGTTTTATAAAATCAAACTGGCCAATGTTTTAGTCGTTCACGACGATCTTGATTTAGAAGTGGGGGATGTCCGCTTAAAAGAAGGAGGCGGGCACGGCGGCCACAATGGACTACGTGACATTATCAGTCGCTGTGGTGGAAATGGTTTTCAACGCATTCGCCTCGGTATTGGACACCCAGGAAATAAATCAAAGGTTACTGGCCACGTATTAAAGAAAGCGGCGACCGATGACCAAATTGCGATAGAAAATGCGATCGACAAGGCGATTAGTGAGCTTGATCGTATCGTCAATGGTGAGATCGCCAAAGCTATGCAAAGTTTGCATACCAAATAACTAACGGGGTATAGAAAATGGGTTTTAAATGCGGCATCGTCGGTTTACCGAATGTAGGTAAATCAACGCTATTTAATGCATTAACCAAGGCTGAGATTCAGGCTGAGAATTATCCATTTTGTACGATTGAGCCCAATGTCGGTATCGTACCTATTCCTGATCCGCGTCTGGATAAACTGGCAGAGATTGTCCATCCAGAAAAAGTAATCCCCACAACGATGGAGTTTGTTGATATAGCCGGGTTGGTTGAAGGCGCATCAAAGGGTGAAGGATTAGGAAACCAGTTTTTGGCAAACATACGTGAGACAGATGCGATAGCACACGTCGTTCGTTGTTTTGAAAATGACGATATCGTACACGTTGCAGGCAAGGTCGATCCAATCAGTGATATTGATATTATCAATACCGAACTGGCTCTAGCAGATATGGACTCAGTTGAAAAAAGTATTCTGCGTACCAGTAAGATCGCCAAGTCAGGCGACAAAGACGCTAAAGCAAAAATGGTTGTGCTTGAAAAAGTTAAAGCCCAGTTAGATGAAGGCAAACCTGTTCGTGCGCTAGAGTTGGAAAAAGAAGAGAAACTTCAGATTCGAGATCTGTTTTTGTTGACTAGCAAGCCGACAATGTACATTGCCAATGTCGATGAGAATGGTTTCGAAAATAACCCTCGCCTGGATGCTGTGAGAAAACTTGCAGAGCAAGAAGGTGCACCCGTGGTACCTGTCTGCGCATCTATTGAAGCGGAAATGGTTGAGCTTGATGATGAAGAGAAAAAGGAATTCCTGGATGAAATGGGCTTAGATGAACCTGGGCTCAATCGAGTTATTCGTGCAGGACATACCCTTCTTGGCTTACAAACTTATTTTACCGCCGGTGTAAAAGAAGTACGTGGCTGGACTGTTAAGGTTGGTGCCACTGCTCCACAGGCAGCAGGTGTGATTCATACTGACTTTGAAAAAGGTTTTATCCGCGCAGAAGTCACCAGCTATGATGACTTCATTGCACACAACGGTGAAACTGGTGCGAAGGAAGCGGGTAAGTTACGCCTCGAGGGAAAAGATTACATCGTTAAAGATGGTGATGTAATGCACTTTCGTTTTAATGTCTAAGTTGTAACTGTAGACATTGAAGATCATCAATATGGATCCCATTGCGATCCATTCTGATCACTCCAGCACGTTTTAACTTACCAATAATATTTGAGACAGTCTGCCGACAGACACCAATCATATCGGCCATATCTTGATGTGTTGTCGGTATGTCGATATACATACCTTCTTTTGTTTGTTCACCATAATTTTTCGACAAGTACTGCAGTAATTTTATAAAGCGTGTGTTTGCATCATCGCTGGCCATATACAAAATCATATCACCCAGGGTATGAATCCGAGATGATAGCTTATCAATTACCAGCAAACTGATACGTGGTTCTTCAAGCATTAGCTGATTAAACGCATGTTTGTTGACGCGTAATACAACACAGTCAGACAGCGCTTTCGCATAGATGCTATTTGCGACATTGTTTTCGCCAGAT
>Ga0316205_10002106_pt1 | contig 21820 bp, 20 predicted proteins | sample 3monthpyrite_MG_FD_204941 | JGI IMG/M metagenome (GOLD analysis project Ga0316205, IMG submission 204941) | Microbial mat bacterial communities from mineral coupon in-situ incubated in ocean water Damariscotta River, Maine, United States -... | ecosystem: Environmental > Aquatic > Marine >... | reverse complement strand
TAAACTTCCGGCTGCCCCATCATTACTTCTGTTTCTTTTTCAATTGTGCGAACTTCTGAATGTGTACCTAATTGATCATCCAGCAAAAGCGCAACCTCATCTGGTAGAAATTCCTTACCAAATTCTGAATGCGGGTTCATAATCAAATTGGCTCCCTGCGTCATCTCAAAAAGAGCTCTGGCAGGTAATTCCAGATAACCCACATCTTCTTCAATTGAAGTTTGTAAGGTTTCAAAAGATGAAAAAAATGGAATCACCGAAGTTCCATCTTCTTTTTGCCAGTTTACCAGCGAAAGAGCACTGCCTTCTTCAAGGTATTTTTCACCCATCTCTTCATCATCGGTATTACCGAGAACAAATACGGGTGAATCCAGCAACACCCTGTAAAACTCGGGACGATGCGCAGGTTCTTTGGCAGCAAGCCTGAGAAGTCTTTCCAGCTGGTTTTCGGGTTCATCAATTATGTTCATGTGATTACTCAATAAGTTTAAATCTGTATCCTGAATACTTAAACACCACTATATCAGATATTTTACAGTGCCCCTTGAAAACTGTTCTGGCGCCAGGCTTCAAACAGGATAACAGCGACTGCATTCGACAAATTCAAACTGCGACTGTCTGATAACATCGGAATCCGAATATTTGAATCTACCGACAGGCTATCTCTGATTGACTGCGGCAAACCACGGGTCTCCGGGCCAAACAATAAATAATCACCTGCCTGATAACTGATCGCATCATGATGCTGCTGCGCCTTGGTAGTACATGCAAAAATCCGCGCTGGTTGCTCTGATTGCTGAAATGCAGCATAGTCTGTATGGATTTTTATTTGTGCAAACTCATGATAATCAAGCCCCGCACGGCGCAATCGTTTATCGTCCAGCTCGAAACCCAAAGGCTCAATTAAATGTAACTGACTGCCTGTATTGGCACACAGGCGAATGATATTGCCAGTATTTGGTGGTATTTCTGGCTCAAACAGAACGATATTAAACATGTTTTTTCTTCAATGGCTCAACGGGTCGGGATATGCGAAAATAGCCGCAACGTAATAATAGGTGATTAACCGGTGATGGAAAAGCTAAAACCCCTACAAACTGAATTCTGTGGCCTTACATTTGCGAGCCCGCAAGTGCTGTTATCCGGCTGCGTCGGTTTTGGTGAAGAATACACCCGCATCAAAGGTTTCAGCAACCACGATGTCGGCGCAGTGTGTCTTAAAGGTACTACCGGTGAGGCACGCCTAGGTAATGCTCCGCACCGTGTATATGAAACACCCTCTGGCATGCTGAATGCAATTGGCTTGCAGAATCCGGGTGTTACTCATGTAGTGAATGAAATATTACCCACACTGGACTTTTCGGAAACTCGCTTTATAGCTAATGTGTCTGGTTCCAGTATTGAAGAATACTTCGAAGTCACACGTCAGTTTGATGATTCCCCCATTGATGCTATCGAGATTAATATTTCCTGTCCGAATGTGAAGGAGGGCGGTATGGCATTTGGAAATGACCCGGAAATGTCAGCGCGTGTGGTCGAAGCCTGCCGCAAGGCAACCAGTAAACCACTCATTACCAAGCTGTCTCCCAACCAGACCGATATTGCCCATAACGCAAGACTTTGTATAGAGGCCGGCAGTGATGCCTTTGCTGTTATCAATACACTGATGGGTATGGCCATTGATATAGAACAACGTGAGCCTGTTATCGGTAATAATCAGGGCGGACTTTCAGGACCTGCGATCAAACCGGTTGCGCTACTGAAGGTGCATCAGGTTTATCAGGTGTGTCGTGATCATGGTATACCGATAATAGGGCAGGGTGGTATTACCACTGCAGAAGATGCGCTTGAATTTCTGATAGCAGGTGCAACAGCGGTTGGTATTGGGACGGCTCTCTTTTATGATCCGTTAGTTTGTCATAAAATTAACCAAGGGATACTGGATTATCTAGCCAGGCATGAATTAAATGAAGTCTCACAGCTTGTTGGTTCACTCAGGTTAAATAACAAGGTTTGCGGATGTTAGCCTTTTGAATATGAACACTTCGGGAGCTTGAAATTACTATCTGCAGGAGCGAATGAATTCGCTCCTGCATTTTTAAGTATCACATTCCTAAAACTCGAGCTCTTTTATCTTGCGCGTCAATGTGTTTCTACCCCAGCCCAGCAACTGTGCGGCAAGCTGTTTTTTCCCACCCGTATATTTTAATGCAGACTCAATCAAAATACGTTCAAATGCAGGTGTAGCTGTTCCGAGAATATCGGTTTGCCCGTTATCGAGACTTTTCTCTACCCAGGTTCGCAAAGCCGATTCCCAGTTTTCATTATGGCCTTTTTCTGTATCCGTTTGCTCTTGTAACATTTCCGGCGGTAAATCTTCCATGTGAATTTCACGACCGGATGCCATCACTGTTAACCAACGACAGCTGTTTTCCAACTGCCTGACATTACCTGGCCAACTAAGCGTTTGCATATAGTTATAAACTTCAGGCGTAATTGCTTTCGATTCTACATTCAGTTCCTGCGCTACTTTCTTTAAAAATAACTGGCTCAATAACGGGATATCTTCACGTCGGTCTTTTAATGCCGGGATATGTATTCTGATTACATTGAGACGATGAAAAAGATCTTCACGGAAATCACCTTGCTTGACTCGTTCCTCAAGATTTTGATGTGTAGCTGCAATAATCCTTACATCGACGTGTATCGGTGTGTGGCCACCCACACGATAAAACTCACCATCAGCAAGTACGCGTAACAATCGTGTTTGTAGCTCTGCAGGCATATCACCGATTTCATCTAAAAATAATGTGCCACCATCAGCCTGTTCAAAGCGACCTTTACGCATAGCTTGTGCGCCAGTAAATGCACCTTTTTCATGTCCAAATAATTCTGACTCCAGCAGATCACGTGGAATTGCCGCTGTATTAATAGCAATAAACGCATTTTTAGCTCTCGGACTATGTCGATGCAATGCCTGTGCGACCAACTCTTTACCGGTACCTGACTCACCATTTATCAAGACATTAATGTTAGAACTTGATAACCGTCCAATCGCACGAAAAACTTCCTGCATGGCTGGTGCCTTGCCAATAATTTCCTGACTATCATCTACTTCGTCGAATTGAGAAGTATCTGCCTGTTCTTCAAAATGTTGCATACCTCGCTGAATAAGATTAACGGCATCATCTATATCGAACGGTTTCGGCAGGTATTCAAATGCACCGCCTTTATAGGCAGAGAGTGCACTGTCCAGGTCTGAATGTGCCGTCATGATAATAACCGGAATTTCAGGATACCTTTCATTGATCTGTTCCAGCAAAGCAATACCGTCTATTCCTGGCATACGCACATCACTGATAATTACTTTTGGGATCTCCGTTTCCAGCTTTTTCATGACAGTACTTCCATCAGGAAAACTGGTAACATTCATACCTGCCTTATCTAACGCCTTTTCAAGCACCCAGCGTATCGAGCGGTCGTCATCGATTATCCATACCTGATCACTCACTGCCATTTTCTGTCTCCAACGGTAATAATATTCTAAACACGGTATGACCCGGCTCACTTGTACATTCAATCAAGCCCTGGTGGCGATTGATTAATGACTGTGCGATAGATAATCCCAACCCGGTTCCTTCTGCACGACCGGTTATCATCGGTAAAAATATTTGGCTAAGCATTTCTTCTTTTATCCCTTGACCTGTATCTATAATTTCTACCATTACCACCAGTTTGTAGCGACTATGACCTATCGTAAACTGACGTTTGCTGCGTGAACGTATTGTCAGCTTGCCTGTTTCACCCATAGCCTGAATCGCATTACGTACCAGATTCAAACACGCCTGAATCAGCTGATCCGGGTCTGCAGTAATCTCCGGAATACTCGGATCATAATCACGAATTATCTCAATGCCATCCGGTAGATCAATTTTAACCAAGGTGTAAACACGCTCCAATATCTCGTGTATATTTATAAGTGAGCGATTCGGCAAGGCTGTCGGGCCAAGCATTCTATCAACCAATGCCTGTAGCCGATCTGCTTCACCTATAATAATTTGTGTATATTCTTTTAACTCTTCCGTTTCAAATTCCCTTTCCAGCAGCTGTGCTGCTCCTCGCAAACCCCCTAACGGATTTTTAATCTCATGTGCTAGTCCACGAACCAGTGCACGCGCAGCGTGACTTTGAGAAATAAGACTTTCTTCTTTACTGATCTGCAGCTGTCGCTCCATATACTGTAACTCTACCAATAGACCAGGCGGGGATGCCGGCTCATGTAGTGGTGTCAAATTGCAATCTACTGTTAACACCCTGCCGGCAACCAATTCGATTGATACTTCACGCTGTGTATATGGATGCCCCTCCTCAATCGAATCTTTCATACGTACACTCAGGCTATGATCATGCTTGACCAGTGAGTGCCAGCTTCTGCCAATCGCTTTTCTTCGACTTATTTCAAACAACATCTCACATGCAGGATTAATATACTCAATCTCCAAATTCTGATTCAGTACCATGATCGACGTACTCATATTTTCGATCACCCTTTTCAGAGTCAGATCTGCATTGCCTTCCTTTTTCAGTTTAATCATAAGTATCTTCTAGCAAAAACCAATCCAAGTTTTCCTATGCCCGAAATTATTTTGCATCGTTCATTTATAAACTTGAATTAGTTATTAAAAACAATTGGTTATTAGCAAGGCGCCAAGCGGCATTAGTGGGAGGATACACTTCAGAAAATAAATTTCAGGGATACCCACACATCCACACTTTATACATGCACTATTATAGTGCATGCAAGTGTTGCATGTGCAGTTTATTTAGCTTTTTTAAACAGGGCTGAATGTCGTTTCATATGAAATTGTGAAACTTTGCTGGATATCAGTACCTTGCCATCTTTATCCATAACCTTGGCAATCAGCTTATGAGTGCCTCTTTCTACGTCCTTGATAATAAAACGGGTTGAAGGCAATGGTATATCTGCACCATCAAAGGTTAAAACAACAGAATGTCCTTTTTGCAAGGTCGGACTCAGGCCAAGGCTTACGGGCACATTGCCTGTATTGTCACGAACAGTACTATCATTCGTTGGGGTAATAATGGTTAACGATGAATAGAGCGGGGGGGTGTTTTGCTCTTTAGGTACCTGACTTTGGGCAACCGCGCGACTATCATAATGACTGCTACCGCGTATTTTTACCGGTTTGGCATTTTTTCCTGGCTGATCAGAGTACACAACGGCGCCAGTCTGCTCATCAACCCAACGATATATTTCTGCCTGTGCTGTAAAATTGCAGAATAATAATATGCTCAATGTAGCACTAACAATCTGTTTCTTCATATAGTCTTCCATATTTATATTGATCTGTTTTATAAGCAATAGTTTCAGCTCAGTTGCTGAGAATAACCTAAAACCATAATATATAGATCTTTTTTACCAGTATAGGCCATCAGAACGAAAAACGCCCCCTGAAAAGGAGGCGTTTCCGTAATATGTGAACTGTCTGCTATTTACAAACTGTAGTACATATCAAACTCAACAGGATGTGTAGACATACGCAGACGAGTTACTTCTTCCATCTTCAGTTTAATGAAACCGTCGATCATGTCGTCGGTAAATACGCCACCTTCTGTGAGGAATTTCCGATCCGCATCCAGAGATTCCAGAGCCTGATCAAATGAATGACAAACCTGTGGGATAGCCGCTTCCTCTTCAGGAGGCAGGTCATACAAATCTTTATCCATTGCATCACCAGGATGGATTTTGTTTTTAATACCATCTAGGCCCGCCATCAGGTATGCAGCAAAGCACAGGTATGGGTTAGCCGTTGAGTCACCAAAACGAACCTCGATACGACGTCCTTTAGGGTTAGAAATAAATGGAATACGGATTGAAGCTGAACGGTTACGTGCTGAGTAAGCAAGCATAACAGGTGCTTCAAAACCCGGAACCAGACGTTTGTAACTGTTGGTTGAAGCGTTAGCAAAGGCATTCAGTGCACGTGCATGCTTGATGATACCACCAATGTAATATAAGGCTATATCAGACAGGCCGCCGTATTTCTTGCCATCAAACAGGTTTTTGCCGGCTTTAAATAATGACATATGTACGTGCATGCCATTACCATTATCACCCACAATTGGCTTAGGCATGAATGTCGCTGTTTTACCGTATGCATGTGCAACGTTCTGTACAACATATTTCAGAATCTGAACTTCATCTGCCTTGGCAACCAACGTGTTAAAACCGGAACCGATTTCACACTGGCCTGCAGTTGCTACTTCGTGATGGTGAACCTCAGTATTTACGCCCATATCATTCAGTGCCAGACACATGGCAGAACGAATATCATGTAATGAGTCTACCGGAGGAACAGGGAAGTAACCGCCTTTTAGACCCGGACGATGCCCCATGTTGCCATCTGCATATACTTTTTCCGAATTCCAGCTCGCCTCTTCAGAATCAATCTTTACAAAGCAGCCGGATAAATCCGTACCATAACGCACATCGTCCAGTATAAAGAACTCATTTTCAGGGCCAAAATAGGCTTTATCAGCGATCTTCGTTGACTTCAGATAAGCTTCTGCGCGATTCGCAACAGAACGTGGGTCACGCTCATAACCTTGCATCGTTGCTGGCTCTAGGATGTCACACGTGATGTTCATGGTCATGTCATCGAAGAATGGGTCAAGAACAGCTGTAGCTGCATCTGGCATCAGGATCATGTCTGATTCATTAATACCTTTCCAGCCTGCGATACTGGAACCATCAAACATTTTGCCTTCTTTAAAGAAACCCGCATCCACTTCATGTGCCGGTAATGTTACATGCTGCTCTTTACCAATAGTATCGGTGAAACGCATATCAACGAATTTTACATCGTTGTCCTTCATCATTTTTAATACTTTTGCGGACATTCGCCACTCCTCCAGGATTAATTAATAAAATTTCTACAACCGTGAGGTCATTACCCTGGCTGTAGCAGCGTTACTAAATCAAGTTATATAAACAGACTAATTTGCTATCTGCCAACTAAAACAGTATGAACTATGCCACACATAATATTACTAAAATCTCAATACTTTACAAAATATCTATACTTCACACTCTCATCACAATGCACTTTATTGGTGCTCCATATAGACATGCGCCCTATTTTGGCGCGTTAGTGAAAACACACCCTGACCGTTCCAATTACATCTACAGCCTGGCTGGCCCTGATCAATTCCTGAGTCAGCGCTTTGCCGCTGGCCTGATCTGTGCAAACCTCTATTGGCAATTGCAAATCAACGTGAATCTTACCACCTAAATAGTGCAATGTAATATATTCGATTTTTGATGCAATGGGAATATCTATCCATGCCTCACGCAAGCTTTTCTCGATCTCTGCTCGTAAGGGTAAATACTCACCGGGTGATGCGGTTTCATCATTTTCCGGGTCTATATGCACCATAACGTCAGACACTTCATCAAATTCACCGATCAGGCGTTTGCGTACCACCTCACTGATATGATGGCCCTCGGAAACACTGAGTCGATCACCTACCTGAATATGCACATCCACCAGTGCATCCTGCCCCATACGTCGGGTACGTAACAAATGCAGGTCTTCAACACCATCCATATCAATAATCGACTGGCGGATTTTATTCACTCGTTCGGTGTCCAGCGCGGTATCAACCAGCTCACGCATGCTGTTCCAGGCCAGATCCCAGCCGATCTTGGCGATCATATAAACAACACCAACCGCTGCAATGGCATCAAGGTAAGTCAGACCAGCCATTGAACCTGCAACACCTATTAACACAATCACTGAAGAAATCGCATCGGAACGACTATGCCATGCATTAGCCTTGAGTAAATTGGAGCGCAACCGAACAGCCACACGCATGGTATATTGATAAATCGCTTCTTTGGATACTATTGAAATCGCTGCAACTATCAGCGTCATCGGTTCGGGCTGTAGTAATTTGTCCGGATGAAACAGGCGGCTTATTGCATCATACCCCAGCCCCAGTGCAACTGTAATCAGGGCAAGCCCCAGTGCAACGGTCATCATGGTCTCAATTCGCGCATGCCCGTAGGGATGATCTTCATCTGCCTCGCGACTACCATGTTTGGCTGCAAACAAAACCATGATATCCGTTACCAGGTCGGACAGGGAATGCACACCGTCGGCTAGTAATGCTTGTGAGTTACCAATCAAACCAATAAAAATCTTGGCAACACCCAGTGCCAGGTCCAGCACTGACCCTATAACAGTTACCTTGAAGGTTTCTTTATAACGATTGTCTGCCAAATCCTGCATCAGGGTTTTACTTCTATCTCGATAATAATCAGGTTGTCCTGGTGTTGAATCTCTATAACCTTATGGCCATTAATGCGTGTCCATGCCGGTATGTCATTTACAGCGCCCGGATCGGTACAAACTACTTTTAAATGATCACCCGCACTCAGCTCCTGAACCCGGTCCTGTGTTCTGATAACAGGCATGGGGCACAACAAACCTGTTGCATCCAGTTCATAGTGTGACATTAAATCTGCAATCCTTTAAACAGACCAGCTATCGGGCATTTCTGATACAGACATTGGTTTTACACTAATCTGCTCCGACTTTCCATCCGGATAACGTAATTCCAGCTCAACACGGTCATCAAGCTTGCCTTTACTATAACGTGCTGCAATACGGGCAGCCAGTTGCAAATCATCGTTTTCAGGCTGACCGTCCACCAACACCAATGGGCCACTATGACTGGTTGTTTTCAGTGAAATAAAACGATTACGATAACCTTGCATAAAGTTTACCTCGCCTTCTTCACGTGCAACAATCAGTTTGAAATTTTTTCCCGGGCGAATATGGCGTCCTACCTTAAGCAGCATAATATCATCCATTTCATATTCTTTATTACCGCGAGCATCCCACAGGTCGACCAGTTTCTTTGAGTAATTTTCATCTGTCAGAAAACAGCAGCCTCCCGCTGGCTGCGCATAGTCGACAAAACCATATTTCTCGGCCAGTGCCATTTGCGGCTTACGGTTACGCCCATGAAAATCCAGCAGTTCTTCACGCTTCACCCAACCTTCTCTTTCTGGCAGGGTTTCCGGTAAATGCTGTGCACATAACGGCCGTAGCAAACGTTCGCCGGCACCGGACTCACGTGCAATAACCGGCATGGTGTCCTTACGCTGTGACATCGGTCTTTGGCCCATCACTTCACCGGTAATGATGAAGTCGTACTCATGTTGCTCTATCCACTCCAGTGCCTTGTGCACCATAAAGGTTTTGCAATCATGACAAGGGTTCATGTTTGCACCATAACCATGTTTTGGATTAATCAGCACGTCTTTATATTCATCGATTACATCAATAATATGTAACTTGATACCCAGTGTTTCAGCGACCCATAACGCATTGTTACGTTTGGGTTTTGCCTGGTCTTTTTTTCTAATCGCGTGGGTATGACCTTCCACACAAAAACCCGTAAAAAAATTAATGCCTTCTACGTGAACACCCTGCTCCATAACAACCTTGGTTGCTAACAGGGAATCGAGTCCTCCGGAAATGAGGGATACGGCTTTAATTTGTCGACTCATGAAAATTCTGAATATAATTAAGTAAGGGAGTCGGATTATAGCAAAACCGCAGCAACTATTGCGAATCAGCTTGACCCAGATCAAGCTACTTATGCTCTTTTACGCTACTGTTTACCCTTCTTATAAAACAACATGGAGAGTCCGTTGGAAGCGCATGATGAACACATTGATGGGGAAATTGCTTATCAGCTGCATGGTAATTGTTACATCAACCTGACCAATCACTGCACCTTACGATGTACTTTCTGCCCTAAATTTAATAAGCAATGGCATGTTCAAGGTTACCCGTTACGCCTGAAAAAAGACCCAACTATCGACCAGATACTCAAAGCGGTTGGCGATGTTTCCCGGTATAAAGAAATTGTATTCTGCGGACTCGGTGAACCAACACTCAAACTGGGCGTTTTGCTCCGGGTAGCATCGGCACTGAAAAAGCAGGGGGCTTATATTCGCCTGAATACAGATGGTCTGGGCAATCTGGTGCAGGGCATGGATATCACGCCAAAACTCGCCGGTAAGATCGATGCACTTTCTATCTCCGTCAATGCGCAAAATGAAGAAATCTACAATCTGCACTGCCGTCCACCACAGTTTGGAACCTACCCGGCAATCTTTGATTTTATTGAATCTGCGATACCCCATATCAAAGACATCACGCTGACAGCCATTGATGGCCTGGAAGGGGTTGATATCAAAGCCTGTGCTGCAATAGCTGATTACTATAAGGTAAAATTTCGCCGCCGTGAACTGGACAAGGTTGGTTAATAATTTTTAATAGCTTCTATTTTAATGCAGAGCATATAAAGCGGCTCTCTGCTTTTACTGTTTACTATCAATGAACTATTTTCTCCTGGGAAACGTAATAATATTATTCTCTGCGAGTATATTTGCTGCGCGTTCACTGTTACAGTCAAGGCTGAGTTCCAGTAATAGATTATTATCCGTGTCTTCACTATTTAATGAACGCATAGCCTGTAACACATCCATGAGCACTACAAAATACTCTGACAAATGTTCATACAAGGTCGCGTAACCCTGCTTCATTTTTCCGGCTATGTGAATATATGAAGAGCGTCCCAGATCGACATAGTAACTGACCTTGACCAAACGACGCCGGGAGCGCTTCGGAAACAGGCCAGAATATATCAGGCATTGGTCGCCCACTTCCTGCAACTGTTGAATACAGTTCTGTCCTTCAGATTGCATCCCTTGCAGGTACTGGCTAGCGAGAATAGAGTCGGCCAGCTCAGTATTGCCCGTCTGGCGCATCAGCAAGAACACCAGATAACTTTCCAGGTCTTCATCCAGGTCCTGATGACAGGATTCTTCGGCACAGTGGACCAACTGCTGCCATTGTTCGGTGGGCGTACTGTGGGTAATAATCTGGCTCATTTTCTCACCTCTGTAAAGGTTTACGGCTGATTTCAGGGCCATCTTTAAAATAAGGCTACAAAAATTCGGATTTTTGCGCATAATGTTCAAAATATTCAACAATTTGTGTTTTCTGCCGTGCTTATCACACGTTATAATCCACACCTTATTTATATAGGGCTTACAGGCTAACTGATGGCAAATGAACAATCTGTCGATGTTTCGACTTTTCAAGGGCTTATTATGGCCCTGCAACAATTCTGGGCAAAACAGGGTTGTGTACTGATACAACCTTACGATATGGAGGTCGGTGCAGGCACCTTTCATACAGCGACATTTTTACGCTCAATCGGCCCGGAACCCTGGAATGCCGCCTATGTTCAGCCTTCACGCCGGCCGACTGATGGTCGCTATGGCGAAAATCCAAACCGTTTACAGCATTATTACCAGTTTCAGGTTGTGCTTAAGCCGTCTCCACTGAATATTCAGGAGTTATATCTGGATTCATTGAAAATGCTCGGTATAGACCCGCTGGTTCATGATATTCGATTTGTTGAGGATAACTGGGAATCGCCTACTTTGGGTGCCTGGGGTCTGGGTTGGGAAATCTGGCTAAATGGGATGGAAGTCACCCAGTTTACCTATTTCCAGCAAGTAGGCTCTCTGGATTGTGAACCCGTTACCGGTGAGATCACCTATGGCCTGGAACGTATAGCCATGTACCTTCAGGGTGTTAAAAGCGTATTTGATCTCGTCTGGACAAATGGCCCCGATGGCGTAGTCACTTATGGTGATGTGTTTCATCAAAATGAAGTAGAAATGTCTGCATATAACTTTGAACATGCCGATGTAGACATACTGTTTGGCTGGTTCGACTCCTGTGAAAAAGAAAGCAACAAACTGATTGAACTGGATCTGCCTTTACCCGCATACGAAATGATGATGAAAGCTTCTCATACTTTTAACCTGCTTGATGCGCGTCATGCCATCTCGGTCACTGAACGTGCTCGTTTTATTGGCCGTATTCGCGCACTCTCGCGTGCGGTTGCAGAAAAATACTACCAGAGCCGTGAAAAACTGGGTTTTCCCATGCTCAACACTCCCTCATCAACCAAGCAGGGAGGCATGTCATGAGCACACAGGATTTACTGATTGAAATCGGCACCGAAGAGCTGCCACCCAAGGCATTAAAAACTTTGTCGCGTGCATTTCTGGCAGGGGTACATAAAGGCCTGAAAGCTGCCGGTCTGGAATTTGAAGACCTGGTTAACTATGCTTCGCCACGGCGCCTGTCTGTGCTTGTTTTTGCATTACAGGAAAAACAGGAAGATAAACAGGTTGATCGTCGTGGCCCCGCACTGGCAGCCGCGTTTGATGATGAGGGCTGCCCGACACAAGCCGCAAAAGGCTTTGCAAAAAGCTGTGGCGTTGAAGTCGAACAGCTCAACAAACTCGAAACCAAAAATGGCAGCTGGTTATCTTATAGCAGCTTGCAAACTGGCCGTGAAACTTCTGAATTGATCCCTGACATTGTCAGAAAATCTCTCGATGATCTACCGATCCCGAAACGTATGCGCTGGGGTGCGCTCAGTGAGCAATTTGTACGTCCGGTTCACTGGGTTGTCTTACTCTTTGGCGATAACGTCATCGATGCAACAATACTCGGCGTTAAAACCAGCCGCGAAACTCGCGGACATCGTTTTCATCACCCGGATACACTTTATATCGGTGAGCCTTCAGCCTATGCACCATTACTGGAAACTGAAGGGCACGTCATTGTCGAATTTGAAGCTCGCCGCGAAGCGATTCGTGCCCAGGTTCTCGAAATTGCACACACCGTACAAGGCACCGCTATTATTGATGATGCACTACTCGATGAAGTGACCTCCATGGTTGAATGGCCACAAGCCGTACTGGGTAATTTTAACAAGCGCTTCCTCGAAGTTCCCAGTGAAGCACTGATTTCCGCCATGAAAGGGCATCAGAAATATTTTCACTTACTTGATGCCGATGGAAAACTGATGCCTCATTTCATCACCATCAGTAACATCGAAAGTAAAGACCCGGACAAAGTGCGTGAAGGCAACGAGCGAGTTATTCGCCCGCGTTTATCAGACTCTGAATTTTTCTGGAAACAGGATCAGAAGCGAACCCTCGAAGATCGGATAGATGACCTTAAGACTGTTGTTTTCCAGAGTAAGCTTGGTACCTTATATGACAAGGTACAACGAACGATGACTATTGCTTCCAGTATCGCAGGCCAACTTGGTTTTAATGAAAACGATGCAAAACGTGCAGCAGAACTGTGTAAAAGTGACCTGCTCACAGACATGGTTGGTGAATTCCCTGATCTTCAGGGCCTGATGGGGCGTTACTATGCAAAACTGAATGGTGAAAATAATCAGGTTGCACAGGCAATCGATGAACATTATATGCCACGCTTCTCCGGTGATGCGCTACCTCAAACTGAAGCTGGCATCTGTGTTGCACTTGCTGACAAAATAGACACACTGGTCGGTATCTTTGCTATCGGCCTTGTACCAACAGGCGACAAAGATCCGTTTGCGCTACGACGTGCTGCACTCGGTATCTGCCGTATATTGCTCGAACAAAACATGGATCTGACCCAGTTAATCAAACTGGCGATAAAAAATTATACCTACCAAAAACTACCCGTCGATATAACCAAAACCACCAATATGGTTTATGAATTTATCATGGGACGTTTACAGGTTTACTATAGCGGTCTGGATTTCAAGCACGATGAAATAGAAGCCGTTTTATGTCTTAAACCGAACCTGCTCCAGGACATTGATAAAAAATTACATGGTCTGGCGAGTTTCAGAAAACTTCCCGAAGCTGAAAGCCTGTCTGCGGCTAACAAACGTATTTCAAATATACTGAAAAAAGTTGAAACCGACATTCCTGAAAAATGGAACACCTTTCTGTTTTCAGAACAAGAAGAAAAAGACCTGGCTGATGCCATTACTCGCGTAGAGCCCAAGCTGGAGCCTCTGTTCGAAAATCAGGACTATGAAGCCGCAATGAAAAAACTTGCAAATTTGCATGAAAGTGTTGATGCTTTTTTTGCCGAGGTCATGGTTATGGATGACGATGAATCACTGCGTGATAATCGCCTGGCACTTCTTTCACACCTGCGTAATCTGTTTTTGCGCGTTGCTGACTTGTCCAGGCTTCAATGAGGCTCCGACATGACTGATACTAATGCGCATAGCGACTCTTACATTGATATGCTGAATTATGTACAGGCTTTTCATGACAAGCATGATTTTAAAAATACAGGTGGTGAAGAACTTGCTTACCGTATTGCACTCATGGCTGAAGAGCTGGGTGAAATGTCATCGTGTGTAACCAAAGGCAAGGCCGTTGAAGAACTTGCAGAAGAAACCGCTGACCTGTTTATTTTACTCATCGGTACTGCTATCTCTGCCAATTTTGATCTTAAAGAAGCATTCTGGAAAAAAATGGACAAGATAATGAAGCGGGAATCAAAAATGGTTAACGGCCGTATCCGTGTTTCGGAATTCAGGGATTGTTAACCCCCTATGAAACTCGTTATTCTTGATCGCGATGGTGTTATCAATAAAGACTCTAAAGCGTTTATTAAATCGCCTGATGAATGGCAGCCCATACCCGGAAGCCTTGAAGCCATTGTTAGGCTGAATCATGCGGGCTATCAGGTTGTTGTCATCACCAATCAGTCCGGGCTCGGACGTGGACTGTTTGATATTGAAACCCTGAATGCCATTCACGATAAAATGCACAACCAGTTAAAAATGTTAGGCGGGCGGGTTGATGCTATTCTGTTTTGTCCCCACTTACCTGATGATCACTGCGACTGCCGCAAACCACTTCCCGGTCTTTTTAATCAATTAAAAAAACGCTTGAATATCCAACTTGAATCCGTACCGGCTATTGGTGATTCACTACGTGACCTGCAGGCAGCAATGGCGGCAGGGGCCTTACCTGTATTGGTCAAAACAGGCAATGGCTTGCGCACCCTCGAACAATCAGAGATTCTGGACCCAAATATCCCCGTGTTTAATACACTAAATGATTTTGTAACCGACTACCTCTCAAATAACAGAGACTGACACCATGCCCGCACTACGTTCAATTCTTTTCTGGTTAGGATTCTACATATCAACTATTCTGGTTACTTCAGTGTTAACGATCTCTTTTATCCTGCCATTTCGTTACCGCTACGCCATATCAAAAACCTGGCCTATGTTTAATCTATGGTGGCTTAAATTCACCTGCAATCTGGACTATGAAGTAAAGGGCCTGGAGAATATTCCTGATGAACCCGTCATCTTCATGAGTAAACATCAGTCCACCTGGGAAACCATTACTTACCAGCAATTTCTGCCACCCACAGTCTGGGTACTGAAACGTGAACTGATGTGGATACCTATTTTCGGCTGGGGTGTTGCGATGCTAAGCCCGGTTGCAATTAACCGAAGTTCCGGTAAAAAAGCATTAAATCAACTAATAGAAAAAGGAAGCAAAAAATTAAAGTCTGGCATCTGTATAATGATATTCCCGGAAGGTACACGCACTACTGCCGGACAACCAACAAAATACAAAGCCGGTGGCGCCGTTCTCGCAGCCAGGACCGGACACAAGGTTGTCCCTATCGCTCATAATGCCGGTTACTACTGGCCAAAAGGACAACTACATAAACATCCCGGTATCATTAAGGTTGTTATCGGACCCGCGATCGAAACAAAAGGGAAGACTACCAGCCAGATACTTAGTGAAACTGAAACATGGATAGAAAATCAAATGAAAATTATCGGTGGGCGTGAATAATAGTTATTTACAGTAAAGTTTGTAGCGTTACATGTGCATAAAAATATCATTATGCCATTCTGGTAAACATATCAAGGCTTCTGCCAGGCTAATGGATGTTAGGTGAGGAAACAGTAATGCATAAACATACATTGGAAAACTGGCAGCACAACCATGATTTTACAGTAAAAAATGAGAAGGGAGAAAAACGTACGCAGTATGTTCTAGTACTCACAGCCATAACAATGATTGTAGAAATCATTGCTGGTAGTGTTTACGGTTCAATGGCTCTTCTGGCTGATGGCTGGCACATGGGTACGCATGTGGCCGCATTCATGATTACACTTTTTGCTTACCGATATGCTCGAAAACATACAAATAATCCAGCATTTTCATTCGGTACAGGAAAAGTAAATGTACTTGGTGGTTTTGCCAGCGCAATAGCTTTAGCTGTCGTAGCACTGGTGATGTTAGTCGAGTCATTACAGAGAATTGTCAACCCACAAACAATCCATTTTAATGAGGCTATTGCTGTTGCAAGTATTGGTTTATTTATTAATGTAGTAAGCGCCTTTCTCTTAAAGGATGATCATAGCCATTCACACCATGAAAACAATAATGCTCACCATCACCATCATGACCATAATTTAAAAGCAGCTTATCTGCATGTACTCGCAGATGCTCTGACATCTGTGCTTGCCATCGTGGCACTAGTATCAGGCAAATATTTTGGATGGAACTGGCTCGACCCAATCATGGGAATAGTGGGTGCAATCATTATCACGCGTTGGTCTTTTGGCCTACTGAAACAAACCGCTCCGATATTACTCGATGCCAGTATTGAAAAAGAGTATAAATGTAAAATTATAGACGCTATTGAGAATGATTCAGATAATAGAATTACTGATATTCATGTATGGAAGGTAGGCGCAAATCACTATGCCGCAATAATCTCATTGGTTACACACTATCCAAAAAGAACGGAGTATTACAAAGAGCTGTTAATGAAATTTACTAAATTATCACATGTCACAATCGAGGTAAATTATTGTAAGGAAGAGCCTTGTAATGAACAAACTCAAATATCGCCTCACAAAATAAAACCACATAAGAGCTTAATACTATGACTGAGTCCTTAAGAAACACCTCAGATAAATCAGGCTTGCCACCAGGATCACTTATTCATGTTGGTGATGTTCTGCATGCTACAACCAGAATCACAGTTACGGACTACAACAAAGAACATGTTGAGGAGCTACAGATTGACTCCGTTGACGATATTCAAAAATATAAAGATAGCAATACAATAACATGGGTTAACATTGAAGGTTTAACAAACGTCGATATCATAGAGCGCATTGGAACAATATTTGGCATACATCAACTTGTACAAGAAGATATTCTTAATACTCATCAAAGAGCAAAATTCGAGGAATATGATGACTATCTATATATTGTACTCAAATGTTTAAAAACTAAAGGTAAACATTTAAATGTTACTTATGAACAAATAAGCCTACTGGTTCTTAATAATTTTGTTTTCACATTTAAAGAAATAAGGGATGATGTTTTCCAGCCTATCCAACAGCGAATTAATAAAAGTAAAGGTCGCTTAAGATCACTCGGTGTTGACTACCTCACCTATACAATTCTGGATACAATTGTTGACCGAAATTTTGCTCTTATAGACTCGCTGGATGACACAATCACTTTACTTGAAGATAGCTTATTGGAGTCTGAGCCTACGCAAGACAAGCTTATTTCTATCCAAAGGCTTAAAAGGGAAATAATCAGCATCAGAAGACATATTTCTCCGGTAAGAGAATTATTGTCTGGACTGCTTCGGAGCGAGTCTGTATTGATTCACGAAAAAACGCATATCTACCTGAGAGATGTATACGACCATACGATACGCATCATTGAATCAATAGAATCGTACAGGGATATACTGTCAGGCCTGTTAGATATCTACATATCCAGCGTAAGCAACAAAATGAATGAGGTCATGAAAGTATTAACAGTTTTTGCTTCAATATTTATCCCTTTGACATTTCTTGCAGGAATCTACGGCATGAATTTTGAATATATGCCAGAACTAAAATGGAAATGGGCATACCCCGTTCTTTGGACTGCATTTATTACCATTCCTGTTGTATTGCTCATCTATTTTAAAAGAAAGAAATGGTTATGAGACTAAATTAAAATACAACGCCTGATTAACAAACATTGCATAAAAATCATTTTTTACTTAAATTCAAATCCTATGAAAATTATTATACTTTTATTATTTATTTTAGTTAATCCGGTACAAGCTGATATTACTTGTAACCAGATTCCTAAACATCCTCTTAAACTATGCTGGTCAGCAAGTCAGAATTTTGATTCCGGTATACTGCTATACACCAACACTGTTTACATACAGAATGAACAAAAGCATTTACGTCTACATGCACGTGAAAAAGATACTATAACAGCGCTGACTCACATCGGGTTTTCTAATGATGGTCTGCTAATGTACATTGAGTATGCAGATGAAGGTCACCCGTACTTTACGTTCTATAAAACTGTAAATTACCTTGGTAATAACAAACAGGTAAATAGCCTCGCAACACTTGATGATTATTTTCTGGATACCATAAAGGCATTTACTGCTGAAGGTGTTTTTATCTATTCGCGCACTCGCACCAGAGAAGCAAAATGTGCTGATGTATCAGGATATGTGTTTAATAAAAAATTAAAACAAAAATTTAAAAAAAATTCCGGCCTCGGCCCCTGTTATAAAGTATTCAGGCTAAACAGTAAGATAAAAAATTGATTACGCTCTTCTACGTGTAAAAACCCAGTTAGTACCTTTGCTGAGTTTCTTGTTGTAACGATAACCATCTGAGCTGAATTCTTTTATGTCTTCTACATTATCCAGTCGATTGGTCACTATATATCGGCTGAGTAAACCACGCGCACGTTTGGCATAAATACCAATCATTTTATAATCGCCATTCTTATATTCTTTAAAAGCGGGCGTGATAATTTCTGCATTTAATTCTTTTGGTTTTACCGATTTAAAATATTCATTGGATGCCAGATTGACCAGGTGTTCTGATTTCATTTTTTTAAGCTGTTCATTCAGGCCTTGGGTAATAACAGAACCCCAGAACTCATACAGGTTTTTTCCACGAGTTGTACTCAACCTGCTTCCCATTTCAAGTCGATATGCTTTCATCAGGTCGAGTGGCCTTAATAAACCATATAAACCGGATAATATGCGTAGATGTTTTTGTGCGAAATTAAGATCACTCTGTTTCAGGCTGTCTGCATCAAAGCCGGTATAAACATCCCCCATAAATGCCAAAATCGCCTGTTTGCTGTTTTCGGGAGTAAAATCAGTTGTCCAGGATTCATAACGGTCAAAATTAAGTTCAGCAATCTTACTACTGACATGCATCAGCTCTGATATATCCAGCGTTGAGAATTCACGCATGCGATTGATCAGTTGTTGAGAATGATCCAGATAATCCGGCAGGGTATATTTCTCTGTTCTAGCCGGTGTTTCATAATCCAGCTTTTTGGCCGGGGAGATTACAATTAGCATTATTGGTCACACATATAATAATGGTCAGAGATAAGCGAAGAGGGTGTATTTCATCCACATCTACACATCAAGGTTAGCAACGGCCAGTGCGTTCTTTTCGATGAAGGCACGACGTGGTTCAACCTGATCACCCATCAGGGTAGTAAAGACTTCGTCTGCTGCTACAACATCTTCTATTTTGACCTGTAACAATCGGCGTGCATCCATATTCAGCGTCGTTTCATATAATTGTTCCGGGTTCATTTCGCCGAGACCTTTATAGCGTTGGATATTCATGCCACGTTTGGATTCTTCCATTAACCATGCCATAGCCTGTTTGAAACTGCTGGTTTCCTGCCTGCGTTCACCACGTTGTATATAAGCGCCCTCACCAAGCAATCCATCTAGCTTCTGGCCTAACGCAGTCATCGACCGATATTCGGCAGACTCAAAGAATTCACTTTGAATAACCTGCTCATTACTTACACCATGGATCTTCTTGATAATAACGACATTAAACATGTCGCTTTCATCAATTGAATCCAGACGTATTTCATACTGGCGAGTTTTACTACCATCTTCACCAAGACGTTCCTGTAATTGATCACACCAGGCCTGCATTTTTTCCTTATTTGTAAGGGATTCTTTCGTAAGCTCTTGTATATAAAGTAATTTTTCTTGTACAAAGGGCTCAATACGACGGCTAAGCCTGTCTATAGTTGCCATCACGCGGACATATTCATTTGCAAGCTCTTCAAGTTGCACGCCATTGATAGCAGGGGCATTCGCATTCACATGTAAAGCTGCATTATCCATGGCAAGGTTCAAAAGATAGGCACTGAGTTCCGCATCATCTTTTACATAGTATTCCTGCTTGCCTTTTTTAACCTTGTATAAAGGTGGTTGTGCAATATAGATATGACCGCGCTCAATCAGTTCATGCATCTGCCGATAAAAAAACGTTAATAAAAGTGTGCGAATATGTGAGCCATCCACATCCGCATCGGTCATGATGATAATGCGATGATAACGCAGTTTTTCGGGATTAAATTCTTCGCGGCCAATACCGCAACCCAGTGCTGTTATCAATGTTCCGACTTCAACTGATGACAGCATTTTATCGAAGCGCGCTTTTTCTACATTCAAAATTTTACCCTTGAGAGGTAAAATAGCCTGATACTTACGATCCCTGCCCTGCTTGGCAGAACCACCGGCTGAATCACCCTCCACCAGAAACAGTTCAGAGAGTGCGGGATCTTTCTCCTGACAATCTGCGAGTTTCCCTGGCAAACCAGCCAAATCCAATGCGCCCTTTCGTCTGGTTAATTCACGTGCTTTACGTGCTGCTTCCCGCGCACGTGCAGCATCCATAATTTTGCTTACTATCGCTTTCGCATCAGCAGGAAATTCCATCAGAAATTCCTGAAGTTTTTCTGACATGGTTGATTCAACAATGCCTTTTACTTCTGATGAAACCAGTTTGTCTTTTGTTTGTGATGAAAACTTGGGATCAGGTACTTTAACTGACAGAACAGCGGTTAAACCTTCTCTGGCATCATCCCCTGCTACATTAACTTTGTCTTTTTTAGCGGCAGATTCTGATTCCATATACTGGTTTAACGTACGTGTAAGTGCGCCACGAAAACCGGCTAAATGTGTTCCACCATCACGCTGTGGAATATTATTGGTAAAACAAAAAATACTTTCCTGATAAGAGTCATTCCATTGTAATGCGACTTCTACACCAACACCGTCTTTTTCAGTTGTGAAATAACACACTTTTTCATGCAGGGGGGTTTTATTACGATTTAAATGTTCTACGAATGCCCGAATGCCGCCCACATACTCAAATGTATCTTCTTTATCTGACTTTTCATCCTTAACTTTTATGCAAACACCTGAATTTAAAAAAGAAAGTTCTCTCAGGCGCTTGGCAAGAATGTCAAAATGAAACTCTGTAGTCGTAAAAACATTCGCACTGGGTTTAAATCTTACTTCGGTGCCACTTAGTTCTGTGTCTGCTATTACTTTTAGCGATGAAAGTGGCACACTGTCCTTATATTCCTGATAATGGACTTTTCCTCCACGTCGTACAGTAACTTCAAGCTTTTCTGATAACGCATTTACAACTGAAATACCCACACCATGTAAACCACCGGATACTTTATATGAGTTATCATCGAATTTACCGCCCGCATGTAATACAGTCATAATAACTTCAACTGCGGATATCCCTTCTTCTTCATGTATGCCTGTTGGTATTCCACGGCCGTTATCTGTCACTGTGACTGAATCATCGCTATGAATTATTACGTTAATTTCTGTGCAATGGCCTGCGAGTGCCTCATCTATTGCATTATCTACAACCTCAAATACCATGTGGTGCAAACCAGTGCCATCATCAGTATCACCAATATACATACCAGGGCGTTTTCGAACAGCATCCAGCCCTTTCAAAACCTTTATATTTG
>Ga0316205_10002105_pt1 | contig 21822 bp, 20 predicted proteins | sample 3monthpyrite_MG_FD_204941 | JGI IMG/M metagenome (GOLD analysis project Ga0316205, IMG submission 204941) | Microbial mat bacterial communities from mineral coupon in-situ incubated in ocean water Damariscotta River, Maine, United States -... | ecosystem: Environmental > Aquatic > Marine >... | reverse complement strand
CTGAAGTCAAAGAGTATGCGGTAGTTCCAATGCCGAAAGATGGTGTAATGAGCCATCTGAGTCCTTTTGTGGCAAAACCGGAATTCCAGGAAGCCATGGGCTACGTTGGTAAAAAGGTTCATGACGACCCTAAAGAAATGCCTGAGTATGTTTTAGTAGATGGCTGGAAAGAAAAAGCCCTCGATAAAATGGGTGATCTTTTAGGTAAATATCGTAGTTTGCAAGTATTTATGGATTCTTGCGTTAAATGTGGCGCATGTACTGATAAGTGTCATTACTTCCTGGGTACTGGCGATGCGAAAAACATGCCGGTTGCTCGCCAGGATTTACTGCGTAGCGTTTACCGTCGTTACTTTACCTTTGCGGGTAAGTACTTCCCTAAATTAGTTGGCGCAAAAGATTTAACAGAAGATGTTGTACAAGATTGGTACAGCTACTTCCACCAATGTTCTGAATGTCGTCGTTGTGCCGTATTCTGCCCTTACGGTATCGATACAGCTGAAGTAACTATGGCTGCTCGTGAAATCATGGCACACATTGGTCGCGGTCAGAAATATGCAAATGAAATTATCGGTAAGGTTTTCACCATTGGTAATAACCTGGGCTTACCTGAAAAAGCGTTAAAGAATGTACTTGAAGGCCTTGAAGAGGATGTTGAGTACGATATCGAAGTGGAGGTTAAATTCCCACTGGATGAAAAAGGTAAAGACGTTCTGCTGGTTACACCTTCAGCTGACTTCTTCGCGGAGCCTCATATTGATGGTTTAATTGGTTACGCTAAAGTATTCCACCAGACTAACACTAGCTGGACACTAAGCTCGATTGCATCTGAAGCTGGTAACTTTGGTTTATTTATCGGTTCATATGAAAATATGCAGCGTATTTCAATGCGTATTCGTGAAGCAGCATTGCAGCTTGGCGTTAAACGAATTGTTTATGGTGAGTGTGGTCACGCATGGCGTGTGGGTTACAGTTTCTTAAATACATTAGCGGGCCCATTTGATTTTCTTGATCAAAACTACCCTATTCCACAGCACATCTGTGAGTTCACTTTAGACAAACTTGAAAAAGGTGAGCTAACCATTGATAAGTCACGTAACGATGATAAAACCGTTACTTTCCACGATTCATGTAATGTGGCACGTGGTTCAGGCATGGGTACCGAGCCCGGTGGTCAATTCACTATTCCTCGCGCAGTTATTAAAGCGGTTTGTAATAACTACGTTGATATGGAAAAAGATACTATCCACGATGCAACGTTCTGCTGTGGTGGTGGTGGCGGTCTGTTAACAGACGACCTGATGGAATTACGTGTTAAGGGTGTTCTGCCTCGTGCGACGGCCTTAATTAACGCGAAAGAAGAATCTGGAGTGACTCATATGGCGGCAATTTGCGCTATCTGTAAGAGCCAGTTCACCAAAGTACTGCCTTATTATGGCTTTACTATGGACCAAATTGTGAGTGTTCATCAATTAGTTAGCGATGCGATCGTCCTGGAAGGCCAGGTCGACCCTGAAGACTAATTGATTAGTACTAACTAAAGAAACAATTTAACAAACGATTTTGTTGCCCATATTGTGCAATTTATGAAAAGTGTCAAATTTGAAAAAGATTTTTTTACAAAAGTAAATACCCCTTTTTCAAAAGAGACATATCCCCATAAATCCGTATGATACGCCGCAACTTGATTTTTAACTATACGTTTAGCCTATAGGAGAATAGCATGGCAACTTCAAAAGAGGACATGCAGACTAACAACTTGACTTTCCGCCGTTACAAAGAAGGCGATACAGAATGGTCAAGCATGCACGATAAAATTTTCGTAGAAGACACTTCTTACAAGTGCCCTACTTACGTGCACCGTACTCCACCATGTCAGGGTAGCTGCCCATCAGGTGAAGATATTCGCGGTTGGTTAGATATCGTTCGTGGTATCGAAACTCCACCAGAAGGCATGACGAAAGAAGAGTACGCTTTCCAGCGCTCTACTTCTGCTAATCCTTTCCCAGCAATGATGGGGCGTGTTTGCCCTGCTCCTTGTCAGGACGGTTGTAACCGTAATGATGTTGATGACTTCGTTGGTATCAACTCAGTTGAGCAATACATTGGTGACAGTGCATTCTCAGAAAAATATAAATTTGCCGGTCTGCCTGACTTAGGTGATAAGAAAGTCGCTATTATTGGTGGTGGTGTTGCCGGCATGTCAGCTGCGTATCACTTACGTAAGTTTGGTATCGGTTCTACTATCTTTGATGATCACTCAGAACTGGGTGGCATGATGCGTTACGGTATCCCAGGTTATCGTACCCCACGTGACGTAATGGATCACGAATGCATGCGCATCCTTGATATGGGCGGCATCGAAACTAAATTAAATACGCGTGTTGGTAAAGACGTTCCGGTTGCTGATCTTGAAAAAGATTACGATGCAGTATTATGGGCATTAGGCTGTAAGAATGGCCGTGGTCTGTTTATTGAAGACTGGAAAGATGTGCCTAACGCTGTAACCGCTGTTGACTTCCTTGAGCAGTTCAACAAAGGCGAAATGAAATACACCGGCAAGAAAATTATCTGCGTGGGTGGTGGTGATACTTCTATCGATGTGGTTTCAGTATCACGTCGTATCGGTACATTAAAAGCAATGGGCGATGAAAAGCCTGAAGATTCTGCAGAAGGTCGTGTTAAGCACGGCGATATCGCAGATGCGGATAAAGAACCTTGCACCAGTGTTACTTTAACAGCGCTCTTCAAACAGGAAGAGATGACAGCTGCAGAGCATGAAGTTAATGATGCGCTGGTTGAAGGCGTAACGATCATGAACGAAGTGATGCCTGTTGAAATTATTAAAGATGCTGATGGCCGTGCAACTGCACTGAAATTAGTTGATTCTGAATTCGTTAACAACGCACCTGTTGCTAAAGAAGGCGGAAAAGAATACATCGTTGAATGTGATCTGATCGTTTCAGCAATCGGCCAGTTCGGTGACCTTGAAGGCACTGAAGATATGGACAACGGTCGTTCATTAATCGACGCTGACAAGTTCTTCCAGGTACCTGGTAAGCCAGGTCACTTTGTTGCAGGCGATATAGTACGTCCTCACCTGTTAACAACTGCGATTGGTCAGGGTTCTGTTGTAGCTGAAACAATCAAACAGTTTATCAATCAGACTGATATGGTTAAACGCCCTAAAGTTGACGTTCACCACTTCAACATTATGGATAAGCTGGCTGAGTCAGATATGGTTCCAACTGCTTTTGCTGAAAAACACCTGTCTACAGATGAGCAACGCGGTACGGACAGCAGCGATTTCGCAATCCACAACTACGAAGATCGTTCTAACAAAGAAATTATTTCTACTGATTTAATGTTCTTAGGCCACTTCGAAGCTGAAGCGCGTAACCTGCGTACTGAAGATGTGCCATCATCTGATGAAGTATTAGGTCACTTTGCTGAACGTATGAATGGCCTGGCTGAAGAAACCGCTGTTGCTGAAGCTAACCGCTGCATGAGCTGTGGTATGTGCTTTGAGTGTGACAACTGCGTTATCTTCTGCCCACAGGATGCTGTGTTCCGTGTTAAGAAAGACCAGTCGACTACCGGTCGTTATGTTGACACTGACTACACCAAGTGCATCGGTTGCCATATCTGTGCGGACGTATGTCCAACAGGATACATTGATATGGGCATGGGCGAATAAATAATTCTCCATTTCACCCCTGTGAGGCTCCAGGTCTTCGTTAGAAAATGTGCACTTACATTTGTAAGCTTACATTTTCTGCCTTGACCTGAAACCTCACAAGGGCAAACTGGAAAATTATTAGATATTTAAAAGTTTTAGAAATAAACAGATTAAATATATAAAAGCGAACATCGTCATCCCGAATGCCCATGTAAATTTCATGGGTCGGGGATCCAGTAACTTTAAGTTAAAGCCACTGGATTTCAGCCACACATGCTGAAGTAACGAAGTAGTTTTAAAGAATTTAATTTATAAACATAAACTCTCTAATTATTTTAACTTTTGGAGTTACTAATGCAGCAGTTTCAGAAACGCATGCATAACACTTTAATCACAATCGCGGGATTGGCCCTACTGGCTTTTTCCGCTTTTGCGTTTGCTGATGAAGATTCATCTAAAAAACTATCATTTAAGCCTGATGTTCCCCACCCCACTAACGGGACAACGGAATGTGTAGAGCCTGAAGATGAGATGAAAAAGAATCACATGAACTACATCCTCGATCAACGCGATGAAACGATGCATGAAGGTATTCGCACCAAGCAATACAGCCTTAAAGAATGCATAAACTGCCATGTGCCTAAAGATTCTACTGTCCGCTTTGGTGATGACGAGCATTTTTGCAGCAGCTGCCATAACTTTGTCGGCGTAAGCATTGATTGCTTCCAGTGTCACATGGACAGGCCAATGGATGCTAAGCCACTTGGCAAAAACCCGCATGGTGCACACATTTCAAAGCCCGTTTCAACAAAGATTGCCAGCACGTCTACTGATGCGGCTTCTACTAAAGGGAGCAAGCGATGAGTTGTAAAGATGTAAATGTTTCGCGCCGAAGCTTTGTTGGTCAAACAGCAACTGCTGCAGCGGCATTAACGATTGCGCCAGGTGTATTTTTACACACGGTTGCAGAAGCTAAACCTGCTGATCAAGCCGTTACCAGTGCAGTTCGCTGGGGCATGTTGATTGATACGGCTAAATGCGCATCCGGCTGTACCGCCTGTGTCAGTGCCTGTAATACTGAAAACGGTATTGCATCCCACAACCGCCCCCGTACAGACCAGCAATGGATTCGCAAAGTCACATTACGTGACAAACAAACCCAACACGAAGTTTCATTACCATTGATGTGTCAGCACTGTGAGTCTCCACCGTGTGTTGATGTATGCCCTACCGGCGCGTCATTTAAACGTAAAGATGGCATTGTCCTGGTTGACCGTCATACCTGCATTGGTTGCCGATACTGCATGATGGCCTGCCCATACAAGGCACGCTCATTTGCACATGAAGCTGTTGATAATACCGTTGATTATATGCCACGTGGCAAAGGCACTGTTGAGTCCTGCACTATGTGTGTACACCGTGTCGATGAAGGTGGAACACCCGCGTGTGTTGAAGCCTGCTCAGAAGCAGAACACGGCGCCATGATTTTCGGTGACATTAAAAATCCGCAGAGCGAAATTTCTAAGCAATTAGCAGAACATGGTGGCCAGCAGATACGTGCTGACCTTGGCCTGAACACAGGCGTTCGCTATCGCGGGATTTAAGATTTATCCACAGTGCCTTTTTATTGGTCTCTGTGGAAGTCTTAAGGCTGAATAAAAGTTATTTAATAAATTTACAAGTATTAGAGATTAGTTGAATACTATGAAAAAAATACACTTAGAACAGATTGAAGGTAAAAGCGCAGGCTATATGGGCTTAATTGCTCTTTTAGGCTTTTTCATACTTGGTGCCATTGGCTCAATGCTTTATATGGAACATGAAGGTCACTGGGTTTCAGGCATGGATAACCAGATCGTATGGGGCCTGCCCCACGTATTTGCGGTATTCCTGATTGTTGCCGCATCCGGTGCACTAAATGTAGCCTCTATCTCTTCGGTTTTTCAACAGAAAATCTATAAGCCACTAGCTCCACTATCAACCCTGGTTGCTCTGGCATTATTAACCGGTGGCTTAATGGTACTGGTATTAGATTTAGGCCGCCCGGATCGCCTGATCGTTGCAATGACCTACTATAACTTCAAGTCTATCTTTGCATGGAACATGATTTTATATAACGGCTTCTTCGTCATTGTGGGTGTTTATGCCTGGTTTATGCTAGATCGCACCATGAAAAAATACAGCCGTTATGCCGGTATTGTCGCATTTGTCTGGCGTTTAGCACTTACCACTGGTACCGGTTCTATTTTTGGTTTCATCGTGGCTCGCTCAGGCTATGACATGGCCATGATGGCGCCAATGTTCATCATCATGTCCTTCTCGTTTGGACTGGCATTTTTCATTCTGGTACTACTGGCTGCTTACAATGGCACCAACCGTCCATTAGGTGATGTTGTCGTTAACCGCTTACGCAGCCTGTTAGGTACCTTTGTATTCGCTACCCTGTACTTCCAGATTGTTTACCATCTGAGTAACCTGTACGCCACGGAACATCATGGTTATGAAGCCTTTATTCTGCTGGGTGAACACGGTGGATCGACTTACTCAAATATCTTCTGGATTGGTCAGATTATATTAGGCTCAATAGTCCCTATCGCCATGATTTATGCACCCGCGGTTAAAAACAGCCGTAAAATACTGGCCGCCGCATCTTCCCTGGTCATCCTGGGTGGCTTAGCGTCGATGTACACCATCATCATTGCTGGCCAGGCCTACCCTATGGAAATGTTCCCTGGAATGGAAGTTGTCAGCTCAACCTTCTTTGATGGAGCTACATCACAATATTCTGCCAGCCTGCCAGAGTTACTATTAGGTCTGGGCGGTGTAGCAATGACACTGATTATGATTGCACTGGGTATTAAAGTACTGGGCTTCCTGCCTGCATCTTTAGAAGACTCAGTAGCTGATCCACATCATAAGGCTGACTAAGTTTTAGCTTTACTTTAATGCTTTATGCAAACGGCTCGGAGTTACTTCCGGGCCGTTTGTTTTTAAGTCAAAAGCTGTTTACCGCAAATGAACGCGAAAAAACGCTAATAAAAGCTTAATTTTTTGTTTCGCTACTGCGCAACAATAACTACAGTCATTTGAAATAACGGGTGCCTGATATAGGCAAATTTGCAAGGCAAGTTATCCCCGAAAACATTTGCATTAATTTGCGGAAAGCAGCTTTTATACAACCATGCCACACTTCCTAATCTCAGCCGCCCACAAATCCTCAGGTAAAACGACCCTGAGCATAGGCCTGTGCGCCGCATTAACCGAAACCGGTGCTATCGTGCAGCCTTTCAAAAAAGGTCCGGACTATATCGACCCCATGTGGCTCAGCAAAGCAGCTAATCGCCCCTGTCATAATCTCGATTTTTACACCATGCAACAAAGTGAAATTATTGACACGGTTAGCCACTATTCTAAAGCAGCTGACATCAGCGTAATCGAAGGCAATAAAGGTTTATACGATGGCCTCGATTTAGACGGCAGTAACTCCAATGCTGCTCTCGCCTCTTTACTTAAAGCGCCGGTTATTCTAGTTCTGGATGCACGGGGTATGACCCGGGGTATCGCACCGTTAATTCTGGGTTATCAGGCATTTGATAAAGACATTAATATTGCCGGGGTGATATTAAACCAGCTTGGGGGCAGTCGGCACGAACAGAAATTACACTCGGTCATCGAACACTACACCGATGTAAAAGTTATAGGTTCGGTTTATAAAAATCCAGCCTTGTCCATTGATGAGCGACACCTGGGTTTAATGCCGAGTAATGAAGATGATTCAGCAGATTTAAAAATACAGCAGATTCGCGACATTGTTAAAGACCAGGTGGATTTAGATTTACTACGTAGTATTGCAAGCAATGCCAGTGCTTTACCTGCAGGAAAAATTCAAAAGCAGGATACTATTCGTATAACAACGCCATTGAAAATTGGCATTGTAGAAAATGATGCCTTCGGTTTTTACTATCCCGATGATCTGGATGCCATACGGGCAACCGGCGCTGAATTAATTAGCATTGATACCATTCGCGATACATCACTGCCTGAAATAGATGGCCTGTTTATTGGTGGTGGATTTCCCGAAACCCGCATTGAAGAACTGCAAAAAAATACTCAGATGCGATCTCAGATAAAACAGGCGTTGGAAAATGGCCTGCCCTGTTATGCGGAATGCGGTGGTTTAATGTATTTAAGTCGCAATCTGCAATGGCAAGATCAATGCGGAGATATGGTCGGTTTTATTCCCGCCGATTGTGTGATGCACAAAGCACCCCAGGGCCGAGGCTATATTCAACTTGAAGAAACCCAGCTCCACCCATGGGGGGCTTTCAAGCCATTACCCGATACCATTATTGCCGGTCACGAATTCCACTACTCGGCACTTGAAAATCTACCCACAGATGTTAAATTTGCCTATCAGGTAAAACGCGGCGCAGGCATTAACGGCAAAGCTGATGGCATCATTTTAAACAATACACTGGCAAGTTACGCTCACTTACGTGACACCACTGCCAATCACTGGGCACAACGTTTTATACAGTTTGTGCAGCAATGTAAACTCAACCGGAAACAGTAAACATGAACATGATTAAACTTACCCCCGCTGCGGCCAAGATGATTAAGCACTCTGCTAAAGAAGGCAATTTAGATGGCCTGCCCCTGCGTCTGGCCTGCACTAAAATGCCCGATGGCAGCTTTCATTACGGCATGGGTTTTGATGATGTTAAAACCGATGACATTACCCATACATCAGAAGGTATCGATTTAATCGTGTCAATTACCGCCAATGAATTTATGAATGGTATGACTATAGATTACGTAGAACTCGAAGAGGGTAAAAAAGATTTTATTTTTATGAATCCGAATGATCCCAACTACGTAAAACCCACAGAATAAATTAAGCGTATAATTAATTTAATTCTCTCTGCCGAGATTAAATGAGCTAATTTTAATATATGTCATTTTCAGAACGTATTTACTATGAAGTTAAACAAATGTCTAACCGACATTTGTTTAACTGTATTTCTGCATTATTTATTCTACTATTTTCTTTGGTTCTTAGTAGCATCTGGCTGGCCAATACAGACACAAATAAAAGTTTGGCATTACTCATTCAGATAGCTTTAATCATTCTGGTTTTTTTTGGTATTTCCTATATTGCATTAACTAACCAGCGTAAGCAGGCTTCCAACAGCCAGCAGCAACACAAAGCCCAGCAGATACTTTATAGCATAACAACCACGATTAATGCCGGACGTGAATTAAAAGAAATTTTAAATTTATTTTGTAAAAAAACCTATGTGGAATTACAGGCTCACAATGTTTCTGTGTGGCTAATCACTGAAAATAACTGGCTTGAATACATCACCGGCTCCGGTATCGACCCGGAAATTGTATCCCAGCAAAAACGTGTAAAAATTACCCGCGAGCTTTCCGATACCCTAATCGATAATTCTATTATTCATGATAACGAGCATGTCACTCGTCTTGCAGAAATTTTGCAATGTGATGTTGCAGATGATGATCGTTCATTTTATTTGCCACTACATCATCAAAAACGCACATTGGGTGTAATACGAATAAAACTAAATCAGATACCGTTGACTAATAAAAATGATCTTTACGAATTATTTTCAACACTTGCGGCACAGCTTTGTAGCTCAATAGAAAAAGCCAAACAGGACCAGGAATCCCGTCGCATGATTATTATGCAGGAGCGTAGTTTAATTGCCAATGAGCTACACGATTCCCTTGCACAAACTTTAGCCAGCCTGCGTTTTCAGGTCAGGGTATTAGATGAAACACTGCAACCCACTGCAGAATTTCAATCAATACGCGGTATCGAGCAGGTTGAAAACAGTCTCGATGAAGCCTATTCGGATTTACGTGAACTGATTGCACATTGTCGCACCCCAATTGATAAACAGGGCTTAATAGAAGCAGTGGAAAAACTGGTTTCCCGCATGCGAAAAGATTCTGGTATACATATTTTGCTGCAAAAAGAATGGGATCATTCTGATCTGCCACCGAATCTTGAAATGCATGTGTTCAGGATTGTACAGGAAGCGATGAATAATATTCGTAAACACAGTAATGCTCAAAATGTGCATTTGCTGTTTCGTTGTGATGAAAAAGGTCATCACCAGATTTTAATTGAGAATGATGGTCGAGGTTTTGAAATGCCCAAAGATAATGATCATCCGGGAAAACACGTCGGCTTAAGTATTATGCGCGAGCGTGCTAATTATTTAGGTGGTGATTTACGTGTAGAAAGCGAACCGGATGAAGGCACCCGTATTGAACTGGACTTTACCTACAGCAGCGACACAGATCACGATCCACTACAAAGATTATCGGAGATAAACTCTTGAGTATGCGCGTATTAATTATTGATGATCATGCACTTTTTAGAGTGGGTTTACAGGGGCTCCTGGAGCAACGCGGCATTGAAGTGATTGATGCGGTCGCAGAAGGTTCGAAGGGTTTAGTGCTAATTGACGAACTAAAACCCGATATTGTTTTACTCGATTTGCGCATGCCTGACATGAGTGGTTTAGAAGTATTACAAAAAGCTAAAGAACAAAAGGTAGAAATCCCCATCGTCATGTTAACCACCAGCAATGAAGAGCAGGATTTAGTGGAAGCGTTGCGAAATGGTGCCCAGGGTTATCTGTTAAAAGACATGGAACCGGATGAGCTGGTTAGTGCATTACGCGATATTGAAAAAGGTAAAAGTGTCGTCGCTCACGGCTTAACCGATGTACTCGCAAAAATGGTACAGGGTGACCCGATTGAAATTAAACAGAAGGAAACCCCCTTCTCCGCCTTAACTCCACGGGAGTTAGAAATTTTATGTTTACTGGCGGATGGACAAAGCAATAAAGTTATTGCCAGAAATTTAGGCATATCTGATGGCACGGTTAAACTTCATGTAAAAGCGATTTTAAGAAAGCTCGAAGTTCATTCGCGGGTTGAGGCTGCAGTAATAGCGGTTGAGCAAGGCTTAAGACAAAAACAATCAAAAGAAAATTAATATGAAAACGTTTAAAGCATTAATTGAAGATGTACTGCCCAACATTAATGAAATTTTTCCCTGGGATCTGGACGAAAAACTCAGCAATTCTAACGATGTTTTACTCATCGATATAACCGAACCCGGTGAGTATGCAACGGTTCATATTAAAAATTCAATCAATGTGCCCCGCGGAGTGTTAGAAGCTTCCTGCGACTGGGGTTATGAAGATACCGTACCCGCGCTTGCAGATGCGCGGGACAAAGAAGTCATCGTCATCTGTCGCTCGGGAAACCGTAGCGCCCTCGCCGCCTTTACCATGCAACTGTTGGGTTATACAAATGTGCAGTCACTAAAAACCGGTTTACGCGGCTGGTTTGATTACGAGTTAGCACTCTACAATGAGTTTGAACAGGAAGTAGATGAAGACGATGCGGATGCATATTTCAGTAAAGGGCCAAGGCCGGATCAGATGGAGCCTGAAGAATAATAACCAGGGCTCATCTCCATCAAATACCAACCGCTGCTTTTTCGCACCGCGTCCCCTGAGGCAATTCCAGTCAGAATGAGCAGAGCAGAAAACGTCTCTGATCTTATCAAATCAATAAAACTTACGATCTTTACGCCGCTTCCCCGCCTGCTGTATCACCACACCTTTTATATGTGATGGACCTTTAAATTCTTCTGTATCGTACAGATCATTCAGTGGTACAAGATAATGCTTTTCATCATGTACTCGGTACTGGCGGAAGGTATACTCATCTTTCAAATCCAGCGCTACTACATAGCAACCATCTCGAATAATCCCTTCAGGGTCGACGACAATAACGACCCCATCCATAAATTCTGGCTGCATTGAATCGCCTAAGACTTGTAATGCGAAGGGTTCGGCTTTGCTACAGGAGGATGCTTCCATTGGAGGAGTCTCTTAAAAATTGAAAATCTGATCAATAATTATACACTAATATTGCCTTTCAGGTGAAGCCCGTCTTAGCCGCGTATTCTGATCCTGCCAGCTCAGTGACTGAGCATTTATTGACTCTGACTATTGACGCATTAATCGCCCTAATTAGAGTGAAGAGCCTATTAAAGGTATAATATGCCTCACAATTTAAGTAACAGTAGTCAATTATGTCAGCACAAAAAATATCTAGAAATAAGGCCGTTCAGTTCACTTATAGCATTACTGATGATGCGGGTAATGTCGTTGAGCAGGTAGATTTACCGGTTAACTATGTTCATGGTGCAAGCAGCATGGGCTTAATCGAACGAGTTGAGCGTGCAATGGAAGGCTGCACTGCCGGTGACAGTTTTGAAGTAGAGCTGCCCCCTGCTGAAGGGTTTGGTGAGTATGATGCAAACTTAACTTTTACAGATGACCTGGAAAATGTCCCACCTCAATTCAGAAAAGTGGGTGCACAGGTTGAAATGGCCAATGGTGAAGGCGAAACAAAAACTTTTATCGTGTCTAAAATCGAAGGCGATAAACTCACCGTCGATGGCAACCATCCTCTTGCCGGTAAAACAGCTACCTTTAAAGTAAAAGTAATGGAAGTACGGGATGCCACTCCAGATGAAATTCGCAATGGAATTTCTAACCCGAATGTTTCTGTTCACTAAACAAAGCGACACACTAGTAATAATCAATAAGCTTGCACATTAAATAATGTGCAAGCCTCCAATACTAACCGTAAATTGTTCTCATCAGATAGCTGCATAATAATTTTTAAACCGAGCAATGCAGAGTAAGTTTTAACTAATGAAAGACCTAAGTCCGGAATGCCCTGAGGATGGTAATGAAAGGCAGCGATGAATATTTAGATTCTGATTCACTGAAAACACTTAATCCATGCTGATCAAGCAAGTCATAATCTTTTGATAATAATTTTTTTTAAAATTACATAGTTAAAAGTTAAGATTATAACGCTAATGGATTTTGAGGATCGACGCCGGACATAAATGGCAACTTTCTATCGGTGTGTGTCAGTTGATAAATTAAACCGACCCAGTTACTGATGACTTCACCCGCCGTATCATGCCAGGTATTATCAAGATTACAATCGATTAAATGCTCAGGAAATGCCGGTAATTCTTTATTATTTTTTATTGCAAATAATAATCGACTTTTATATTCGCGTAAAATAGCAGATGATTTAATATCAAAATAGCGCTCCGGAAATGGTGGATAATCATCACATTGCTCTTCAATGTATAACAGCACTTCACGCTTGTATTCTTTTAATAATGATATTGTGTCATATTCAGGATGCCCCTGAAAAAAAATAGTTCGAAAGCCATCTTCCGATGTCGCCAAATGTACACATTCATCATCAACACCGAGCGCTAATACTTTTAAGCCCGCAGCTTCAAACTGTGAAAGGCTAACATTATTCCAGCGTGAATGGGGAACATCAAAACGTGTATTAATATCCGTTATTAGTGGATGCAGCTGATTAGTAATTTTATGCGTAAACACACCCCATTTTTTTTTCGGTTGCGGCTGTCTTGTTTTCCCATACCTGAACTCTAAAACCGCGTGGGTTGCTAGACATGAGCAAAGTGTTGAAGTTACATTTTCATAAGCCCAGTTGGCAACTTCAATTAATGGCTGCCAAAAATCCTGATTTGATAACTCTGCACCAATAACATTTGCACCGGTAATAATTAAACCGTCAAGACCCTGATTTTTTATCTGTTCGAATGTTTCGTAAAATTCGTCGATATGATTTTGTGTTTTTTCACTGCGCGGCAATTCACTTAAGGTAAACGGGTGGATATAAATTTGTGCAATCGGATTGCTTTCACCGATCAATCTAAAAAACTGTCGTTCGGTTGCAGCCAACGCCGCATCAGGCATCATATTTAACAGACCAATGTGTAACTCACGAATATCTTGATGAAGCGCTGCATCCGGTGCGAGTACTTTTACGCCCTCTGCGCGTAGACGATTAAATGAAGGCAACTGATTGTGGGCGACTAATGGCATTTAGTTTTTATACTCTAATGGTTATTTGACAATTAATTAGTTCGTTAAATCGTCAACTAAAGCTAGTGCCTAAGAATTTAACATTCTGTAGAAGTTAGCTTTAGCTGACAATGGTCTATGGGGACTCTCTGCCAATTGCAGTTTCTAACAGTTGTAGAAAATCATTTTCGTTTTTAACCTTGGCAACCTCTTCAGATGTAACCGTATAACCCTGTTGCGCAATTTTTTCATAGCGCGGTACACGTGAATGAAATAATCGTGGAAACACCCAGCGAGTAAATGCATCCGGATCCATTTGAGCTGCATATTCTAAATTATTTTCAGTTAAATATACCGCCAGTTGCTCCTGTAAAAACTCGGCTCTGTAATACAGGGGCTTAGGAGCGCTCTGAGCCCGGGCAATAAGTTTTTCTTCTTCCTGTTTATTGGTTACCTGAATGTAAAGCATCAAAGTATGCTCCGCCAGGGTTTCAATCACACCCGGCTCATCCAGCTCACACAAACTTCCACCCACATCATTTATAAAATGATTGTAGCCGTAAATACTTTGCGCCTTTTCAATAAAATCAGGCACATCAAACATCGTTGCTATTTCAGCTTTTCGATAAAGCTCCTGATGTTTAACAAAATCATCCAGCTCGACACCACCAATTTCAGGGTTACCTAACTTGCCGACAAAACTTAACACCGGCCCCAAATCATGTACCTTGATATTATTGCGAATATAAATCCAGTCATTACGTAGCAGTTCATTTAGAAATGGTACCTGCATGGCCTGTTGTTTAATCATGTCTAAAATAGGTTCGTCCAGATAGCGGGTACCAATGCGGTAATCACCTGAAAAATGGAACCACTGGCTATCTCGTAACATGCTTGATAAATAGGTTTTGCCAACGCCGGACATACCCAGCAGGGTTACCTTTTTATGTTTCCAGGCTCGAAATTCCTCTACTGTGAACTTCACTCAACTTATCTCCAAATTTTAAAATTTATTTTATACACCTTAGCAGGTGCAGCTATCAATGCCACAAATATATGCGGATTATGATCATTAATTACCAGCATAATCAAGCAATTACAGCTATTCGATTATAAAACTTGCCAATATTAGCTTATTCTTATATTGTGATGCCCTGCAATCCCCCGATCTCTAAATAAACAGAGGACTTTAGACATGAAAAAGCGCAGCCGATTAACGGTATTAGGCATTATATTTCTATCATCCAGCATTCTTTTTACGGCTTCGACACAAACCGCCCGAGCACTGGTTTTCGATACATTTGAAACGCTGGTGCTGAGCTCATTTGACACAATTGAAACCTTAATACTGGGGTTATCCGATGACATTGGCACGATGGCAGATCGTATTGGCGTGATGGCAGACCGCATTCTATTAATGTCAGATGATATCGGAGCTATGTCAGAGCGCATTGTACACACAGAAGCATTAATTATATCCGGGTTTTCAGAAAGTGGTATCTCAAGCCTGATTCTCAGCCCTGTTGAAGGTGCACTGGTAACTGCAACAACACCAATTGATATTACCCTGTCCAGCCCCACGACAAACTACCTGTTGTATATTTCAAACAATGCGGATATGTCCGGTTCAACCAATGCACTCGTGCAAAATAATGACACCTCAGTGGCCTGGAGTCGGGTTGCTAACTTTGCCACCGGCACTCAATTATATATTGCAATCAGAACCGTTGGTGCTACAGCCAGCAGTGATTTTTCAAATACGGTGATGTTGAACCTGCAGTAAAAGAAGACCGTTATAAGCCGTAAGTCAAAAGCGACCTCTCCTACCGGAACCGGCGTAGCCGTTATTTGACTTACGACTTCTAAATTTGGCATTCTTAATTATGCTTTAAACGTTTGTATCATTTAAAACAGCACCCTGGTATCTCGGGAGCCATGCAAAACCCGAACCCGCTCAATACCCGCACCAATGGGTCTGTAATACAACCCATCGGCATCCGCTTGCGTCGAGACAATTAACTGTTTCATCGCTATTACGCGCTTTCTCCAGTGCCCAATATTTGCCTGCCTTTGCGCTTAATGCTTTCAATATGGAAATTTAACATGAGCGTCATAAAACCTTATAACCCACTACGCCTTTTTTTCTTTCTCTTTTACCCCCTCTTCCACCTCACCTTCCACTTCACATTCCACTTCACATTTCAGGGCAAACAGTAAATCCGGATGCACCCGATACACGCCTTTTCGTATGCGAAATAAAAATTTGGTGTGGCTCATTTCCATGCGGCCAGATTCAATGGTTGAGGCCGGTAAAAAAGAATTAATGTAATCGGTTTTTATTTCTGAGAAACAGGCTTTAAATTCTTTGAGGGTGAAAACTATGCCCTGCTCGTCTACCCTGCCGAGTTCCCCCGAGGCGATGGCGTTTATAAAACGACTTCTTAATGTGTTATCATTTTGCTGCATGGTATTCTCCGTATAAAAATTTTGTTCTATTTAGTTTTTTGTTTTGTTTTTCTGTTTAGATTTATTTGTATTTTAGATTTTTATATAAAATAAAAGTTTAAATTAAATTATTACTACCCCAACAGCATAAACAGAGTCGTCGTTCCTGCGAAGGCAGGAACCCAGTGTCTGTTGTCTCCCCAGAGTCACTAGATTCCTGCCTTCGCAGGAATGTCGGAGACTTATTTTCAATAATTTTTTAATTAAATTAAAACTGAAACGACAATCTAAAATAATCAAATAAAACAAAAGGAAAACCGGACACCCCAATCGGTGCCCAGCGTCCAACCTAATATCCACCAGTAAAACAACCACCGGCTAATCGCTCTATTTAATCACTACGAAATTCTTCACCCGACAGATCAAAATGCGATAAATCAAATTCCGAAATGTTAAAACAACTCGTGTCAAAACAACTCGGATCAACACTTAATTTATCCACCCCGTCTATTTTCAGCAGTTCACTCACCGCCTCAAGCCGACGCGACATGGCCCAGTATTTCAATCGCAACCGATTTTTTACACGCACAGGCAGGGGGAGGCACAGCAGGTATTGAACATGCGTGCGCAGGCTTTCCATTGTTGTGGGTAGAGTTTGGGTTGTGAAGATTGAAAGGTTTAGCTCGGGGGGATGTAAGATAGGTGTTTGCAGCTTAGGTGTATTGGGTACCACACTAAACATAACACGCATCCTGTCCCTTGCGGCTAAGGGCTCTGTCACTTCAGGTTGCTTAGATTGCGGGGGTTTAAGCCCCGTATCATCTGCTAACCCTGTGTCGGGTTCAGGTTTTTGTGCGTTTGCTGTAGAATTTATTTGGGCAAAGCGGGTTCGTAGCGTAGAATCTAGTTCAGCCATAATTACCTCTTGGAAGGTTGTTGTGGTTAGCTGGCTTTTGGTGTTAGACGCACCTTAGGTCAGCGATTTTTATTAATCTTGGTTTAGGTTATTGTTTTTTCGATAGTCTTCTCCTTGTTTTCAGTACTGTGTTTTTCAGTACCGCTTATAATCGTAATAGCTCGACAATGGTGACGCGATTATTATTGTGGGTGTACGACGTTAAATCACGTTGTTAATGCGTTAACGTTTTTCCACAAAAATAATCAATTCAAACTCTAGCATGGGGTTTGTTTAGATGGCAAAGGCTTTTTTGAAATAAAAACAGAAAGAAATAAATTGCTAATTAAAACAGCTGGCCTGATTAATGACGCTTGTAATACACGTAGCGCACCTTATAAACCACGTGATATAAACTCTCTGCTAGTGCTAGTTCAAGCGATATAGCTTTTTTATTAATTATCACAATTTATGAATGTGGCATTGAATGGCCCTACTCTGTGCTTCCATCCTGAAACAGTCATTTATAATTTGCTGTCGTTACTTCCGCTATGTCTCATTAGCGGACGATTAACTTTTTTGTTTCTTCTTTAATTAACGTACTGAATCCACATAAAGATTAAAGTTAATTAACTTCTGCTGTCGGCCAGAAGCGGACATTCGAAAGAAACAAAAAAGGCGACTATAAAGTCGCCTTTCTATAATTAATATTGGTTTAACTTTTATGATTTCTTTCGTCTAGCGACACCGACTAAACCCATTAAACCAGAACCAAATAACCAAACTGCTGCTGGTACTGGTACTGTTGATATTCTCCAGTCCGCAAACACCACTGCATTTCCTGTAGAGTCATAAGTAGGAAGAAAATCCAGGCCGCCTCTTTCATCATCAACATCCAGCGCTGCATTCCTGAACCACTCCGCCGTAACAAATCCAAAACCAAACTCATAAGCTGTGCGAATCTGACAATTATCACCTGCGCAGCCAAAGGTTAATAAAGGGTCTGAATCAAAAGCCCCTTGTGGAGTGTCAATCATGGCAATGGACAGGGCGCGTGATGCGTTGCTTGCTTCGTTGCCCGTTGTGAATATAAAGGGTTCTGCTAAATTAAAGATATCTTGGAAAACGCCATCTCTGAAAGTCACATCATAGGCTGTCCCATTAATATCAAGATTATTGATACCCATGAGCAGGCCGTCCTGAACATTATATACTGGGCTGGCAATTACAGATGCTGAGCTCAGGCTAAGTATTGTTGTGATGAAAAAGCATAATTGATTGAATTTCATAATTTTTTCTCATTTGCATACCATTATGATGGGAGGTCGATTTAGGTGAAAATAAGCAAATATCACGCCGGCAACAGAAAGCACTTAATTATCAGTGAGATGTGAAAACATTAGTGTTTCACAGTTTATTAATGTGTAAGCAATTTCATACAAAACTGGGGTTGTAAGGCAGGTAATAACAAGAATTCATTACAGTTGATGACTGTCCACTTTGGGTCGTTTTCAGAAGTCTAACATAAAACTACATAAGCTTTTTTTGGCAAATACAGGGGGCTATATTAGTAATTACTGAATGACCGCTAAGTGGTGTACTGCGACCACTTTGCTTTTTAGTCCAGGTATTACGGCCTTACCTTCATGTATGGACGCTAACATCAGGAAAGCGGACGATTTTAAATTATTTATGTGAGGCGGCAAACGGCCAACAAGAGACATTGAACATAAACAAAAACGGCTCCCGAAGGAGCCGCTATTGATTCATATCTAACCGTTATACTTTCTTGCGTCTTGCTATGCCAATCAATCCAAGTAGACCGGAACCGAACAGCCATATTGTTGCTGGGATGGGGACAGCAGAGAGTGTTCCTGACGCTGCGAATTCATTTATACTAGAACCATTGAAAAGTAGCCCGACCGATGCAATATCAAAATTAGCAGGGTCATAGGGTAAATTACTGCCAGGAAGTGTCGTGTGACTACTCCATAACTGGGTAGATGGCTTGCCTTGCAGTGTCAGAAAAAAACCATCCACAAACACATTACCTAGACCCAGCGCACCTGTATCTAATCCAGGCGAAAAATCATTATCTATGCCCGTCAACCCCAAACCGAAGATAATGGTATCTCGCGCATTACCTGTGGACAGTGTATTGTCACTTATAAATGCAGTATTGCTGGTTTGTGTCATTGCCAATCCTGGAAAATCAGCTGCACAGTCTGCTAAGTAACCTAAGCATGTGTCTGGAAAAGCACTCGCTACATCCATGCCTACACCTAATGCTGATGAAGCATTATTAGCATTAATTGAGACGATATTCGCATTAACAGGTGTACCACCAATAGTTAATTGAAGGCCGGTGATGGGTGCAAGGAAATTGCTTTGTCCATTACCATTAGAAACAACGATTTGTTGAAAAACTGGTGTGCTGTCGTCATAAGTCAGGCTTCCTGTTATGGCTACCTGACCTGCGGCACCTGTTCCCGCGCCATAAATAGCGTCGAAAACATCACCAACTGTCTGCCCTCCTGTAGCTACTCCTAGAGTTGAGTCAAACTGTAAGGTTGATTGAAAAGAAAACGTAACAGGCGCACTTTGTGTAAATGAGGAAAATAAGGTGATTGAACAGATTAATGTGATTTTAAACAAACTTGATTTCATGGCTCTTCCTTTAGCTATTTAATATGTTTAGAAAGTAGAACACTCTTCATACCACAAGTCAAACCTACCTAATTTCTCACTACAACCAGCTGATAAACTTCATGTTTAGACTAAATCTAACTATTAGAATTTAAACACAGTTTTTTTGTAAAACTGACAATCATCATTCTCCCACAATATGTAGTAATCTCTTTTACTTACATTGTTACTCTTCATCATGCGGTAAACGTACGTTGTATAGGGGCATCCGAAAATTACACTACGTCTGTCCGATATGGGTCGTTTTCAGAAGTCTAACATATAACCTATGAAGTCATGTTTTGGCTAATTCAGGAATCTATATTAGCAATTACTAATAGGCGGCTTTGTGGTGTTCAGCGACCAATCGAATTATTGTTGTAATTTACTTTTAGCAACTGGCGCTTACGTCTCATAAGTGGATATCAATGCACATTATATACCGTAAGAAAGCAGACATTGAACGCCAATGTAATTTGCTGAGAGAAGCGATGCGTAACGAAGTCAAATTGAGAAGCATGAGAAGAAGCATGAGGGTCAAAGAAGCATGAGCAAAGCATGAGGGTCACACAAAGCATGAGGGTCAGACCTTACATTTCACACCCTATCAGATCTAAGCTACTACGCCTTATCGGCTTCTATAACAATTTTAGCTAAATCAGCAATGAGTTTATGGGATTGATTTGTATAACCACCACTGGTCATTACTACCGTAGGAATGCCTCTTTGTGTTAGTTGGTCAATAACATACCTGTCACGTTCCACAACACCGTCATAACTAACACTAAAACCACCCAGAGGGTCGCTCTCTAAAATATCATTCCCGGCATTATAGAAAACCAGTTTCGCCTGTTTATTTTCATCCAGAAATTTCACTAAATCCGTTTTAAGCGTATTTAAATACAGCTCATCTCTCATTCTTGCTTTTAGCGGTATCATATAAGGGAAATCATCCATATCACCTTCGTGCATCCCTGGGTAAGATTGAAAACAATATATATCAAAGTTTTTTACTGCTGTATCATCTTCAATAATCGATTCAAATCCATTGCCTCTATGTGCATCCAGGTCAATCATTAACACCGTATCTTCTGCAGATAATAAACCCTGATCTCGGCTATGTATAATACTAAGCGCTGCATCAGCAAAAAAGCAAAAACCTTCGCCATGGTCCGCAAATGCATGGTGAAAACCACCGCCAATATTCATAACGATAGTCTGCTCATTTAGCGCAGTTTCAGTCGCCATTAAAGTCCCGCTACAGGCTAACTTTATTGGGTTAATTAACATTTTATACAAGAAGGTCAGTGGTAAATACTTTGCCGGCCACAGCTCTATAACTGCAGCAATAACCGACGATTTATTTAAAGATGCGAGATACTCCTGGGTATGTACTTTAAGCAGTAATTCATCTGATATTGTCTCCTGTGGCTTTATCCACAATGAATCAATCTCATCTTGAAACTCGGTTGAAATTAATTTCCACGCCTTGCTAAACTTCATTCCATCAAAAGGGTGTAGTTTATTTAAACCCCATAATTTAAAGTCATAATTCTCAGAATAGATTAAACGAGGTTTCATTTAAGGGGTTTTATCACTCTTTATCTGCAAGGCATAGGTTGCTACCTCATTGGGAGACCACATATCGATATAATTACCTAAAAATCTCAGTTTAAGAACCAGTTGCATGGCTTTATTACCCACTGACTTACTGATTGATAAACGAGGTGAGTTTGCAGGCGGTACGCCAGAGCCTATCTCAAGAAAAGTAGCAACAATAGTCGAACAATTAGCATTTTTCATATTGTACTTTTTAGAACTATCTTTTTTAAACTCGACCCAACGAGTCGTTATTTCTTTCTCATCAAGTTTTTCAATAATAATTGATTGATCCGCATCTCTTCCCTCATGACGCCGGTCAGCCTTATAAATACTGGGAAAATGGGTATCATGTTGATCACCCATCTTGATATCACCTTTTGCACCAGCATTGCCCTTAGGCCAAAAACTAATATAAGCACCACTTGATACTTCCAATGATGCATGGTCTTACCCCAATAAAACGCACACTCAGTTAATCTACCAATTTATTTTCATAGTTAATCGGCGATTTATATCCCAATGATGAGTGTCTTCGCTGTCTA
>Ga0316205_10002104_pt1 | contig 21828 bp, 19 predicted proteins | sample 3monthpyrite_MG_FD_204941 | JGI IMG/M metagenome (GOLD analysis project Ga0316205, IMG submission 204941) | Microbial mat bacterial communities from mineral coupon in-situ incubated in ocean water Damariscotta River, Maine, United States -... | ecosystem: Environmental > Aquatic > Marine >... | reverse complement strand
TAATGATTGTAACTTATTGTTTTTATGTTATAAATTAATAAATCAACGGATAACGGGCGCATAAAAGCCACCTTGGCATACAACCTGCTTCATACAAACAACTAGTCATCATTAGCAATATTTTTGGGTATGCATGCAACTAATCCGAATATGAATAACGATTAATGCAGACGAAGTCATTTTATAGTTACACAACGTTGAATAACTTAAATTTTATATGAATTTACTTCAGGAGCTAAACATGAAGAAAGTACAACAAGGCTTTACCCTTATCGAACTCATGATCGTTGTTGCGATCATCGGTATTCTCGCAGCAATCGCGATTCCTGCGTATCAGGATTACACTATACGTTCAAAAGTATCTGAAGGCCTGAATCTAGCCTCATCTGCCAAACTTGCTGTTGCAGAAACATTTTCCTCAGAAGGCAGAATGAAAACTGCTCAATCGAGCTATGGCTTACCTGCGTCGACGTCTATTAAAGGTAATCACGTCGCCAGTGTTGCCGTTCTTGGTTTGACAGGTGTTATTAGAGTAGGCTTTACCGCGCTGGGCGGCAGTGTTACTCGCGGCATGGGTCTTTCATTAACTCCAGATACAACCAGCGGCGGTTCAATCGAATGGACCTGTGCATCAGCCGGTGGCATGCCATCAAAATATCTACCTTCTACATGTCGATAGTTTTACCGATCAGGTAATGACATAGCACTGGGAAAACGCCTCTGTTTAAACAGAGGCGTTTTTTTATTATTATAAAAAAACATGGCACATTATTAATAACAGGTAAATCTTCAAATGGATTTATATCATTAAGTTAATTCGTAAACACATCTTACTACTATTTATATGATGGCCCTTCAAGAAAACAGAATAACATCCACTTTAGCGCTGTTTCTCTGCCTGATTTTCACAACAATAATCTACTCTCCAGGCCTATCTGGTGATTTTTCCTTTGATGATTTTCCGAACATAGTAGAAAACACAAACATTCAGATTAATTCGGTTAACTATGATTCACTTATCACTGCTAGCCTATCATCCAATTCCGGGGTATTTAAAAGACCCATCAGTATGCTCTCTTTTGCCCTAAACCATTATTTTTTTGGACAAAAACCCTATTCCTACAAAATAGTTAACCTGATTATTCATTTACTAACAGGAATCGGGCTTTTTATATTAACCAAGCTGATACTTCATCACTTTCATTTATCAAGACAACTGGCAGCTCCAGAACGACTATTATTCTGGCTACCTATATTTGTCAGCTTTATCTGGCTTGTTCATCCACTAAATCTGACAAGTGTATTATATATTGTCCAGCGAATGACCAGCCTGAGCAGTTTATTCATGGTTTTTGGGGCCTGTGCATATGTATGGAGCAGGGACAGGCAGTTACAAAATCAGAAGGGTTTCTGGTTAGTGCCTTCAGGAATAGTAATCTTCGGCTGCCTTGCGATCTTTAGCAAGGAAAGTGGAAGCCTCTTTCCTCTATTTCTGTTTCTCATTGAGGTCACCCTATTTCGATTCAGGAATAATTTCAACAATATCGACTATAAAATAGTCGCCATATTTTCAATCATTTTATTACTCCCGGCCTTAGGCGTTGTTGGCTCTTTGATTTTCAAGCCTCACATCCTATTAGGCTCATACACCTTTCGCGAGTTCACATTAACAGAACGACTCATGACCGAAGCGCGTGTACTCATTTTTTACCTTAAATTGATTATATTGCCCTCAACAAGCGAACTCGGCTTGTTCCATGATGATATCCCTATTTCCAGAAGTCTCGTAGACCCAGTCAGCACCATCGTTTCAATCACCGTCCTGTCTGGTTTGTTTTTTCTGGGGCTTAAATTAATACGAAAATTTCCCATTATCGGTTTTGGAATTTTATGGTTTTTTGCAGCACATGCACTTGAATCTACGATCATCCCACTGGAACTGACACATGAGCATAGAAACTATCTGGCAGATTACGGCATCATTCTTAGCCTATCCTATCTGCTATTTACAAGTCAGATATTTCTCAACCTCAACAAAGCAATTCGATACACCAGCATGATATTGTTCTTTGGGATTATTTCTACAATAACCTCCCAAAGAGCCTACCAGTGGAGCGATAATGTACTGCATGCGATATATGAAGCCAAACACCATCCAGAATCTCAACGATCTGTATTCGCCGCCGGGAGAATATATTTCAACCTGACCATATACACCCATGCTGATAAATCTGAAGATGCATTGAGAATGCTGGAAAAAAGCAGACTGCTCAACAAAATAGACATACTGCCCAATGTTTCACTCATTCTTTTAAGCTACCAACTCGGGCTACCCATCAAGAAAATCTGGCTCGACGATGCAAGAAAAAAGTTGCAAACTTTACCTATACGCCCGACAAGTACCGCCTCTCTTAAGGAATTATCAAAATGCCAAAGTATGAAGAGATGCAAATTAAGTAACGAAGAAATGAAATCCCTGTTTGAACATGCGCTCACAAATACTTCAGCTCACAATGCCGGTAATCGCCATACTGATATCTTAACGATTTACGCATATTACGTACTTAATAACAACAAAGACTACAAACTTGGCTACTCATTATTTAAAGAAGCCATAATGCTATCACCAGAAACCATACAGTACAGGATAAATTTAATTGATTTACTATTAGTAATAAGACAGTATGACGAAGCTCGAGCTGAATTAAAATTCATAAAGGAGAATAACCCTCTTGGTAAATATAACGACATCATTAAAGCTATAGAAGATGATATAGTGAAATTATCGACCAAAAGGTAATTCAATAAAAGATGATCAACCATTCAAATATTAGCATAATCCTGCCTTGTCATAATGAAGCCGAAAATTTGTCCGACTTTCTCCCAATATTATGCAGCACCTTCAGCAATGCTGAAATAATTGTAGTGGATGACGCCTCTACTGATAGCTCATATGAAATTGCAAACAATTTTCCTGTAAAGATAGTCAGACACCCCCGGAATTTGGGCAATGGTGCCAGTATTAAAACAGGTGCACGTGCCGCATCAAACGAATACCTGGTGTTCATGGACTCAGATGGGCAGCACAACCCTAAAGATATACCATTATTGCTTGAAAAGCTGGAACAAGGCTTCGATATGGTAGTTGGTGCGCGCACTTCAAAATCCCACTCCTCATTATTTCGACTGGCAGCAAATACTTTTTATAATAAACTTGCTTCATTTATGACAGGCTTTACCATTGAAGATCTTACCTCAGGCTTCAGAGCAGTATCTACACACAAATTTCGCCAATTTCTATACTTGCTTCCTAACGGCTTCTCATATCCAACAACTAGCACAATGGCATTTTTCCGTTCTGGTTATCCAGTTGCCTATATTCCGATTAACGCATCAACAAGAAAAGGTAAAAGCAAAATACGACTTTTAAAAGACGGAGCTCGTTTTTTTATAATCATATTAAAGGTTGGCGCATTATTCTCTCCTATGCGATTTTTCCTGCCCATTAGCCTTGCATTTTTTACATTGGCAAGCACATACTATATTTATACATATTCTACGACAGGCCGCTTCACAAACATGAGCGCCTTACTATACATCACCTCAATTATTACCTTCATGATCGGCATCGTCTCAGAACAGATTTCGTCATTACATTATCGATTTTCAGAAAATAATGCGAGAAATAACGATGACTAGCCAATTTACTTAAAAATGATTCACTGCATTATTGGAACACGCGCACAACTCGTAAAAATGGCTCCTGTAATAAGAGCAATAGAAACGCGTGACTGGCCACTCCGCCTCATTCACACAGGGCAACACAGTGAAAGCATGCAATCATTATGCAAGGATTTCTCAATTCAAACACCATGGCAAGCGATCATTATAAGCAATGAAGTAAATTCTATTTTTAAAGCCACCACCTGGCTGATACGCCTATTATGGCAGGTCCTATTTAAATCAAATAAACATATAATAAAATCGCAAAAGGGCAATGATATTATCCTTGTACATGGAGATACTTTTTCTACATTACTTGGTGCGATACTGGGAAAACGTTCTCATACAAAAGTAGCACATATTGAGTCCGGCCTACGATCACATAATATATTCAATCCTTTTCCCGAAGAACTCAATCGGCTAGCTACATTTCGTCTTACAGACATTGCCTTCTGCCCAGGAGAATGGGCATACAATAACATTAAAAAATACCGAAAAATTGAACGCATTAACACCGAACATAACACATTGCTTGATTCATTAAGATTGGCATTGAAATCATGTGACAGTAAAAACAATAATCAGGAAATACAAAAATATGCCGTATGTTCACTACACAGATTTGAAAATTTATTTCACAAAAAAAGATTAATTAAGATAATAAAATTACTTGAAATCGCATCAGAGCAATACCCATTAATTTTTATACTTCATCCAGCAACAAAGAAAAGACTTGAAAGCACTGGTCTAATTAATGAGCTAAAACGATATAACATTACATTTAAAGATCGAACAGGTTATTTCGAGTTCATAAAACTAGTATCCTCATGTAGTTTCATGATAACAGATGGCGGAAGCAATCAAGAAGAACTGTCATATATGGGCATACCTACATTACTCATGCGGAAAACTACTGAACGTCAGGAAGGCCTAAATACCAATACCGTTATCTGTGACTACAACACTGACACTCTAAAATATTTTCTCAATAATCTTGGCAATTATCGTTACGACAGAATAGACTATAATAATTCTCCTACCGAGATAATTTTGCAGCGTCTTTCCGAATTTACAGATAAATAATAATGTCAAATCGAATGATTTCTTATATAGAATACAATATATTTTCAAGTAATTACTAATACCGCATGCGCATATTAGTAATTACAAAACGACAATATATGAGCAAGGATCTCATTAATGATCGCTATGGTCGCTTTTATGAAATACCGCTAGAGTTAAGCAAATTAGGGCATGATGTTATCGGTGTCACATTAAGCTACAGGAGAAGAGACGAAGGAATTCTGATAGATAACTTCGATGAACATCACAAGCTACAATGGCATTCGTATAACCTGAGAAATTTTATCTTACCCAGATTTAAAAGACATCAAGAACGACTCCAGTCAATAATCAAATCTTTTAACGCCGATGTCATTTGGTCATGTTCTGACAGCATACATGCCATCATAGGCAGCAATCTCTCTCAAAGAACAGGGATACCATGCGTAATCGATCTTTATGATAACTTTGAAAGCTATGGCCTCTCACACATACCAGGCATACTGCCATTGTTTAAACGCGCTATAAAAAACGCCAATGCTACAACATGCATTAGCCAGACACTCGCCAGCTATGTTTCAAGCAACTACGGTCCAAAGGGCCCTGTAAGCGTGATAGAAAATGCAATTCCATTGAATTTATTCTACCCTATGAATAAAACATCTTGTCGGCAGCACCTTGGCCTGCCTCTCGATGCTCGTTTTATGGGAACAGCAGGCGCTCTAAATCACGAACGAGGAATAAATATATTATTCGAGGGATATAATCATTTAGCCTCAAAACACAAAGACCTTCATTTGCTTATTGCTGGGCCTATTGGAAAAAATGTAAAATTACCAACTGGTCTAAGAATTCACTATCTTGATAACCTTCCATACGACAAGGTACCATACCTGATTAATTCACTTGATTTGGCAGTAGTCTGCAATCGAGATACTGATTTTGGAAAGTTCTGTTTCCCACAAAAAATCTATGAATTCATGGCATGTGAAACTCCTTTTATTGCATCTTCTGTTGGGGCAACTCAGATTTTACTAAAAAAATATCCTTACTGTCTCTATCAAACAGATGACTTGAATGATTTTATTTCAGCCGCAACACATCAACTTAAACATCCTCTGCAACCTGAAATCAGCATACCAATATGGAGAGATCAGGCAATTAAACTTGAATCTGTTTTAAATACATCCCTTAAAAACAAAAGCATATAGCTCTATTAATCATATGATCGAAAATATTATGCCCAGCTCATTAACTTCCTAAATGAATGAATATGACATACTATATAGTTAGAAGTGATTGATATTACACAGGATCAACTAGGCATGAGTGCACATGAAGATGCAGACATAAAGAAACCATGGCAATTTAGACCTTGGGCCGTGAAAGGTCATCTGCGTCACTTTTTTGATCAATTACTATTGATTGATCACTGGCGCTACTTATACATGAAGTTACGTTTTATATATTTTGTCAAAATAAAACGCAAACTAAGCTATCTTGATCTTGTAACAGGTGATATTGCTAAAGAAACGGTTCAGCATAATATTAAAGGCTTGATCGATGTATCCGTTACTCGGTCAAACACTCTTGTTAAACCACTGTCTGCCATTGAGAGTCTAGATATAAACTCAAAAATCCTTAGCATAGGCCCAAGAACAGAGGGTGAACTGTATAACCTGACTGCAAATGGTTTCAAAATTGAAAATATTAGAGGCCTTGATCTAATATCTTATTCTCCTTTAATAGATCTTGGTGATATGCACGAGATGCCATATAAAAATGATCAGTGGGATGCGATCATCTGCGGCTGGGTTTTAGCTTATAGTGATAACAAACAAAAGGCAGCCGAAGAACTTATTAGATGCTGCAGGCCTGGAGGAATTATTGCGGTTGGTATTGAGTACCACCCTCGATCAGATGAAGAAATTGTTAAAGCAACGGGTTATCTTCCTGGTTCAGATGAAAGATTAAAAAGCATTCAGCATATACAGAAGTTATTCAATGGGCATATTGACCATATTTATTTTTCACAGCAGCCTGTGCCTGAAAAACGTGATGAAATCGGCTCAATTGTCCTCATATTCTCCGTTAAAAAATGAAAGAAACCATTCTTTATCATCCACTGACTAAATATGTTATCTATTACCCCCTGTATTTCATCGGGAAAATAGCTTTCAAAATATTTAAAATAACACCCTCATGGTCTTTCTTTGCCTTTAGAAGATTATATTGTCTGACAAAAGGAAAGATCAATCATACAATAAGTAGAAAAATCAGTAATTCGATTGGAAAGTATGATATCAACAATGCGCCAAATGAGGTTATACCCGACTTTGATATACATACGGCAATTAAGTCTATTGAGAAATACGGCTACTATCGACTACCTGCGCTTATGGATGAAACTAATATAGGCAAACTTCGCCAGCTGGGGCATACCTGTACCTGCCACGTGGAAAGCAACAACCAATTCGATGGAACTGAATCAGTTTTTAATATGAATGAGTTGAAAGGAAATCGATACTTCGCCACTGATCAATCCCTAATGTCATCCGGGGAAGTGCTCGATATTCTCGGTAGCCACAGACTGCTTAACCTGGCTCAGGAGTTTCTTGGCTGCAAGCCTATACTAGATCTTGTTTTGATGTGGTGGCTAACTAATTATGATAATAATGACTCTTCAAAATCTGCACAATATTTTCATTTTGATATGGATCGCCCCAGGTTCCTAAAAGTATTTTTTTATTTAACTGATGTAGATGAGGAAAATGGACCACATATTTATGCGAAATCAAGCAATAATGAAAAACCTGCTCAATTATATAAAAGCCGAAGGTTTAAAGACGCAGAAATCGAAACTCACTACCAGGTAGATCACATCAAAGGTAAAGCTGGAACTATCCTGCTTGTAAACACTTCAGGATTTCATAAAGGCGGCATTGTTACAAAGGATCCAAGATTAATCCTACAATTGGAGTACAGTAACAGCTTATTTGGTGCTACTTATCCAAACTATAAAGTGATGGCCAACTCGGAAATATTTAAAAAAGCGAAGGCAATTTTCCCGAGAGCTTTTCAGCTTTTTACTTCCTGAAATAACATTAATAATATAATTATCACCTTCATTTCTCACTTGATAGCTGATAATAAATTTTAACTCAATTACAGAAATATATGTTAATAAAGATCAAGTGGTCACCTCACTCAAATCATTATAACTACATAATCGATATACTATATTTTTTCGCATATAAATATATAATCATCTGACAAAGACATTTCATTAAATTCTTTTTTAGAAAAAATATCTGAAAAAGCATGCCTGGTCACTTTAAATTGTTCAGGTATTCGTTTTTCAAAGTCCAGTGAGTAATTGTAATAATGGTCGTTTTCGAAAGGATTGGGCTTACCGTAGTCAATCGTTTTCTCGAGCGTATCATCAATAGGAACTGACAAGATCAGCTTACCTGACGGTTTTAGTATCCTGTATAGCTCCCGCATTCCCAGCCTGTCATCTGAAATATGCTCAATCACTCGGTGACATATAATATAATCCCAAGTATTATCATCAAACGGAATATCCATAATATCGATATCATAGTCAGCCGTGTCTTCCATGTAATTTGAAGTCTTTACTTCAAGATTTTTGTTCTTCTTCAGGTTCTCGACGTTACTTTCGGGGGCAAAATACAGTAACCTCCCCTCTTCCTCCATTAACTGCAAATGCTTTTCGTAAAATATCTGATGCGCTCTATGCCTTGCATGACACTGGCAGGATGGACACCTTACCTTAAAATGAACATAACCTATCGCCAGAAATGGCAAAAAATTAGCACCCTTCCACCTACAAGAAGGACAATAGCGTTTTGTAAATCCTATTCTGGAATATATTGGTCCCAACGCACAAAGACCCAGAGCTAATGTCAGCCTTAGTAAACCCGTCAGGCCATTCGTCTTGTAATTACCCCTGTAAAATTCTACAGTGCGTGAAAAATAATGCCCAATTTTCCTCATATATGCAATTCTCCTGAGATTAATCATTGTTATATACCAGTCTCTTGCCTAGACGATAATCTATGCTACATCCTTACCTATTTTAAAACCGTTCGTTACATCCTGTGAATGATAATTAAAAGTGTGGAATTAATAATATGACTTTTACCGGCTTTACATCAGCTATCATGAAACAAACCATATTAAATCATAATTAAACAGTCTTATTGCTAAACAAAGCTGTTATTTTTTGATGAATTATTCTTGCGCTCAGAATAAAATATGCGGCACAAAACACCACAATATTTGGCCTAATAAAGGTTTTTTTGCCACTCCTTAGCATGGATACTTTACGGAAACTATACTCCCTAACATACTTGAATTTTACTCCCTTACATTTCATATAATAACCAAACATGGATATCGCAATATCACCCGATCGTACAGACGGCAAGTGATTAGTGTCTGCATACTCTTTCAGTATTTTGATTAATTCCATATGCGTATCCGGTCTTATACACCCTCCTAGGTCTTCATATTCTGTTCTTCCCATCAGGATAGATGGCTTATCAAGATATACAGCTTCTATTCCGATTGTTGATCCATAAGTTATAACAAAAGTGCAATTCTTTACTAAGGCATAAGAACTTATATCATCATTTGCTTTTATTATATTCACTGCAGGATGTAATTGAGAAATTACATGCAAACCACGTGTTTGTGAATTATCCATGCTCGACAGGTTTGGGTGCACACGTATATATATTACGAACCTATTGTCATCATAAATATCAGACAACAATTTAAGTATACCGTCATTCTGATCTTTGTAATGAGGATTGTTCCAGTCTTCAACAGCCACATATTCATCTTCAGAAGAAATAAAAACTCCAATATTAATTTTTTCAGAATCAAAACTCGCTGGAAGTTTATTTTTTATATTTCTTTTTTCATATGACACGCCCGCTTGCTCTACTCCCTGCAATCTTTCTCGAAACCATTCTCTGGCAATTTTATTTTTAACTTGCTCACTATCCCTTGACTCATTCCATACTGTTAATATTTCTTCCTTAATCTGATTCAGATCATGAACATAACTATTTCTGACAAATGAGTACCTACCAGTAACAGCCGCCCTCTCATGTATATAACTTTCTATTCCGAGAGCCTGTGCGGCACGCAAAGCGGGCCTTAACGCTGAAAAACGACCATTGAGCATTATAAAAATATCAGGTTTGTATTCTCTCAAATGGTTATAAAGTGAATAATATACAACGGCCGATGCTTCAATATTCTTCCTGATAATATCCAGGTTATCATTAAAATCCGGGTAGGGTTCTCTCAAAATCGATACAACTGAAGACAACGCTGCCATGCCTATATCAGCATTATCAATACTGACATTTTTTACGTCTTCGATATTTTGATATTCATACTCCCTTAATTCTTTTACAGACTGTTTTTGTTCGTCAGTGAGGTTATAAAATCCTTGTACATCGATTTCAGTTTTATTTAGCCAATCCATACCACTATTAAACCTTGAGCGACAGCGCCAGCATTTCTCAAAGTAGTGAAAGGGATTAGGTGCACAACTGGGTAAATCACCCATACAACAAAGAAACGTAACTTCATAACCATCATTTACATAGATTTGCGCCAATTCGAGATCAGTCTCAAAATGCGGATCCCAAACGGCAAAAGGAGAATATATTATAAGTTTTTTATGCATTTTCGTATTATTTTTATGTTTATAATTTAAAAAAATATCTTTTCTGAATTATCACCCTTGTGAATAAAATATGGTACGCATAGTTATTCAACTATCATAGAATCAGGAGAATCAGTAAACTTCAGTATCTGCTTCTCCAGTTTCTGATAGTTACCTTTTGCAGCAATCTTGCCATGATCAAGCATAAAAATATCATTACACTCTTTTATCGTTGTCAGTCTATGAGCCACAATAATTATAGTCATTTTATTTGCCAATTTTTGTATTGCTTCCATAACAATGTTTTCAGTTGCACCATCCAATGCACTGGTTGCCTCATCTAAAACCAAAATCTTAGGCTTATGATATAGCGCCCTAGCAATACCGATCCTTTGTCTTTGACCACCACTTAACTTGATGCCTTTTTCTCCAATATTGGTTTGATAACCTTCAGGCAATTCCTGAATAATGAAGTCATGAATATTAGCTACTTTTGCTGCCTCTTTGACTGATTCCTTATCAACCAAGTCTGATGGCACACCAAATGCAATATTCTGCTCAATTGAATCATCAGTTAAATATATTGATTGAGGAACATACCCTAAATGTTTCTGCCATGACCGTAAATTATCCTTATTAACAACCACCCCGCCTATAGATAACGAGCCTTCTCTAGGAACAAGCAAGCCAAGTACTATGTCAATTAACGTTGTTTTACCTGAACCCGTTTCCCCAATAATGCCCACTGTAGTATTCACATTTATAGACATTGTTATTTCATGCAGATTAGATTTTTTTGCATTAGGATACCTGAAATCAACTCCCTTCAATGAAATCACCCCTTTAATTTCAAGGCCATCATCTGAAATCCTTCTTTCTGAGAACCCCATGCGTTCATCAGTGTCATAGAAATCATTGTATAATATTTCCAACGCCGGAAAGGAATATCGACAATCTGCCAGTCCTGCAAAAATAATATGCAGCGCGTTCATCAATCTATACCCGGAAAATGCATACAGTGAAATTATTGGCATAATATTTTCCATATCTTTTTTTACAATCAGATAATAAAGAACAATAATTAATATTCCAGAAAATGCTATTGTCTCAAACGCATATTTTGGCAACTGTGAAAATATCTTATTTGTTGTCGCGTAAGAAGCATAACGATAAGATGGCACAGAAAATCGGCGAATAAAATCTTCCTCTCTGCCCAACAGTTTTAACTCTTTAATGCTGCCAAATATTTCCTTTACTGCAATAAAACGCTGCCTGCTGGCATCACTCGCTTCATGTCCTATATGTGAAAGCTTTTTTCTTACCAAATAATAAAAGCCAGTATAAACACTACCAAGAACACAAGTTACTGTAACAGCCAATGTTGTATCAACAAGCAACAATAAACACACAATAAATATCGCAGCAACAGCCTTTGCTAATGCTAGCATTCCCGGCATTAAGACACCCTCAACTACCCTATTAACTTCATTAATCAGGTTCTTGCTTAGTTCACCTGTATTACGCGTGATAAAATACACATATGACTTATAAAGATATTTCGTGAGTAATCTTTCAGCAAGTATATGCTCCTGCATACGTGTAAACCGCAATAGCAGCCAAATAGTAAACGCTGTAAACCCATTACCAACAATCAAGGTAATGAATACTACAAACCCAAGTAAAATCAGAAAATTCTGTTCTGTTTCCAAGTTTGAAAATATATACAATTGCTTTAAATAGATATTTGTATGAATGATATCTGGATTAGATGCAACAGCCATAAATGGCATAACTGACGAGATACTTAGCACCTCAAGAATGCCCATAACTATCACTGCAAGAAAAATCCATATTAACTTGACTCTTTCTTGGCTTGTTAGTATCGCAAATACTAATTGTATTGTTCTAAACATATTATATAAGCCTAAATATACTTATTTTAAACATACTATTTATTTACTCACCAATATAAATCATATAAAAAATATAACAAACACCACTGTATCTACTTCACTCTTCTCCGACGTGTTTCCATAACAAGGCTTCTCCACGCTTTAAATCAAACGCCGCCTTTTTACCAATCACATCATAATAATAACCAGGCTTAAGACCATAGCCTGGTCTTATCCTTTTAATATTTTCTTCTGTAAAAACTTCACCCGAATCGATATCTTTTACTGCATACACAGAGCGTCTGAACTTGAAATTGGATTGCTCAGCAGGCGTACATCCATAGCCCGCTTTACCTAAAGCTAACCAGGTATCTCGGGATTGCTCTGTCAAATTTTTCAGTTCTTCAGGTTCCAGAGAGAACGCACTGTCAGGCCCTTTGTCTTTACGGCTTAACGTGACATGCTTTTCAATTACGCATGCACCCAAGGCAATGCCTGCTATCGCTGCAGTTGTTCCGACTGTATGATCCGACAGACCCACCAGAACACCAAGCCTGTTAGCTAAATCAGGAATGATACGCAGGTTGGACTGTTCAATAGGAGCAGGATAACTACTTATACAATGTAATAAAATAATGCTGCCACAACCATTATCACGTGCTACCGTCACTGCCTCCTCTATCTCATCCAGATCCGCCATACCTGTAGATATAATTATTGGCTTACCCGTCTCTGCCACATATTTAATCAATGGTAAATCCACAATTTCAAACGACGCTATTTTATAAGCTGGTGTACCTAGCTCCTCTAACAGGTCAACTGCGCTTTCATCAAACGGGGAACTGAATAATGTAATACCAACTTTTCTTGCAAATTCAAAAATAGTTTTATGCCACTCATATGGGGTATGCGCTTCCTGATAAAGGTCATAGAGCCTATAACCACCCCATAAACCTCCCTTTATCATAAAATCTTCTTTATCACAGTCAATCGTCATCGTATCAGCGGTGTATGTTTGTATCTTTACTGCATCTGCACCACATGCTTTTGCCATGGCAATAGTCTCAAGCGCACGATCAAGGCTCCCATTATGGTTTGCAGATATTTCTGCAATAATATAAGGAGGGAACGACTCACCGAGCTGTCGATTATCTATACTAACAATCATGACCACACACCTTTTTCAGAATCACTCTTCACAACCATATTTCATATCATCTAGCACTGATTCCTGGTTTTTTAATAGTGTTTACATATACTTTATGTATATCATCATATACATACCCTGACTTTATAAACAGGTTTATTGACGCATCATTTTCCGGTAAAATCTCAGCCTGCAATTCTGCACTCGGATACATATCTCTCACTATCTCAAGTGCGACAGCCCCTAAACCTAGATTATAGAATATTGGTGATATGAAAATTGAGATCATATACGCCTCGTATTCAGCGGATATAATTCTGTCAAGTCTGATAACACCTGCTTTCGTATCTCCATAAACAATCATATTTAAATATTTATCATTATTTGACAAACATGATTGCATCCACTTGGAATGTTCCTCCCATGCAGGTGAATTGGAATTTTTCGAATATTCCCTTGTTCTTTTATCCTGTTGCCATTGAAATATTAGTTCTACATCTTCCATTAATGCCGGAGTAACGTACACTGGCATTCCATCCTTTACTGAAACAGGCTCTATAACATTCAACACTCTATTCACACCCAACCCATCACAAATTAGCGATGCCTTTTCTGACATTTCAAGATAAACATTCCTGTCTTCGTATAAACCCATGAAAAATTCTTTCACAATTGAGGCTGATATCTCCTGATAAGAACCCATGTTCACTACTGCACCTGACTGCGCTAAATTAAGTACGACAAATTGTTGATTCTCTGCAACAGCAGTCATAATGGATGGTAAACCAAGACAACACCTTTCCCAGGACGTGCTCCCACCTGCCCCAAAAGCTATATCAGCTGCAAGCATGAGTTCTGCCATATTGTTTGCATCAGTATGCACACTAATTTTCAAAGAATCTGACTGAGCCATCTCATAAACTGAGCCAAGGTGCGGTGCTATTTTTCCAAGTACTACATCTATCTCTGGCATCACGCTCCATTCACATAGAGACAAACCCTCTAGTATCAATCCGGTCAGGTTTTCCGCATCCATACCTCCCATTGAAACAAGAATGCGCTTCGTATTTGTATACTCCTTCCTTTTCTGCAATGCTTGCCGCCGCAGCTTTGGAAATTCATTTCTTAATAATGCATATTGAGGTCCCAGAAGCATCAGAGCATTTTTCGGAATTAATCTGCGATAATCTGATTCTTGCCTTCCATACCCCTGATCCAAAACTAGATCACAATCAAGCTCTCGATTGGCAAGATCATCAATAACCATTAATTTATTTACATGCTTACGCAATACACGATGCCAACAGGCATCAATACTATAGTGATCAACTATTAACCAGTCCACACTGCGATCCATAATCGCTGCACAAGTTTCGCGTGAATCTTCTTCAGAGGAAACCCCAATTTTATATTCATTGCTTTCGACATATGAATCTGACGCATTACTAGGGTGGAATGGTAATTTGATGACAGAGAAACCCTTCTGATCAATCAGATCAATACGGTTGCCAGAGTGAGCACGACATATAAACGTTACCTCATTATTTCTGAAACGCAATCCCTCTGCCAATGCCAGACAACGCATAACATGACCAGAGCCCATTTTGATTGAGGCGTCAACTCGGATAAATACATTCATGTCTTGAGACTGTTATCCAGATTCAACGCCTGGTACATTAATTCTGCCCGCTGCCAATCCTCCTGGGTATCGATATCCTGAACAAGATACCTTGGTAATTTGACCGCCATCGAATCTTTTGAATAGATCACCTTATCATCAAGAAATGCATCTGCACGACCCCAATAAAACTGACCTGCATCATGGTAAGATTCCTCAAGATCCTGAGACCGTATATCATTATTCTCTGGACAGAAGGCCTGCACTTCTCCTGAAGCATTTATTTTAAGCGCTCTCTGTATTGGAAACGGAAACGAAGTTACAGAAAAAGCATACGCGTGATTTGTAGAGCACAGTAAATCATACCCCTGTTTCAAATATTCACTGCGTATGAAAGGAGCCGTTGCATAAATACAGCATATAGCCTCAATTTCATTGCCTTGGTTCTGATACCATCCAATAGAGTGTTTAATAACTTCATTAGTACCAGTATAGTCATCCGACAAATCATGAGGACGAATAAATGGTATCTCTGCACCATACTCCTTAGCAATTTCTGCAATTTCCGCACTATCAGTTGACACCACAACCTTATCAAATAATTTTGACTTTATCGCAACCTCAATTGAATATGCAATAATAGGCTTTCCACAAAACAACTTGATATTCTTATATGGAATTCTTTTACTTCCCCCTCTCGCTGGAATTACCGCAAGTCTCATCTTAGCGCCTTCTCCAATGCGAAAACCACATCATCTATTTGATCTTGATGCATTGCATAGAAAATAGGTAGACTAATTGCTTCCTGGTAATATTGTTCAGCTACAGGGAAGTCCCCAATTTTATAACCCATTTCCTGGTAATAAGGCTGGGTATGAACTGGTATGTAATGCAGATTGACCCCTATGCCCTGTTCACGCAAAAATTCGAATACTTGCTTATGTGACCTTTTAATTTTTTCAAGTTTAAGACGAATAACATACAAATGCATGGATGAATATTTGTCTGTAGACTGGTATTGCCTCTGTACCGGAAGAGAGGACAACCGGTTGTCATACATAATAGCAATTTCATGTCTCAATCTAATAAAGTCGTCAAGCCTTTTCAACTGACTGATACCAAGTGCCGCCTGAATATCAGTCATGCGATAATTAAACCCAAGCACTAATTGCTGATACGACCAGGGACCATCAGGTTCTGTTGTCATAAGCTCCGGTTCACGCGTAATCCCATGAGATCTCAAAAGACACATTTTACTGGACAAACCTGGGTTATTTGTCGCTGCCATCCCACCTTCACCAGTTGTCATAACCTTTACTGGATGAAAACTGAATACCGTGATATCACTATATCGACAACCACCAATATACTCATCATTATATTTCCCGCCAATCGCATGAGAGGCATCTTCAATTATATAAAAACCATATTTTTGTGATAATTCATATATCGCCTCCATGTCGCATGACAAGCCACAAAGATGCACAGGAACAATAATCTTGGGCAATCTATCTTGTTTCTTGGCAGTTTGTAATTTTACTTCCAATGAAGTAATACTAATATTCCAACTATCCGGATCAATATCTACAAAATCAACCATAGCACCACAATACAGCCCGCAATTTGCAGATGCGACAAAAGTGTTTGGCGTTGTCCAGAGCCAATCACCTTCTTTTAAATCAAGGGCAATGCATGCCAAGTGCAATGCAGAGGTACCACTATTGACAGCAACGGCATATTTTGCCCCTGTAAAATCACAAATTGCTTTTTCGAAAGAAGGAACCATGGGTCCCTGTGTTAGGTAATCTGATTTCAGAACTTCAACAACGGCTTGAATATCCTCATCAGTGATATGTTGACGACCATATGGAATCATTAATATTTCTTCAATAAGAACCAGGTAATATCATCCTGCGGGAACACAGGATCTCGATGATAGGAAAAGCCATAGTCAACCAATTCTAAATCTGGATATGCATCCAGCATTTCACCTGCAAAATCACGTTTGAACAAACGATCTGAAAAACCACGATATGAGATTTCTACTGGCGTTGGATTATAATATTCGGCTACACAAATATACTTTCTTGAAGTTTCGTATAATTTCTTATATACATCCGCTAGCACCTCAGGGTTAAGATGAATCAACACACCCTTGATCAAGCTCAAGTCAAACTCTTTTTCAATGGACGCATCCAGAATTGACCCCTCAATTACCTCACCGATACCATCCCACTTTTTCAGCTCAGCAACCGCCTTCCCGTTTATTTCAACTCCTGCTAGGTAACAAGTAGGCAGTAAGTTACGTATTGCCTTTAGGTTCATTCCAATATTGCAGCCAAACTCTAGGACAGAGTCTACCGCTCCGGCAGCAGCTAAAATTTTTGAAAAAAAAGCCGTATTTGATGACAAAAGCTGTTCGTTTCTATTGCGTTCGATATAACCATCACCGAACTCTCCTTCCCAAAAATTGTCCTGATCCGTCTTCATTTTTGACTCCTAAACCCTCTCATAGCGCATCACCCATCGACCGTCATCTGATTGCTTAAAAATGTCATGATTCACAAAAGAATCTAGCACGCTTCGAAATTGATCTACTGTAATGTCTACATACTCACAAAACTCAATCATATTTTCATCACTGAATTTCCCATCAATATTTTTTGCAATATCCAACGCAATTTCTCTTGTAATGCGTCCATTTCTGATTTCTATATTTAACTGATCTGTTGCACGACCATAGCCATACTTCAGGTATTTAATATGCTCACGTATATCAATGTATTTCATATCACAATTTTCATAATCCATCCATGAACCATCTGGTGGCTCTGGTAATGATCTCCACCCTAATCCCTTTACAATCTTTAGATGCTGAACAGCATCCCACTTAAAAAAATACCCGTAAAAAACCCCGGTAACGCCTTCTGATTTCACAGTCTCATCATCTGGATACTGTAAAATCCTCAGGTCATCGAGACTGATGTTTGCATCCACCATATCTTCTTCGCGAAACCCCCTCATTCCTCCAAATTCCTGCCGCCAGCGCTTATCCATTACCATATTGTCCCTGCTTAACCGCGGGCCACCATATTCAAGCTGAGGATTCTCTCCCCAAATAACTAGTGGTATATTAAAACGTGCAGCAAAATGAAAAGGGACTGTATAAATGCCGACGTGATTTACCCAATATGGATCCCCAACTATCTCAAATCCTTTTCTCACCAGAGGCTTAACAATTTTGGGATTTAAAGTAAAATGAACATGGTCAACACCAATTGATCGAAGAATTTCAAGATTATGCAATCCGGTCTCAGTCTGATCAAACTGATCAAACGTAACTGCTAGTGGATTCATTCCATGTATTTTCTTCATGGCATATACTTGCCATGTACTATCCTTTCCTCCACTCACTGGCACTATACAGTCATACCAACCTGAATTTCTTTCTTTAAAATCACTAATTATCTGATCAAACTGTTTAGCACGGTCCGTCCAATCAATCGCATCCTCAAGACCATGTTTTCTTTCTGCTGACCGACATGCATCACAGATACCCTCTCCATCAAAATACAGGTCAGGCTTTGTTTCAGGAAACAGACATTTTCTACAGTAATTAATCATTCTATGTAAACCTTACCTCTATACCATTATCATTCATATATTCCTTTAATGAAATTATACTTTCTCCGATCCAGTAGAAAATACTACCCGCAGCGACTGCTGACGCTCCTGCGTTTATTGCCTCGACACAATCAGCCTCACAACCGCATCCACCAGCAGCAATTACTGGTAAATCAACTGCACAAGAAACACTATTTATTAGCTCAGTGTCATAACCTTGCATAACACCATCCCTATCGACAGAATTAAGAATTATCTCTCCTGCACCATAATCTTCAGCCATCTTAGCAGCAACTACTGGCGATATATATTGATCCTCACAGCCCGAATTAGATACACAACCATACTCGCCGTTTGATTCTTTAACATCCAGAGAAAACACAACTGACTGAGAACCATATTTCTGTGCCAAAACTGAAAGCAGCGTTGGGTCTAAGTAAAATGCAGAGTTAACTACAACTTTGTCTGCACCTGATTTAAACAACGTATCTGCAGAAGCAATATCATGCACACCCCCTCCAATACTTAAAGGCATGACACACTGCGCAGCCAGTCTCTTCATAAGCTGGTCATTAATCCTTTTTTTACTCGTGGCTTCAATATCGACTATGACCATCTCATCAGCCATTCTATTAGAAAAAACTTTTACATTTGTAATCGCATCACCAACCACTCTCTCTTCCTGAAACTGAACTGTCTTAACAACAGAACTTCCTTTTAGAAGCAAGATTGGTATTATTCTTGTCTTGATCACGCTCAGACTTCAATCGCAATAAAATTATTTAGCAATTGCATACCCGCTTTTTGACTTTTTTCCGGATGAAACTGAACACCATAAAGATTATCCGCATGAAACCCTGCGACAATATCCTGACCATAAAAATCTGTATATACAAGACTGATGTCAGCATCCGGCAACACATGATAACTATGAACAAAATAAAACGATGTATTTTGTTCCACCCCAGAAAACACAGGATTCACACTCATAGACTCTCCAAACACATCATTCCAACCTATATGCGGAATCTTGCAGCCAGTAGCATATGGAAGTTTCATAACTGAACCTTCTATCAAATTCAGACCTTTTGATACTCCACCCTCAGATCCTTCTGACAGAAGCAACTGCATACCAAGACATATACCGAGTATAGGTTTGCCCGACTCAGCATATTCAATCAAAAAACGGTCAAGCCCCCTTTTTCGCAGCTTTTCCATGCCATCATCAAATGCGCCCACACCCGGAAAAATAATACAATCAACTTCCGATAATTGATCTGGTGAGCCAGATATAATTTTTTCACAAGATAGTGACTGAACTGCATTACCTACTGAAAATAAGTTACCTACCCCATAATCAACTATGCCAACTATTTTTCCCACTTAATACTTCACCAATATAAAAGACATAATAAACTTATGAATTATTATCATATTCACGTAACGCCTCAACACTAAGGAACTCTGGGTTCGTCCCTGAATTATACTCAAACCCTTGTGCAACCGGACGACCTTTTTCATTCAGAACATTAGTTGTAAAATCCATATCATCATCATGAAAAATTATACTGGGACTAATTACATAATGATCATCAAACTCTACAGTAAGATGTGAATCATCCGAAGGGCACATTATCTCATGTAATTTTTCACCAGGTCGAATGCCAATAATCTCTGTAGATAAATCTGGAGCTAGTGATTGAGCCAGATCTACAACTCTTGCAGAAGGTATTTTCGGAACAAATATCTCTCCACCCTGCATACGCTCAAAGTTTTTTAGCACAAAATCCACACCTTGTTGTAAGGTAATCCAAAACCGCGTCATATCAGGATGAGTTATTGGAAGTTTTTTTGCCCCTTCATTTACCAGTTTTTTGAAGTAAGGCACAACAGAACCTCTTGATCCCACCACGTTGCCATAACGTACAACTGAAAATCTTGTTTTTTGTTTCCCAGAAATATTATTAGCTGCAACAAATAATTTATCTGATGCAAGCTTTGTAGCGCCATATAAATTAATTGGATTAGCCGCCTTGTCAGTAGAAAGCGCAATCACTTTCTCTACATTATTTACCAAGGCTGCCTGTATTACATTCTCAGCACCATGAATATTTGTTTTGATACATTCCATCGGATTGTACTCGGCAGCCGGTACCTGCTTAAGAGCCGCAGCATGAATAACAAAATCCACCCCATTCATAGCGCATATTAATCTTTCTTTATCGCGAACATCACCGATAAAATAACGCATTTCAGAGCCATGAAAATCCTGCTCCATCTCGAATTGTTTTAGTTCATCTCTGGAAAATATTATTATCTTGTTAGGTTTATAACGATCAAGAATCGTTTTCACATATTTTTTACCAAAAGAACCCGTTCCACCTGTAATCAATATATTCTTTTGGTTAAACATATTTTTCTAATCCTACATTACTCGTTAATCATCGTAATTTAATCTCGACAATAAATTAATATGATGATAATTTAAAAATAGACCACAATTCTACCGTCACATTTACTTGAAAAAACAATAGAAAAATAATAATTTACACTATACTCTTAATCTATATTCAGTTTTTGAATGATTCTGACGATACAGTATATATACAACATATATTAAGAATATAGGTGCCAAACGTAAAAATCAATTTAACTAGATGATTTATATGAAAATATAGCTTATTATATCTAATAACATGATATATAGGTGCTCGATGTATTTATTAGTTTTCATTGTATTTAAATGAAACTAGTCTCAAAATGTATTAACTCAATCATGTATATTTACTGCATGAGAAAGGCCAAAATAACATACCTTAAATGGACAATAAGAATATTAGTATATTAGGTAATTGTGAATAAAATATATGGCAACAACTAACCCAAAAATTCAACTCAGTGGTCTGGCACGACGTCTTGTACATGATGGTCTTTTAGAAGAACAAAAAGCTGAAGATGCGCTTAAAGAAGCCAGAAAAAACAAAATCACCCTGGTTTCTCATCTGGTAGAAAATAAAATACTCAGCGGTAAAGCGATAGCCAATGCGGCCTCTCTGGA
>Ga0316205_10002103_pt1 | contig 21852 bp, 16 predicted proteins | sample 3monthpyrite_MG_FD_204941 | JGI IMG/M metagenome (GOLD analysis project Ga0316205, IMG submission 204941) | Microbial mat bacterial communities from mineral coupon in-situ incubated in ocean water Damariscotta River, Maine, United States -... | ecosystem: Environmental > Aquatic > Marine >... | reverse complement strand
TATCAATACCTTCAAACTGAGCGTCAATATTCAGAACACACCTTAAAAAACTACCGGCGGGATATTCAGAGCTTTCTGATATTTTGTCAGCAGCAATTAATCGAAGATTTCACTAAGCTGGATTCAGCCCATATACGGCAATTCGTAGCGGCACGTCATAGGCAAGGACTGGGTGGCAGAAGTCTGCAGCGATTGCTTTCTGCATTACGCAGTCTGTTCCATTTCCTCAATAAACAACATTTGCTTAGCAATAACCCGGCTAAAGGGGTCAGAGCGCCTAAATCACCGCGAAAATTACCTGAAGTGATGACGGTTGATGAGCTCGATCAGTTGTTAATGATGAAAGGTGATGATGTACTTCTGATCAGGGATAAAGCCATTATGGAACTGATGTATGGATGTGGTTTGCGACTGTCAGAACTGGTGACATTAGACCTGATGCAGGCTGATATGAAACAGCAGCTGTTACATGTAACCGGTAAAGGTAATAAACAGCGGCAATTGCCTTTTGGCCGGAAAGCCTCAGAAGCCATGGAAAACTGGCTAAAGGTCAGGTCGCAACTGGCAGATATGGAAGAAAAAGCTGTCTTTGTCAGTAAGCGAGGCACGCGGCTTAAACAAAGTAGCATTCAGCAGCGTTTAAAAAAATGGGCTATAAAACAAGGGCTGGATAGTGATTTATATCCGCATAAACTCAGGCATTCATTTGCTTCACATATTCTGGAGTCGAGCGGTGACTTAAGAGCCGTACAAGAATTATTGGGGCATGAAAATTTAAGTACCACACAAATCTATACACATCTGGATTTTCAGCACCTGGCAAAAGTTTATGATGATGCACATCCCAGGGCCAAAAAAAACAGGAAGAAATAATTTACAGGAGTTGGTGTTATTCTACCATTACAAAAAGATCAGGTTAATCTTCTCTTTAGTCAGGCTGCAGCCGGTAACATGGGTATGCTGGGTGCAGCAATACTGACCATTATTTCTTTTATTTATCATCAGGAAAACCAATACACACTGGTTTTTAGTTTGTTTGTTTTTGCAACTATTGGCATACGTTTTTATTTAATTAGCAGTTTTAACAGACATAAAAATAAACATGCCCGATATGCAAAATATTACGTTATCGCAACACTGGCTCTGGGGCTGCAATGGGGGCTGATTAGTCTTGCCTATTACGATTTGCAAAACGATGATTTACGTAATGCCATTACAGTCATTAATCTTGGTTTGATTACTGCATCTGTTGTTTCTTTGTCATCCTGGATGCCTGCCTATCTTGTTTTTAGCTTGCCGCAAATGCTCTGCTTATTTGTTGTTTTGTTGAGTAATGAAAAGTTTTTTGTCGGTAGTGGTCTGGTGGTTTTTTCTTTATTCATGATTTTCTTTGCAAAAAAGTCAAATGAAAAGTTTAAAGAAGAGAGGATACTTATACAGGATAATGCACTGCTGATTGATAAAATGGATGACGAAATAAAACATCGGGAAATTGTTCAGTCCGAGCTCGAACAATATAAAGAAGAATTACAGGAGCTGGTAGAAGAAAGAACCAATGAGCTGATAGTTTCAAATGAAGATCTGAAAGAACAGGTTAATAAAAGAATCGAAATTGAGCAGGACCTTGAAAACCTAGCTTATTATGACGTGCTTACAGGCCTTCCAAACCGGTCGTTATTAATTGAGCGCCTTAAACAGGCGATATCTGTTGCCAGAAGAAACAATTCTTTATTTAGTGTTTTATTTATTGATCTGGATCGCTTTAAAGCGATTAATGACAGCCTCGGGCACGCGCTTGGGGATAAACTTTTACAAAAAGTCGGAGAGCGTTTAAAGAAACTATTAAGAAATAGCGACACGATTGCCAGAAACGGTGGCGATGAATTTGTTATTTTATTAGAAAACATGAAGGATGTCAGAGAAGCTTTTATTGTTTCAGAAAAAATTATTCAGTCGATGAGTGATAACTTTGAAATTGACGGGCATGAAGTGCATATAGGTGCAAGTATCGGTATATCAATTTACCCGATAGATGGTGATGAAGCACTCGATTTACTGAAGATGTCAGATACCGCTATGTATTGTGCAAAAGAAATCGGTTCTAATCGTTTTGAGTTTTATTCCAGTTCGATGTCAAGCCAGATTAAAGACCGGCTGGAACTTGAGAACTTGCTGAGAGCAGCAATAAAAAATGATGAATTTTATCTGGTTTATCAGCCACAAGTTGATGCAAGCAGTAGAGAAACTGTAGGGCTGGAAGCGCTGCTTCGCTGGAATAGTGAAACGCTTGGGTTTGTCTCTCCGGTTAAATTTATTCCCGTGCTGGAAGAAACCGGTTTAATTTACGAAGTGGGTGAGTGGATCATCACGCAGGTCATCGACTTTGTAAAAACAGGTGGATCAAATAATACAAAAGTATCGATTAATTTATCGGCCTTACAGTGTGGTGCAAGTCGTTTTAGTGAGACCATTAAGAAACACATCGATCATGCCGGCATTGATCCGGGTCTGATTGAGTTTGAAGTGACCGAGTCTTTGCTGATTAATGATTTTAATAAAACAGAACGGTTTTTGAAAAGCATCAGTGAGTTGGGCTGTACGATTGCACTGGATGACTTTGGTACCGGTTACACGTCTTTTGGTTATCTGACAAAACTGCCGATTGATATCATTAAAATAGATAGATCACTTATTTCAAATATTGATCAGCAACAAAACCTGCAGGATATAGTTCGTGCTATTGTAACCATGAGCCAGAGTCTGGGTATTGAAAATATTTTTGAAGGTGTGGAAACAGAGGCCGAACTCAGCGTCGTGCGTGAGCTGAAAGGCCGGGTTATTCAGGGCTATTTATTTAGTCAGCCGCTTGAGGTGTCAAAACTGAGCGACTGGTTTCAGTCATAACAATTAGCAAGCGCAAACAGCTGTGTTAATTCAGGAGAGGATCAATCATGAAATTTAACGAAGATATATTAGATGAGATGAAAGTATTGTCGTGTTTTGACCTGGCAAGCCTGCAATCGGGTATAAAAGTGCATTCAACAGCCAATGAAAAAGAAATAGCCGCTGCGAAGCGTCTGTTTGATAAAGGCCTGGTGAGTCAGGTAGATGGCGGGTATCTGACTGATCGTGGCCATGAAGCCGCGGAACATTTACTGCATTTGTCTGGTTTGTTAAATGTGGAAGCATCGGATGCTTAATCGAAAAGATGAACTGTCTATATTGTAATAAACCGGTATTTGGCGCTGATGGTATAACAGTGCCTGGAGAAGGGCCTGCCCACCAGAAATGTTATCAGGCTCATCAGGCGCTTCAAAGAACGTTTCAGTCTCTGGATATTAGTAAATTAAGTGATGACGAGCTGACAGATTTGATGGATCTGGTGCTAGCTGAGGTAAATACCCGTAATCAAGATGATGACGATGATGGTATAGAACTGTTTTAGCGTTTACAGCGTATTAAGATATTTCAACGGACTGGCCTTGAAATCTGCATGATTCGGGCTTATCTCTGTATTTCGTGTACAATTCGCACCCTGTAAAATATTCTGGAGATTCTTGTGGCCTCGCTACACGGTACTACTATTTTATCGATTCGCCGCGGCAATTCGGTGGTTATTGGCGGTGATGGTCAGGTTAGTCTTGGCGATACTGTCATGAAAGGCAATGCGCGCAAGGTTCGCCGGCTCTACCATAATCAGGTGCTGGTTGGTTTTGCGGGTGCTACTGCGGATGCATTTACATTGTTTGAGCGCTTTGAAGAGCAGCTGGAAAAACACAATGGCAAGCTAGTGCGATCAGCAGTGGAGCTGGCTAAGGCCTGGCGCACCGATAAAATGCTGCGAAATTTGGAAGCGATGCTGATTGTGGCTGATAAAGAAGCATCTCTGATCATCAGTGGAAATGGTGATGTCATTGATACCGACGATGATCTGCTGGCGATTGGCTCTGGCTCTAACTATGCCCGTTCTGCAGCCCGTGCTCTGTTTGATAACACCGATTTCTCGGCTCGCGAAATTGTTGAAAAAAGTCTGAATATTGCTGGTGATATCTGTATTTACACCAACAAGAACCTGACCATTGAAGAGCTGACCAACGATTAATCAATACAAAGAATTTCTATAGGTTTTAACTATGTCATCAATGACTCCCCGTGAAATTGTTCAGGAACTGGACAAACATATTGTCGGTCAAGCCTCTGCCAAACGCGCTGTGGCTATCGCCTTGCGTAATCGTTATCGTCGACAGTTGGTAGACGAAGCGCTGCGCAATGAAATCACACCGAAAAACATCTTAATGATTGGCCCTACCGGCGTCGGTAAGACTGAAATAGCTCGCCGGCTGGCAAAGCTGGCCAATGCACCTTTCATCAAGGTGGAAGCGACTAAATTTACCGAAGTTGGCTATGTTGGTCGTGAAGTAGATACGATCATCCGCGATCTTGTCGAGATGTCAGTCAAAGAAGTGCGCGAAGCTGAAATGAAAAAAGTTCATTCAGTGGCTGAAGACAAGGTAGAAGAGCGTATTTTAAATGCCTTATTACCGCCACCACGTGATTCATTCGGGCAGCCGGATGTAGACGAAGATAACAGCACCCGTGAAAAATTCAGAACCAAACTACGTCTGGGTGATCTCGATGAGCGCGAAATAGAAATTGAAGTACAGGCCGCGCAGGTTGGTGTAGAGATCATGGCGCCACCGGGTATGGAAGAAATGACCAGTCAGTTGCAGGGCATGTTTCAGAACATGTCTGGAGATCGAACTAAAATGCGGAAACTGACGGTTAAACAGGCACAAAAGATGCTGCTTGAAGAAGAAGCATCCAAACTGGTTAACGAGGAAGACCTCAAACACCAGGCGGTTATCAATGCCGAGCAAAATGGTATTGTCTTCATTGATGAAATCGACAAAGTTTGTCAGCGCAGTGAAACCAGTGGCAGTGATGTCTCTCGTGAAGGTGTGCAGCGTGATTTACTGCCATTGGTTGAAGGCAGCACGGTCACTACAAAATATGGCATGGTGAAAACCGACCATATTCTGTTTATTACTTCAGGTGCTTTTCACGTCAGTAAGCCATCCGATTTGATTCCAGAGCTACAGGGTCGTTTACCGATTCGAGTCGAGCTGGACGCTCTCAAAGCCGAAGACTTTATCCGTATACTGACCGAGCCCGATGCAGCCCTCACGGTGCAGTACAAGGCGCTGCTGGCGACCGAAGAAGTTGAAATTAATTTTACAGAAGATGGTGTGGCCCGTATTGCAGATGTCGCCTTTAGCGTCAACGAGAAGACCGAAAACATTGGTGCAAGACGTTTACACACCGTCATGGAACGTTTGCTAGAAGAAGTTTCATACGAAGCGGCCGATAAAGCCGGTACGTCAGTCACCATCGACGCCAATTATGTGGATAACTATTTGGGTGATCTGGCAGAGGATCAGGACCTGAGTCGATATATCCTGTAACCCCCCTTCTCTATAAAATATATAGAGTACTAGACAAGTAAGATAAGCTGAAAAGCTTCTCGGAGAAATAGAATGGCAAAACCTACAAATATCATGTTACACAAGAAGTCACGTGTACTGGAGCTGGAGTTTGACGACGGCGCAACGTTTAAGCTGCCCTGTGAATACCTGCGAGTTTATTCACCTTCTGCAGAAGTGACGGGCCATGGCCCGGGTCAGGAAGTGTTGCAGCTTAATAAAGAATCTGTGAATATTGATAGTATTGAGCCTGTCGGTCACTATGCCGTTAAACTGGCATTCAGTGATAACCATGATACGGGCTTATATTCCTGGGAATACCTCCATGAACTAGGGACCACCTATCAGGAAAAATGGGCAGATTATTTAGATCGCTTGAAAGAAGCTGGTCATGAACGAAATGAGCCTCAAGGTAACTAAAACCTAATTAAATAAGGCCAGCAATACAGGTAATTGACAGGATTTAAATGAAACAAAACGAAGAAACACATTTTGGCTTTGAGCAGGTTAAAGCGGGTGAAAAAGCCGGTAAAGTGGCCGAAGTTTTTCATTCAGTAGCTGATAAGTATGATGTCATGAACGATGTCATGTCTTTTGGTGTTCATCGTTTGTGGAAGCGTTTCACACTCGCACAAACAGGTCTTAAAAATGGTCAGCGTGTACTTGACCTTGCCGGTGGTACCGGCGACCTTGCGCTGAAAATGTCGCGCATGGTGGGCCAGTCTGGTGAGGTGGTGTTGTCGGATATTAATGCGTCAATGTTAGCCAATGGCCGTGATCGATTAACCGACCAAGGTGTTGCCGGTAATATCCGCTATGTGCAGGCCAATGCAGAATGCCTGCCATTTCCTGATGATTATTTCGACTGTATTACTATGGCTTTTGGTTTGCGTAACGTCACCGATAAAGACATGGCGCTGCGTTCCATGAACCGCATATTAAAACCGGGCGGCCGGTTACTGGTGCTGGAGTTTTCAAAACCTGTTGCACCGGGCCTGGCACCTGTCTATGACATTTATTCATTCAAACTGTTACCGATGATGGGCAAGCTGATCGCTAACGATGAAGAAAGTTACCGTTATCTTGCTGAATCAATTCGAATGCATCCTGATCAGGAAACGCTCAAGGCCATGTTTCAGGAAGCAGGTTTTGAACGTTGTGACTATCACAACCTGACCGGTGGCATTGTGGCCTTACATAAAGGCTTTAAATTATAACAGTCTGTATCATTTGCTAACCTGATGACGGGTTAGCGGAATGTTTTTTTCATTATCAGAGAGTAAACGGCGCGGTGAAAGTACCTGAAATTCTGATTGCTACCATAGAAAGTGCATTTAATCGTTTACTGTCTTTAGACCCGGAAGCGGCAACCCAGCTTGCTGAGCTTGAAGGTCGTATTATCTGTCTGCAACTGGACGGACTTAACATCCATCTTTACCTTTTCCCATCAGCCGATGACATCATGATACTTGATGATTTTGATGGTGAAGCTGATACCACCATTCAGGGGACACCTGTTGCTCTGGCCAGACTCGGTCTGTCCAGCGACAAACAGGCTGAAATGTTTGAAGGTGAAGTGAAAATATCTGGTGATGTAAGGTTGGGCAGAAAATTTAACCGGTTGTTTGCATCGCTGGACATAGACTGGGAAGAACAACTGTCAAAACTGATAGGTGATATGGCGGCACACACGCTGGGGAATATCACGCGGCAACTATTTTCATGGCAACAACGGAATGAGCAGTCAATGAAAATGAATACCTCAGAGTATTTACAGGAAGAAGTTCATTATTTACCAGCTCAGAATCAGGCAGACAGTTTTTATCATGCTGTAGATCAGTTACGAAATGATGTGGCAAGAATGGAAGCCCGAATAAACAAGCTGGAACAACAAAAACATAATAAACAAATCAATAGTAAGGATAGTCATTAATGATCCGCCCCTCCCAATTGCTACGACTACTGCGCATAAACTATGTTTTAATGAAGCATGGTCTTGATGACATTGTTTTTGAGATCCATTTATTCCGTCCTTTTCGTTTTATTCTTTTTTTAAACCCGTGGAACTGGTTACCAAGAAAGCGTGCATCAAGAGGTGTGCGACTTCGTCAGACTCTGGAAGATCTCGGTCCGGTTTTTATTAAGCTGGGTCAGATGTTATCTACACGGCGTGATCTGCTGGCTGATGATATCGCACTGGAGTTAAATGAATTACAGGATAACGTGCCGCCATTTCCGGCTGAGCAGGCGCGGGCCATTATTGAAAAATCTTTAAAATGTAATGTGGACGAAAAGTTTTTACGCTTCGATAGTGAGCCTTTTGCATCAGCATCTATTGCGCAGGTTCATGGCGCACAATTACATGACGGTTCAAAAGTTATTGTAAAAGTTGTCAGACCTGACATTAAAAAAATCATAAGTCGTGATATTGCATTGATGTATGTGATTGCAGAGCTGGCTGAAAAATATTCACATAATGCGCGCAGGCTCCGGGTTATTGAAGTTGTAGCCGAGTATGAAAAAACGATTCATGATGAGCTCAATCTGCAACGCGAAGCGGCCAATGCTTCACAGCTTCGCAGAAATTTTAGTCAGTCACCGGCACTTTATATTCCTGAAATTCACTGGGATTATGTGCGTCGTGATGTAATGGTGATGGAGCGCATTTCAGGCATTCCAATCGGCCATGTTGAGTCTCTGGTCGAGCATGGAGTGAACTTAAAAAATCTTTCAGAGCGTGGTGTTGAAATATTTTTTACACAGGTTTTCAAACATAATTTTTTTCATGCGGATATGCACCCGGGTAATATATTTGTTGATCTTGAAAATCCTGACAATGCAAAATATATCGCTGTCGATTTTGGTATTGTCGGCAGCTTAAGTACAGATGATCAGCGCTACCTTGCTGAAAACTTTCTGGCTTTTTTCAAGCGTGACTATCAGCGCGTCGCACAACTGCATGTTGATTCTGGCTGGGTTCCGAAAGATACCCGGGTGGATGAATTTGAATCGGCTATCCGCAGTGTTTGCGAACCCATTTTTGATAAGCCGTTAAAAGATATTTCATTTGGTCAGGTTTTGCTGGGTTTGTTTCAGACTGCACAGCGCTTTAATATGGAAGTGCAGCCACAGTTAGTTTTATTACAAAAAACATTATTAAATATTGAGGGGCTGGGGCGACAGCTGTATCCGGAACTTGATTTGTGGAAAACGGCAAAACCATTTCTTGAAAACTGGATGGACGAGCAGATTGGCAGTAAAGCCATGTGGCGCGGTTTTAAAAAAAATCTGCCATATATTGCAGAAAAACTGCCAGAAATGCCTAACCTAATTTATGCCGCATTAAGCCGGGTTGCAGAAGGTGAAAATCATGCCGATCAGCAGCTTGAGATGAAAAAGTTGCGAAAAGAAATATCCCGAGCAAACCACAGAACGGTAACAACTATTATTGGTTCGAGCCTGATCATCAGCGCATTTATTGTTTATAGTCTGAATCCTGTTAGCAGTTCGTTTTTATGGAGTGTGCCGTTAGTGAGCTGGATAGCTGGCGGAGTTGGTGCGCTTGTATTGTATTACGGACTAAAAAATGATTAATGTTTATTAATTATTTTTTTAACCACGTCAGTGCATCTTCTCTGGAACTGAATTTTTTAATTTCTCTTGATGCTGCATCTGACATGGCTTTGAGAGATATATAAAAATCTGCCAATTCTTCATGGTGTGTAGTGGCCGTTAAAAATGCAAAGCGAGAATTAGGGTCAAGCATTGTTAACCTTGATGCTTTTTGTGCAATGTCGATGAGGTCGCTGAAGCTGATGTTGCTGAAGTCAGATGTGGTTAAGTCGAATAACTCGTTGTAACCATATAGTGAAGGGTCTCGCCATGCGGTAAGCTGATAAGCTTTTATATCTTGAAGTGTCACGGTGCCTGTACAGAGAGTAAATACAATTCGGCCTTCGTGGTCAGCAGTGGATGTAACAGCCATAGAAAAATACTTTAAGGTCAGTTTATAAATAATAAAATGATAGCATCAGGTACTAAGAATAACGAAGAACTATGTCCCTGTGTTGTCCTGAGTGAAAAAATAAGTGTATGGATGTTTCGAAAATACTAAATGATTTAAATGAAGCGCAACGTGAAGCTGTAACGGCACCTGAACCTGCATTATTAGTACTGGCAGGCGCAGGCAGTGGCAAGACGCGAGTATTGGTTCACAGAATTAGCTGGCTGACGGCTGTTGAAAATGTTTCTACTCATAGCATTTTAGCTGTAACTTTTACCAATAAAGCGGCGACAGAAATGCGCCAGCGCGTTGAAGCCATGCAGGACAGGCCGGCTGCCGGTATCTGGGTAGGTACATTCCACGGACTTGCGCATCGTTTATTAAGAAGTCACTGGCAACAGGCAAAACTACCACAGACATTTCAGATTTTGGATTCAGATGATCAGTTGCGGATGGTCAAGCGGGTCATTAAAAGTTTAGAGCTGGATGATACACAGTGGCAGCCAAAACAGATCAGAGGGTTCATCAACAACTGCAAAGATGAAGGCGAGCGACCTCAGCATATTGCAGACAACGGTGATCCGGTCAGACGCCAGTTAGTCAGAATATACACTGCCTATGAAGCGGCGTGTGAGCGAGCCGGAGTCATTGACTTTGCAGAAATGCTGCTTCGTTCTCTTGAGTTATTACGTGACAATAATGATTTGCTTCAACATTATCAGCAGCGTTTTAAACATGTTCTGGTCGATGAGTTTCAGGACACCAATTCAATTCAGTATGCCTGGGTTCGTTTGCTGGTTGGAAAGTCAAACAGCATTTTTGCAGTGGGCGATGATGACCAGGCGATTTATGGCTGGCGTGGTGCACGGGTCGAAAACCTGCAAAAGCTGCGCAAAGACTTTCCTTTATCCAGAATTATTAAACTTGAACAAAATTACCGTTCAACTGCCACTATTCTTTCAGCTGCTAATGCGGTCATTGATAACAACGGTGACCGCCTTGGTAAAAAACTCTGGACCGCCGGTGGTGATGGTCAGCCGATTACTTATTATCAGGCTTATAACGAATTTGATGAAGCGCGCTTTGTCATCGAAAAAATAAAAAGCTGGGTAGAAGAGGGAGAGCAACGAGCTGAAGTAGCTGTGTTGTATCGTTCCAATGCACAGTCACGTGTATTTGAGCAGGTATTAAACTCAGAGCAAATTCCGTATCGAATTTATGGCGGCTTACGGTTCTTTGATCGGGCAGAAATTAAAGACTGCATAGCCTATCTGAGACTGATTAATAATGTTCTCGATGACACCGCGTTTGAGCGTATAGTCAATCTGCCGGCACGCGGCATAGGTGGCAGAACGCTTGATTTGGTTCGAGAATTTGCGCGTGATAATAATTTAACCATGTGGGATGCGGCCGGTAAATTAGTCGATGAAAAAGGGCTGACTAGCCGGGCTTGTTCAGCGTTAAAAGCTTTTGCTGATATAATCCTTGAAATGCAGCAGGCAACCAGCGAGGTAGAACTGCATGAAATGGTTGAGCATGTCATACATCAGTCAGGGCTTATAGAGCATTTTCGCAAAGACAAATCAGATAAAGCCGAATCTCGAATAGAAAACCTGGAAGAACTGGTAGGCGCTGCCAAAAGCTTTAATATTGGTGAAGATGAAGCAGAAGAAATGGACAGCATTACGGCTTTCTTAACCCATGCTGCACTCGAATCAGGTGAGGGCCAGGCAGAAGAATGGGAAGACTGTGTGCAAATGATGACGATGCATAGCGCCAAAGGTCTTGAGTTTAAGCAAGTATTTATTTGTGGTGTAGAAGAGGGTTTATTTCCTCATCAGCGATCGATTGAAGATGAAACACGCCTCGAAGAGGAAAGAAGGCTGTGTTATGTCGGTATTACCCGTGCACGGGAGCAATTGACAATTACCAATGCCGAACACCGGCAGCTTTATGGTCGTGATACTTATCCCCGTCCTTCAAGGTTTGTCAGTGAAATACCGGCAGCTCTGATTTCTGATGTCAGAATGCAAACTAAAGTTACCGAGCCACTTGTCAGTGATTACAGTTTGCAGGATGAAAGTGCGCTTTTTCAGATTGGTCAGCGAGTCAGTCATCAGAAATTTGGTGAGGGCATGATCATGAATTATGAAGGATCGGGTGCAAGTGCCCGGGTTGAGGTTAACTTTGAATATGAAGGTACGAAATGGTTAGTGATAAACTATGCTAATCTAACAACACTATAAAAAGGGATCTGTCTTTACGGGCTGTGTGACTGTGGATATCGTTAATACCTATATTGCTAGACTTGTACTGACAGGTCTTAAACTTTTACTGGGTTTACTGTGGCTGTTTGTTGGCCGTCTTGTCGTTGATAACTGGCATCTCGGATCAAATGCCGATCATACGTACTGGTTTTTGAGCGGTCTTGTTTTGGGTCTGGTCTTTCATGCCATTTTTGTTTTCATACGCGACATTCTGATAATTTTTGACATCATCTCGATTGAGAGTGATTTAACAGAAAAAGTTAACCACGCTGTCATCACCTCGCACCGAATGGCTGTGGCCATAAAAAATAAAAAGAAAAAATATATTTATGCAAACAATCTCTTTTGTGAAGCATATGGTGTAACCAGACACTATATCATTGGTAAAACAGATGATAGTTTTATGGATGAACTTGAAGTTATGAAAACTTCTCAGGAAGATGGTGAAGTGTTGGCCAGCGGTGAAGTCAAGAAAATTGATTTTGAAACACAAACAGATAATAAAGTCAGACATATCCGTATTACAAAATCCCCTCTGATTAACAAAAAAAATAAAATAGCCGGTCTGTATGTCGTCAGAGAAGATATCACTCATTTATTTGAGCTGGAAGAAAGTAACAGCAATCTGAAAAAACGTTATAAGCGTGTGTTTGATGAATTGCCATTTCCTACCATGCTGCTTGATGTGACAACCACGCTTGCTACAGAATTTAACGATGCATTGCTGAATATGCTGGGTTATAAAAGAGGTGAGTTTTATCGTACGCGTCTGGGCCTTTACATGATAGAAGAAGGTGAAGATGCAATGAGTTTTATAAACAGACTTGTTGATGAAAATGGAGGTGTGCGGGAAATAAAGTTGACAGGTAAGAACAAAGACAGGTTTGATATAGAGGCACATTTTACCGTTGTAGAATATAAAGAAAGAAAATATTTACATGTTATTTTCAGAGACATTACAGAACACAAACTGGCAACCGATGCGCTGGTTCAGTCGGAACAAAATTATCGTACATTATTTAATCATGCAAATGATGCGATTTTTATCATTGATTCAGAAACGCTTGCAATTGTTGATGCCAATGAGCTGGCATACCTTTGGCTGGGCTACGATGATGGTGAATTAAACAGTCTGTCAATTTATGATGTTGACAGAGCTGGTCTTGAAAAAGTGACACGTGAAAAAATCAATCAGCTCGCACAGCATAAAGATGTGCTGTTTGAACATGAAATGTGTACTTTTGAAGGGGATAATGTACCGGTTGAAATCAGTGCGCACACCGTTATTTATGGGAATAAACTGGCATACCAGTATGTGGTCCGTGATATCAGTGAACGAAAAGTTGCCGAGTGGGCGCTGCGTGAAAGTGAAGAACGCTACTGGCAAATGTTTGAAAATAACAGTTCTATTATGCTGGTGCTGGACCCGGTTCGGTGGACAATAGAAGATGCTAATGAAGCAGCGATTCATTTTTATAAAATTGATAAAGACGAGCTGGTTGGCAGCTCATATGACCGGATAAATATTGGCACAGAAAAAAGAAGCTCCGGGAATGGTGTCGACCCGCTTAAAAGAGACCTTTATGAAGGCACGCATAAACTCGGAAATAATGATGTTCGGTTCGTAGAAATTAACGAAGCCCCGATCGAGATTCACGGGCGCCAGTTACGTTTTAATATTGTTCGTGATATTACAGATACTAAAGAGGTTGTCAGTCAGTTAAATCTTGCACAGCGAATGTTTGCCAGTAGTTCAGAGGCAGTGATGGTGCTGGATGCACATCAGCGTATTATGTCGGTGAATAATGCCTTGCTGGAACTGAGTGGTTTTGATGAAGCTGATTTAATCGGACAAAAGCCTGAAATGCTATTTGCAGATACCAAGCAAAATATTATTTCTGAAGATATTAAAAACGAACTGAAAGAATTCAATGTCTGGAAAGGAATAACGAGAAACAGGAAAAAATCTGGTGAGAGTTATTCGGCCAGTTCTCATATAGAGGTTATCAGTGATAAAGCAGGAGCTGTTCAAAAATACGTGTTTATGATGGCGACAGATGTCGCGCAATGGAATGTAAATACTTCATCAGAAATCACTCACAATAATATTATTGGTTTGCCAGATAAAAAACACTTTCTTGATCGACTGCTATACGCGCTTAAAAAATCAAAAAGAAGCGGGAAATATATCGCCATAGTGCTGGTGGATATAAGGCGATTTTTTGATATTAATAAACATGATGGTTTTGATGCTGGCGATCGTCTGTTACAAAGTGTCGGAACAAGAATGCAGTTTATGACACGAGAGAGTGATTATGTCAGTCATTTTGGTGCAGATATTTTTGCAATGTTACTTGAAGATCTTGCTGATGTTTCAAAGGTTAATACGGTGGCGCAAAAAATACTCTCTACCCTGTCAGAAGAATATCACATAGATAACAAAGTTTATGATCTGACATTTGCAGTTGGTATAAGTCTGTTTCCGGAAGATGCAGATGATGCAAATAGTTTGCTTGATATGGCACAGTCTGCATTGATAACAGCGAAGCTTGAAAACAAGAGCCGTTACCAGTTATATAGCCAGGAGCTTAATGAAAAAGGCAAGCTCTGGTGGGATTCAGAACGAAGACTGCATGAGGCGTTAAAAAATAATGAGTTCAAATGTTACTTTCTGCCACAATTCAGCCTGAAAGATAATTCGCTGTCTGCGCTTGAGGTGTTGCTACGCTGGGAGCACCCGGAAAAAGGTTTGTTAGAACCTGCAGAGCTTCTGGTTGAAGCTGAAAATACCGGCTTTATTGTTGCTATAGGTGACTGGGTTATGCGTAAATCTTGTGAGTTGTTAAATCAGCTTACTAAAAAAGGTTTTAGCATTCCTGAATTAGTTATTAATATATCGGTAAGTCAGCTCGATGAGAACCTGCTGGATTTTATTCGTCAAGTCTGTGAGGACGAGAACATAGATATAGATAAACTGGCGCTCGATATAAATGAATCAGCACTGGCGAATATGTCACATCATCATATGGATGTTATTCAGGAACTGAGAAAAGCCGGCATAAAATTTCAGATTGATGATTTTGGAAAAGGAAGCACATCTGTCTCAGCCTTGCTGGATATAGAATTTGACAGGGTTAAAATGGATGCCAGATTAATTAATCAGTTAGTCGACAATGTTAAGGTTCAGAAGCACTGTCAGATGGTGCATGCTATGTCAGAAGTGATGGGTTTTAAAATTATTGCTGAAGGTGTAGAAGAACAGGCTCAGATTACAGAATTACAAAACATGGAATGTGATTATGCTCAGGGTCATTATTTTACCGAAGCTCTTGATATTGAGCAGTTAACAAATTATTTAGAAAAATTATAAGGGGATTTTATGAAGCGTCGTGATTTTATTCAGAAGTTAGCTGTTGGTGGTGTTGCTGCCAGCAGTGTACTGGCAGCGCCGGCCGTTCACGCAAGAAAAACCATTAAATGGAAAATGGTAACGACATGGCCAAAAAACTTTCCTGGCTTAGGGACAGGAGCCAACAAGCTGGCAAAGCTGATTACTGAAATGAGTGGCGGTCGTCTGAAGGTTAAAGTCTATGGTGCTGGCGAACTGGTACCTGCATTTGAAGTCTTTGATGCCGTATCCCGTGGTACTGCTCAAATGGGGCATGGCTCTGCTTATTACTGGAAAGGTAAAATTGAGGATGCGCAATTTTTCTCTACTGTACCATTCGGATTAAATGGTCAGGAGATGACCTCATGGCTACATCATGGTGGTGGCATGAAGCTTTGGAATGAAGTTTATGAACCATTTGGTGTGATACCAGCGGCTGCCGGTAATACTGGTGTGCAAATGGCGGGCTGGTTTAATAAGGAAATTAACAGTTTGCAGGATCTGAAAGGTCTGAAAATGCGCATCCCAGGTCTTGGCGGTGAGGCTTTTAAACGTGCCGGCGGCACACCGGTAAATTTACCCGGCGGTGAGCTGTTCACGGCTTTAAAAACAGGCGCTCTGGATGCTACAGAATGGGTAGGCCCCTACAATGACCTGGCCTTTGGATTCTATAAGGCGGCTAAATATTATTATTACCCGGGCTGGCATGAGCCTGGTACAACGCTTGAAGCAACGATTAATAAGGCGGCTTATGAAGCGCTGCCAAAAGACCTGCAGGCGATTGTAATGAATGCCTGTAATGTTGTTAACCAGGATATGTTACTTGAATATACGGCGCGTAATAATGCGGCACTGGATACTTTACTGAATAAACATAAGGTAGATATGCGTAAATTGCCGGATGATGTTCTTAATAAACTGAGAAATCTATCAGAAGAAGTTGTACTGGAGCTTGCCAACAAAGATCAGCGAGCGAAAAAGATATACAACTCCTTTGATAAATTCAGAAGACAAGTAGTAGACTGGCATAAAATTTCAGAACAGGCTTACTATAATGTAAGAACAAAAGTATAAAATTTATACTTTATAGTCTCAGGCAATGGAATAGCCAAAAAGGCACCGGACTATTTTCGGTGCTTTATTTTGAAATATGTATGAAGAGTTAAAAGAAAATGAAAAGCTATTTATTGTCAGGTTTAATCACTTTATTTCTGTTGTTATTTTATACCAATGAATCTTCATCAGTCTTAGCTGCCGAGCATACACAAAAGACGGCAATTAAAAAGAATGAAGTTAATAATAAGGTTGCATCATCAAAATATAGCGCATCTGTTGTGCCCAAAAAAATGACGGTGCGTGAAAAGAAAGAACGTTTTCGTCAGTTACTTGTGCCGGCTGTGAAGAAAGTGTATCAGGAGCTGGATCAGCAATATAAGCAGATTGCTGCGCAAATTAAAAGCGGCACCCGTTCAGAACGCATTAAAAAACTTAAAGCCGAGTATAAAGCAAAGTCGGATAGAGATTTATTATCACGTTTAAAACCGCACCCGGTAAGTATTGTTCTGGCGCAGGCTGCCATGGAAAGCTCGTGGGCTACGTCCCGTTTTTTCAGAGAAGCAAAAAATATTTTCGGTGTCTGGTCATTTGATAAAAACGAACCTAGGATTGCAGCTGGTGAAAAGCGCGGTAAAAAAACGATCTGGTTAAAAAAGTACAAGTCGATAGAAGCATCTGTGCGGGATAACTATCGAGTTTTAGCACGGGGTGCAGCCTTTAAAAAATTCAGAATGATGCGTATGAAATCAAATGATCCTTATCAGCTGGTCAAAGGTCTGGATAAGTATTCTGAGCTGGGTGCCAAATACGGAAAAGAACTGGCAGCTGTGATTCGCTACAATAAATTTAACCGGTTTGATGCGATTTAATAAAAGTGAAAAACCTGATACTTACAGAGATAAGGTTCCGTCTTATGTAGGACGAGAAATATCAGTCACATAAAGTATACAGATAAGATTTAAGGATTAAAAAAGTCTGAGCATCAGCTAATATAGTGAGTAGCAGTCAATAAATAGGAGCGACGGATGATAAGGGAGAGAAAAGTAAAGGGAAGAAAGCCGGTTTCATTCTATCTGGTTTCGCTGATTCTACTGATAATGCTTTCATCATTATTTGTTAATAAAGCACGTGCTGTATCCGAAGCAGCAGTAAAAGAGACTGTTTCTGCAGATAAAAGCAGCAAAAAGCTGGTTTATCTGGTGTCTGACAGCCGAATTCCATTCTGGTCAATTATGGCCCGGGGTATAAAAAATCAGACCGATGCCTTGGGCTATGAGCTTGAGGTCATGAGTGCTGAAAACAGCGCCAGACAAGAGCTTGAGAATGTTGTTAAAGCCTTAAAAAATAAGGTCTCCGGTATTATTGTTTCGCCCACTACCTCATCTGCATGTGCAACAATTCTGCGTTTTGCGAAACAGGCAGGTATTCCTGTAGTTATTTCAGATATAGGTACCGATGCTGGCGAGTATATTTCTTATATATCATCTGATAACAAACAAGGCGCCTATGAAATAGGTAAGGTGTTGACGAGAAAGATGCATCAGCTTAAATGGCAGCAAGGCACCGTCGGTATTATAGCGATACCCCAAAAAAGACTAAATGGTCAGGCAAGAACGGCAGGTTTCATGCAGGCACTGGATGAAGCTGGTATTAAAGGTGCCGATTTAAAACAGCAATCAAGCTTTTCAGAGCATGAAACCTATACTTTTAGTAAAAATATTATCGAAAATCATGCCGACATTAGAGCTGTCTGGCTGCAAGGCTCCAACAGATACAAAGGCGCATTACGTGCGATTGAGGAAGCAGGAAAAAAAGATGACATATTGCTCATAACATTTGATGCCGAACCTGAATTTCTTGAGCTGATACCGCAGGGAGTGCTGGTCGGATCAGCAATGCAGCAACCTTATTTAATGGGTGAAGAGGCGGTCATTGCAATGCACCGGTCACTTAAAGGTATGTCGGTGGAAAAAAATATTCAGTTACCTATTCTGGCTATTTCTGACGATAACATAAAAGAAAAGCTGACGATTATAAAAAGGAATGTTCTTGGTATTACCTCCAGGGAATAAAAACTAAAAGCATTGAAAAGATACAAGCAATCATTTTATTTAACATTAGGCATCATTATTGTCACTACTGTCGCTGTCATTATGACAGCGCAATCAGCCTACCGTTATATATCCACAAAGAATGAAACAATAGAGGAGATGAAAAAAAGCTCAAGACTGACTATTGTTTCACTGAAAAATAATATTACAAACTTAATGGCGTCATACGCAATCAATGAATATGAAAGTTTGATTGAAAATGAAATGGAGCACCGTGCGCATTTTGCAATAGTGGTTGAAGACTACAATATGGGAAAAATATTAGGTCAGTCATCTTATGTAAGCGGAAAGATTCGAAATGTTGACGGTTATATTATCAACTTTGATCCGAAGAATTCTGAGCACATAAAAAAACTCGAAAATATTTTTTACACTAATAATGATGTAATTGTAACATCGCTAGGAAAAAAGCTCGGTGTGATCAGAATTTATATATCTGATAAGACCTTAAACAAGGAGCTGAATCAAATAATAACGCATACAATTATCGATGCAATTGGTATTTCATTGTTACTTATTGTATCTTTGATACTGGCAATTCGGTGGTTTATTTTGAAGCCGGTTACTAATATTACAGACATAATCAGCCGGTCTGATGCTGATGGCATTCCGTTTGAACTGATTCCTGTGCGCGGTTCAGCAGAAATCTTTGTTCTGACTAAAACCATGAATAATATGATTTCATCGATCAAAGAGTCGAGAATAATACTTACTGAACAGCGGAATGAACTGAAAAAAAATGAAGACCAGCTAAAGACACTTTCACAGGCAACCGAACAGAGTCCAGTTGCTGTCATTATTTGTAGTCCGGAAAATATTATTGAATATGTAAATCCCCAGTTTGAAAAAACCAGCGGATATACCACAGATGAAGTAGTAGGGCATTCAATTGAGTTTTTATTTAAGCGAGACGAACCAAGTAAACAAAAGATAATCGAGTATAAGCGAGCGCTGGAATCAGGTGAGCGCTGGATTGGTGAATTATCTCCTCTGACTAAAAAGGGAGACAGTTACACTATTAGAATGTCTGTATCATCTATTTCATCAAAGAATGGTCAGGTTGTACGTTACATCTATGTGGCTGAAGATATTACCGATCAGAAGCGAAACGAAGAAATGCTTCGAAATAGCCAGAAGATGGATGCAGTCGGTCAGCTTACTGGTGGCATAGCACATGATTTTAATAATATTTTAGGCATCATCATGGGTAATCTGGAATTGCTTCAGCTGAGCATGAAAGGTCAGCCTAATAATCTGGAAAGAATAGATAGTGCGATGGCCGGAGCAACTCGCGGCGCTCAGCTTACAAGGAAATTACTCAATTTTTCGCGTCAGGAACATATTCAAAAAGAAATTACACAGGTCAATGCATTTATAGAAAACTTACGGGAACTAATCGAAAAGTCTGTCACAGCTATAATTACTGTTGAGATACAGTTGGAAAAAAAATTATGGCAGGTAGAGATTGACCCCGGAGATCTTGAAGATGCCATCTTAAATCTTTCACTAAATGCACGTGATGCTATGCCAAATGGAGGCATGTTAGTTATCGAGACGTCAAACAGTCATATTGATTCAGGTTTCGTTAGTCATAATCCGGGGGCCCGTGTCGGAGATTTTGTAAAAGTGTCCGTAAGTGATAATGGTTCAGGTATGAGCGAAGAAGTCCGTAAGAAAATATTTGATCCGTTTTTCAGTACAAAAGAATTTGGAAAAGGGTCAGGGCTTGGACTCAGTATGGTATACGGATTTGTGCAGCGTACCGGCGGTTTTATTCAAATTTATTCAGAAGAAGGAGAGGGCAGTGTGTTTCACATTTATCTGCCTAGAGCCGCCAAAGAAAATGATACCCCGGAGACACTGGAAGACAATACAGAGCTTCCCCGGGGTAATGAAAGAATTCTGATTGTGGATGATGAAATATCACTTGCTAAAACATGTGAGCATTATTTACAGCAGCTTGGATATAAAACAGTTTTGGCGAATAGTGGAAACGAAGCGCTAGGCATATTATCTGAAATTAAAGATATCGATCTTATGTTTAGTGATGTGGTGATGCCGAATATGGATGGTTTTGATCTGGCTTTTACCGTAGCAAAGCATTACCCGGATGTGAAAATACTGATGACTTCAGGCTTTACATCAAAGCGCATGGAGCTCGAAAAAGACAATCAGACTTCAGTACGGAAACTGGCAGAGAACCTGCTGACAAAACCTTATAATCTCAGAGAGCTATCAGTTGCTGTGCGAGATGCGCTGGATAAGTGAGTAACAGCCTTTTTCTGTAATATATTTCATTACCACCAGACTTCTGCCTGTGCACCGATACTCCAGCCCTGTGTTTCAGCAGCATAGGGTGCATCTCCGGGGACGTTACCGACTAAGCCTTTAAATTCATCACTCCAGTCTGCAAAGGTCGCAAATAAACGTATAACAGGCCGGTTATAAAATCCGCGGTCAGCAGAAATTTGTAAGGCTGTTGTAATTTTTGTTAATGTGCCGCTGCGATTATTAATTTTGTCATCGATATAATCAATCCCTGCTTCAATTGCGATACTTTCATGCTTGCTTAAATAAAATACTGGTCTTGCTCCGGTACTGATCCAGTCGACCTGTGAATTATTTATCTGACCATGGTCTTCCTGTCGATATAGAATTGTACATTGGACAGAATAATCGGGCAGAGACTGGTAGGTGAGTGTATTACTGAGTTCAAACACAGAGGCTTTGTTTAAATTCCAGCCCTGATCTTCGCGAACTGGTTTAGCATTATAATCTCCCTGTGTAATTGCGGCACCGTTCTGATATATAAATACAGCAGTGTTTTTGATGACGGGCGTTTTATAATCGATCCAGCTGCCCACTCCGTATCCTGTTTCATTTTTATAGTTGAGTGTGGATAACTCATGCCGCGTGGTTAGACCGCTCCAGACTGTTAGCTTCTTGTTGGTTCCGACATTTATGTTATGCCAGCGAAGATCTATGTTAGTGCTGTTAATTAAATAGGATGAGCCGGTAATATCAAAGTTGTCTTCATAGCGAAATAAAGCTGCATTGAATTTTGCGCTGCCTGTTTTAATGTCTTCGATACCAAAACCCGCCTGAGCTCCCTGACCGGGATTGAGCCAGGTGTGATCCATGATATGAGTGTCTTTACGATCATAATAACGCCGGCCAAGCCATAACCTTATATCGCTGTTAAAAAACTGATTAAAACTTAAATAAGCCTGTGCAAGATGATCGACGGAAAATTCATTACTTTCACCGTGAGCCTTGTAGCCATCAAGCATAAAAACACCCTGGATTTGTGCCTTGCTATTATCAGGCTGGATTAATTCGTAGTTATAGTTAAGTTGCAGTTCAAGGTTAGTGTCAGCTTCATTGCCAAGACGATAGGTGGCTCTTGTGCCGGGTATCTGAAAATGTGTTTGTGAGGAGCCTTCATCACTCAGGCCGAGTCCGCCTCGGAAGTAGCCATGAAATTCAAAGCTATGCTGGCCGCTTATTAATTCAGCAGCATGAGAGTTAAAAGCGTAAAGTGCGGAAG
>Ga0316205_10002102_pt1 | contig 21855 bp, 26 predicted proteins | sample 3monthpyrite_MG_FD_204941 | JGI IMG/M metagenome (GOLD analysis project Ga0316205, IMG submission 204941) | Microbial mat bacterial communities from mineral coupon in-situ incubated in ocean water Damariscotta River, Maine, United States -... | ecosystem: Environmental > Aquatic > Marine >... | reverse complement strand
AGAAACAAGCCTGACCCTTCACCAAATACTGTCTTGATAGTGTGCCCCGGAATAACGTAAGGAGGATTTAAGATGATACTAGGCATTACTATGACCCCGAATTAGCGTTGTCTGTGCCAGATATACCCGGGTATTCGGATTCTAGTCTACTTATAATACTTTGCAGGTCTACGGACGCGTATTCTCTACTCCAATCTGAACTATCTAATATATTATCTCCAGTCCATTTTGCTTCGTAACTGGGGGAGTATGTTGGGATAGCTACTTTAGGCTGCTCGTTACGAGCCAGATACTTATTAAACTGTACATTACCGGAAGCGTACAATTGCAGGTACCCTACCTCGTGAACCCTTTCATGTATAGATAGCGCATCCCCGTCCGCTGGAGCCCCCGCATCAGGCCAAGTACCCGCAGGCCACGTATCGGGATACTCCCATGCCCCATTTTCATTAGTAATATACTTAGATACAACACGATATAATTCTGTGTGTCGTTGTGGGTGGGTAACCTCAGGAGGCTCTATCGTATAGGTAGTTATGTTACCTTGGTAAAACGCTACCAGGGTTCCATATTCGGCGTAATACCCGGAGGATATACCCGTACCTAAACGATCCACGTAAGGTTTGTAGCTATATATACGATAAGCTGTTATGTACTCTACGCGTATAGCCCCGGTAAACTTAGCAGAGGCTACTATCTCCCCAGTATCTGCATTATGGTGAAACGATATATCAACCAATACATCACCGTTACTATCGAAAGCGAAACTTAAATCTACGTCCACGCTACCTGCTATCGGGGTGTATTGAGTGTTAGCAGAATCCGAGTCGTTAAACGTTATATATTCTGTTTTGTATTCCTGCCCCCGGCGCCCTGTGTACTCGAGATCACCAATGGAAACACGAGCTATCGCTTCAACGTCAGGGTAAAGTCTAAAACAACTTGCTGCTATATCAGTAGAAACGCAATTACCGAAGTGGGGAGTCCACCGTAGAGGTACCCTTCCGTCACCTACACCGAAGGATACCTGCTGGGATGTGCTGAGTACTTGGGCCATTACTAGATACTTTCGCCACGTAACGCAATCTTAAAGTTATTCCCAGATACGTTAGTTGCCCCTGCTGGTACGTGCCGTTTACACCATAAAGGGGTAGACGCTGCGCGTACTTCAAATACCAGCGTATCAGAGGTGGCCCATGTCCCGCCCCAACCTGCTGTAGAAAGTGTGAAGTAGGGCTTAGTGAAGTCTGCGTTATTAGGTGAGAAATCTCCACCGATCGCTCCACTGCCCATAGCCCCTGATATACTTCCTACCGCGTCGAATGCTGTAGCACTGGTAAAAGTAAGAGTTACTGTCTCCTCCACCGCGCCTATATTATCTGCTAATAGAGGGTAAGTTGTATCGTCGTACGTGCCCGCAGTTGAGGTTACCGCAAAGGTATCTCCTGAGGATACTATGTCTGATACGGACAGTACGCTTGCTACGTGAGTACCCCCTGCCGTAGTAAATGCATTAGCCAGGGTTCCTACAATGGTTATTGTAGCCACATTGGATACATAAGTTACAGTATTGATAGTGTGAAACTCCTCGTTACCCGCGCCCCCTAACGTGGCCTGATCAGAGATACGAATTTCGTCCCCATCTCTGAATATGGTCTCAACAGCGTCATTCTCTACCAGTACGTCAAATACGTTAGCTGCTGCGGATACATCGGCATTTAGATCACCAACTCCGTAATGATCCTTTGTATCGGTAATACCATCTGCTGATACAGTACTTCTAACTTCAGTCTGCGTGCCTGCGAAGAATGTAACCATGTCGGTGGAGGGGGTTTGTTTTGTCATGAATACTTTGCAATTAGCTAAAGTCTCATCGGCATCGTTAGCCACCTTGTAAAATGCCTTTCGGTACTTGGTGGATCCAGCCAATCTCTCTGCTTGTGGTATATTTGGAAATATATTATTAGATACGCCAGTGACTATCTGGTTAGCAGACATCCCCGCGCCGTTGCTGCCTATGTCATTTACGACTGAGGACTTATATAGCTTTAACTCTGCGGCCAGTATAGTCATGGTCTATTCTCCTGTTATCTTTTTTGCAATCGATTTCAATTATATAGTAAATAAGTTAATAGTTCCGGTGAAATAATCCGTGCTCAAAGGAGTAGCCTTTTTTATCAGGGGCTCAAACGATATTGCGCTACCGCCCTCATGTGCAAACATAACCGTATGAGTCTCCCCATGGAAGTCTAAAACGAACTGTCCGCTAGATTGGGCAGCTAAACTAAGCATAGCGTCAACCATATCCTTAGTAAACCATCCTGTTTCTGCATTAGCAACTAACTGTATTGGCCTGCCCGCAGTAAGATCCTGTGGGTATACTACCAGGGTTCCCCCTAATGTACGTTTAGATGCCTGCGCCACCGGAGACCAATTGTATCTATTAACCCATTGTAGGGAGGAACTCAGTGCTGTGCCGTTCAATGTTATGCTCATTTAACCAGTCCTCTACCTACTTTCTTGAACGCGCTGACTAGGCCCTTAACTTGATCCCTCGCCCCAGCTACTTTAAAGGTCTCCCCAGCCAAATTCAATGTTAATTCTACGCTCTCTGACGCCCCTATGGTACCCGAGCTTGGCGATGTGCTGCCTATAACCCCTGGCGCCTCTGAGACAAGCCCTCCTGTAGCGAAGCGGGGGATACGGAGGCCCATGGTACTACCCGCCCTGGCTGCTCGTTGTATAGATTCAAAGAATCCTGAACCAAAGCGTCTGGTAGTGGCCGCATCGATAACGTACTCACCGTTGGACAACCAGGATAATATAGAGTCACTTGTTCCAGTTCCTGCTCCTGATACATCCCCGCCCCCGGCGAAAGCGCTAACACCTCGTATCTTACCCGTATCTATAATTCCGCCATCTTTGTTAGCTAACGTTACCCTACCCTTGATATCCACCGTAAGTGGTACATTGTCAACTGCTTTAGCTAGGGATTCTTTTACCTGCAATCCATCGAATACCGTATCAGGGGTAATACTTACTTTGGCCACTTCCAGTGCTGTACGTATATTACCAGCTAATTTAGTTGGGTCTATGCCGAAACTGTTTTCATCTATCTGCTTAAGCGCCAAACTAAATATCCTAGTGAAGTCAGTACCCAACTCCCCCTCCGAACTTAATACCGCAGCCTTAAGAGCTTCACTTATGTTACTGGCGCTGAACCCAAACTCAGTGTCTGGGGTTAACCCTCCGGCCAGCGACTCAGATACCTCTGTCATGCTATCCGCTAACTTTTGGGCGGGAGCAGTGAACCCGTCAAACGCGGTTTTCAAACTACTTATCTGTTCTGCATTTATACCCAGGTTCTTACCTAGCTCCCCAAGGAACTTATTAGTATCTGCTAGGTTAGTCTTCAACCCTGACGCAAAATCCCCGGATGCTTTTGCAGTTATCTCGGCTATTTCATTAGTTGTCTTCCTGACCTGACTCTCCGCCTCGAGAATCTTACTGGCCACTAAGCCCCCGCTATCTTGAAGGAAATCACCTGAAGCAGTACGAACGCCATCAAAGGCGCTCTTTATTTCTCGGTTATCAAAACCAAAATGAATAACCAAATCTTCACTGGACGCTATCTGTGTATTAAGGTCGGTAACAATCTTGGCACTATCCCTCAATGCCGTTGCTCGAGCGTTCAATGCCGCAGATTGGTCTATTATCGATTTACGTTCTTCCTGTGTGGCATCCACACCCTTAGCCGCAATGGCCTCAGATTCTTTACGTAGAGTATTAAGATCTGCCAATAACTTAGCCTGATCCTCCAGGAACCTACCCCCAGCACGATCACGCTTGTTTACCAGATCTTTAGCCTTAGCCTCATTCTTACGATTCTCCGCCTGTATGGTAGCAAGATCTTTATCTGCATCTATTTGTTCACGGATATTAGCTATTGCGCTATCGCGTCTAGACCCTTCAGGTAATCGTAACTCTGCTACCCGTATTTTAAACAGTTTTTCCAGGTCATCCAGAGTAAGCTGTAACTCTCTATCCAACTTTTCGCTGTTGATCTGTATCTCTATGGAAAACTTACGCTCCTGCAAGGCACGACTAATCCCCGCCAAAGACTTCTCGGTATCGTTGCGTAGCTTCAGTACTGATTTAGATAAATTATCATACGAGCCCTTAATACTCTTGGCTGTTTTCTGTATGGCATCATCGTACGCAGTAGCGCCTTTAACTAATTTCTCGTAGGTAGCGGACTCTATGAGTTTCTTTCTTAGTAACTCCGTGGTTATTTCGGTATTCTCTGCCGCCGATTTACCATTTTCATCTATCTTCTCAGATAGTAGATCCAGGAACCTTACACTGACATTGGCATTGCGGGCCAAGTCAGTGAGTGTTTTCGTTAGGCTGTTAAAAGCAGTTGCGTTAGCGGGCGACTCCCCCGCCTTATTTATCAAATTATCTAACTGGACAATAGCCAGCGCTCGCTTGTCAATCAGGTTCTGCTGCAATACCAACGCATCTCTGACCTTACTCTCCGCGTCATCGTCTGCGGTATCCACAAGAGATTTTAATTTATCTTTAACCTTTTCCAGACTGGCCTCGGTGGTGACCAGTTCTTTTTTCAATTCAATAAAGGGTTTTAGTATATCAATAGCGCCTTCCGTACCCAGAGGTAATGCCATGGCTACCTGCTCTGCCTGCGCTTCCAGGGCCAGCCCTAATTTAGCCACTTTATCTATGGTGCTGTCGTATGCGTCTTCCGACATACGTATCTTGCTCTCGAGTGCCGTCTGCAATGTAACTAATTTAGCTAACTCACTAGACAATGATTTAATTTCGTCATCAGAAAATAAGTCTTCGTCCAGAGCGTTAATATTCATAGCCGTATCTAGTTCTTTACGAACCTTCTGTATGCGATCTATGGTGTCATCCAACTCACCTGTCAATCTTACATTAGCATTTTCAAAGTCCTGGGCCTGTAACCCCGCGCCGTCAAACGAACGCTGTAGCAATGCTAAATTATCGATAGCACGAGATGTGGCCTCCTCTAAGGCCTTTATGCCTCCTGTAGCCAAAGTGGTATCAACTTCTACCTTACGTACGGTGAAGTCTCCCCCCGCGGCTTGAGAATTGGTCGTAGTGAACGTAGAGATAAGCTTTTCCCTCTCCTCTAACAATTTACGGGTGGTAATAGCTGCATCTCTTGCTAAACGAGCCTGCTCCTTATCCACAAATCCGAAGAATGAGGCAATCTTGTCCCCAAACAAAGTGATAGCCGTTATGGCTAATCCTATGGGGTTAAGGAATATACGAGCAAGTAACCCGGCAAATCCCCGTACAGCGCCTAATAGCCCACGGAAACTTCTACCCAGTAGGACGCTCTTAGCTGTTATACCGTTGAGTATGGCACTCTGTTTTCTCAGCTCCCCGTTTACTACACGTAATCCTCGGTAATAGCTGGCTTCATTTTTCTTTCTGGCTATTGCTAGATTCTTCTCAGCTAGTTCTACCTTGCGTAGTGCTTTAGTTCTGGCCCCGCCTCGAGTAGTGAGTGATGCTGCACGAATCCTGTCCTTTTCAATTTGTCTTTGGGTAGAATCCAGTAATAGATTCTGCTCTACCAGGATAGCCTTTCTGCGTATCTTCTCCTGCTCCAGCAATACAATACGTTTCTGTATGATACTGGTATCGCCACTAGTAACTGCATCCCTGGCCGCCCCAGGCGCCGCAGCCGCCGCCTTCCTTATTTTCTCCCCAGCTATTTGCACCCTCTCACCTAGAGATACTGCTGCCTGCCCTGTTTGCTCCATTTTCTTTTCTGCGGCGGCGGTACCCGCTATGAATCGTACTATAGCGGTACCTATACCAGAGAACGAAGCGGTAGCAGTACCTGCGGACAAAGCGAACCCTACTATGGATCTGCCCAAAGATAAAAATAACTTGGCAATGCCTAGACCAATAAGTAATTGGAAGGTGTTGATAACATTGCTCCACTCGACATCCATGGAAGTTACTGCCTTACCTAGATCCACTATAAATCCGATAAGTGATTCAAAGCTGTTGCCTAGCTCCAATGAGAACTGAACCACCTCATCGGATTTAAAGAATTCTTGTAGATCTTTAGTAGCCGTTACGAGTGGGGGCAGCAGCCCTTCCCCTACCTGTATACCAACTCCAGTAATAGTGTTGCCTAATATTGTAGCCTGCGCAGACAGTGATTTAAGTACGGTCTCATACTCATCGATAGAGGATCTTCCCTCGTTATACGCATCTGTTCCGTCATCTATATGTCGATTCAGTATCTCAAAATCGTTACTTGCGTCATTAAGTAGTTTGTTAGCTACGGCGAACAGTCTACCCCCGCCGAATAACGTACGTATCTGTAGGGCCTTACTGACATCATCCAGTCCATTGAGTTGCTTAAGAATCTCTTTAAGTGCGTCTACCCCATCCACTTGTAACTTGGCTACCCATTGATCGGTAGAAATGCCGAGCACCGAGGCAAACTCTTCGGCCTTCGATTGCATATTTGAGAAGAATTTAGTGAGGGATGTACCAGTTACTTCCGGAGTTAGACCCAAGTCGATTGCGGTAGCTGCCAGGGCTACGGAATCTGCTAGTTCAATCAAACCCCCGGCGTTACCTAACCGGGCTACGATATCCAGTAGTACCTGACCAGATGCTGTCGAGGTATTAGATAATTCATTAAATGCTGACGATACTTTCTCTACCTGCGCTATTGGTAGCTGAAAGATATTAGATATACGAGCAAGCCCCTCCGCCGCGCTATCTACAGATACGTCGAGTACCGCGGAGAATCTTGCTGTGGCTTCCGTGAATGCTTCTATGGATGCCTGACCTTCCCGCCCCAGGCCCAACTGTCCGGCTTTAGCTGCGATGATACCTAAATCATTAGCAGTAACATTTAAGGTAGTGGATAGCTCAACCAGGGATTTAGACAACTGGCTAATCTGCCTGTCGGTAAATTCCGTGGTCTTTTGTACATCACGTAAGGTCTTATCGAATTCAGTAGCAGAGGCTACAGGGAACGCCAGGGCCTTAAGGGCAGCGGTTGCTGCCGATACTGCCCCTACGAATCGTATAATAGATGATTGTGCTGTTTTGAGGGTTTGGGGTACGTTGGTGGTACCTTTAACTTCTACATTTAACCGGGAGTCAACCGCCATTCTTATTCTCCAATAATTCTTCCAGTGACTTCATGTGCTCCTTAAGGCCTTTTCCCGTCAGGGCGGATCCTATAGAGCATACCAAATCACTTACGGTATCCATCCGGTCTCTAGCCCTATGCCTACCCACCGAATCCAAATATAGATTAAATTTATCTAGCGGTAAATCCAGTACCTCCTCTTCACCAAAACCGAACCCTACTAATGCAGTAATACCATCTACAAAATCATGCTTTACGCTTCTGCGTTTGCCCGCAGTCCTCGGACTAATGGTAGCACCCTTTGCGTAAAAAAAGTTTCGTTAACTTCCCACTCCTTTAGCGCTAATGCGATACAGTCATCTATATCAAGATCCTCTACCGCGTCCTTATCCAGGTCACAGAATAACTGAATTATATCAATTACTCTCTCCAGGGAATCCCCAACCAATTCCATCAACACGGTCGGGTTTTTAAAATCTGCCGATAAATCCTGTAACCCTTCTGCGCTTTCCACGTTTAACTTCTTAAACAGGAAAGACAAAAATGATAGTACAGTACCTATCTGTCGTACTTTGCATTTGTGTGCAGTTACTACCACACCTGTAGACAACGTTATCGTATTCGGGGGACCTTCCACAATCTCCGCAGTTTCCTGAATTACTTCGTCATCACTTACTTTCTTTGCTGCTTCGCTCATTGTACACCTCACCATTTAATAACGAACCGCGCCCCAGTTAAGGGGCAACGATCCTAAACGCTAACTAAAGTTAGCTACCTACATTACGTTGGGTAAAGAACTTAGATACCCCAGTCTGCAATGAATCCAAAAGAACATTACCGTTAACTGTCATCTGTGCGATGTCTTCATTGATCACTGCGTACCCAGTAACTGGATCAAGCTGTGCTTTGAAGATATCGATAACAACTGCGGTATTGTCGATAGTATTCAAACCCTCGAAACGCATGTAACGTTCCAGAGATGTCTCGGTAAACGCTTCCATTTTGGTAGAACCATTATGAGTGTAGTCAACGAATACAGTTTGAAGATCTGTAATAGATCCCGTAGACAATGCTGTGATAGTTCCGTTAGCCAGATCGATAGTGTAATCCGTACCATCTACATAAGTAGTAGTAGGAGTAGCGTCATCGCCTACGACAGGTGCAGGAGTTGTACCTTCCACATTGATAAAGTCCAGCGGTACTGGCTTATCGTGGTAGACCTTAACCTGCTCGTCGGATACTGCCGCACCCGCTACAACGGAATCTGTTCCCCAGAAGCCCAGCGCCAGATTGGAAGCTTTCATGTCTTCCAGGGTCATTGTAAACGTACCCTTCTTTTCCTGCACAACTGTTAAGTCAACTGCACGAGAACCTGTTTCAGATTCTTTATGCTCGAACTTAGTTACTTCGATTGAAATCTCCAGGTTTGGAACGTTACCCAGAGGTACCAAGCCCATTGGTTTGCCATTGGCATCTCGAACGCCTACAGATAAGCTACCTTGACCTGAAAAATAGTAATTTGCCATGATGAATCTCCTTCAATATTTAATTTTGTACAAAACTACCTGAAATAATGATCTCGGTTTCCCATATCTGACCATAGAATATTACACCTTCAAGTGCACCATCTACTGGAGTTTCACCAACCAATTTCCAAGGTCTATTATTAACACCCTTGTATCCTAGCATAACGGGTATTATAGCGTCCAGCAAATCAGTGGCAGTAGGTTTAGTATCCTCGTTACTGATCGATTGGTATTCTACCCCTACTACCACCATGAATCTTAATGCTAATACTGTGGCGCTACAGCTACCCCGCGCCACCCCATTAACTGAATTATCTACAGGCTCCCTACCTTCGTAGGTAACCGCCACCAAGGGGAATCCGTTAAACGCGGTTGTCTCCAGGTCGTCCATATCGTATACAGAATACCCTCGATCACCGAATTCAGGTAATGTTTTGCATCGTGCGATTATTTCTGCAATTAATTCTGATACCTTAGCTGTCATTTGGCATACCCGCCCATTAATTTTCTCATTAAACCTTCCACCGCAGTAACATCCTGTGGGCCTATACCTAAGAAAGGTCTGGCAGGTATTCGTCTTGCCCTGCCCGGCCAGTTGGAGAATCCACCTCTATGCTGTACATTTGCGTAAGGCAATGCTGATCCTATACGAAACCCGAATCTCGAGTTAGTTACCAGACCCGTTGCTCCGGAAGCTATCCTACCTCGTATTACTTTAATACTTTTACGTAACTCCCCAGATGATACCAAAGGGTAGTTGGCCCGCTTACCCGCCCTACGGCGTAATCTCTGCGTGGTAGGTGAATTATCCTTCCACCGCTTACCGTCTGGGCCTATCTTGGTAATAAATCTTTTCTTTATACGACTTATCAGTAAATCCTGTACCTGCTTACCCGCAGTAATAGATATGACTGCGGCACGTAACGCCCCTATCTTACTGTTAAGGTCAACTACCCCAGTGACCTTAGCACTTATAGGTATATCGGCCATTAAATATCCGTTTTAAGTATCTTCGTAGTGTTAGGGAATGCGCCTGACATTACCGGGCGTACGTGAGGGTTTATCACTAGTAAGAAATGCGCATTAACATCCCGGGAAGTGTCCCTGGAATCTTTTTTATTGTTAGGTACCGATTGGCTTAGCATAGACTTTATCGCGCTTGCTATGCCAGCTTCCGTAAGCCATTCTGGTATATCCTCGAATAGCCCCTCTTTAAGCCCATAGCCAGCTTTATATTTAACTACTATGGTATGGTAGCCAACGGTGACATCCCGTAACAATGTTACTGTGCCCATTACGTGATCAACTATGTAATCAGTGGCTACAACTACTTTGGCTTGTGTGGTATCCGCTACATCTGTGATGGCGTTACCGTTAAGTGATTCGTATACAGTCAAAGATCCCGCCTTTGTATATACAAACCCTTGAGATAAATTTAGTGTTACTGGGACAAATTTCTCCCGGTATCTTGGTACTTGGTATTGGAAGTAGTCTTCCCGTAGGCTGGACAGAATACTTGTGCCCAAGGCCCCCTCTACAATAGGGGTAGCCGAATTAAGGGCGGAGGTAGCTGATGCGATGTTACCAGTCATAGTAGAATTTATACTCATTCTACTAAGTACTTCGTCTGTAGTGGCAAGTCTCACCAGCTATCTCCCCTTAAATTACGCCTGTTTTCTGGTACGCGGTGTTTTCGCTTTAACTGTAGCTTTTGGCTTAGCAGTGGTATTAGCTGTTTTTTTACTCGCAGCTTTCCTGGTAGCCTTAACTTGCTCTGCCGAAAATAGCGTGTGAACATTATCTGCTTTATCAGTGAAAGTAGCTCTGAGTACTTTATTAGCGGTACCCTCATCTACTGTAACTGACTCCCCGCGCATAATGGGCTCACCGTCATTGATAAGCGGTGACCCGTACCGTGCCGCGTGTACCAAAGTTAATTTTACGTTTGACATTTTTACACCTCTTTATTTAAAAGTTAAATCTAGTTATGCGTTCTTATTGTACCAGAACAGTATTACCTGATTAGTTATACCTGTGGATTGAATACCACCTGTAGCAGTACCGCCAGCCAATGTAGCCGCACCTGCGGTAATGTTTGTATCGCCTACAGTAGCAATAGCGTTTCCTGCGGTACCTTCCGTAGTGGCAGTTACTGTTACTGTATCAGTAGTAGAAGTAGCTACTATAGGCGCTGGGCCTGCACCAATACGATTTTCGTAAAGGTTAATAGCGTTCTTCAGGTTAGTAGCACTGATTGTGGCCGATGCCCCAATTTGAACCTGTAGGTGTGTAGTAGCCGCCGCAACCTGGAAGGTATACGTAGCCCCATTTACCTGGACAGTTTCGCCTGCGGTTACCGTACCACACTGTAAAGTACCGGATGCAGCTAGTGCATTAATACTGATAGTGCTAGTAATGTCAGTAATAGTACCTGCATTGTTATTTAACGCCTTTAGTACAGTGTCCTCGGAACGAATAGCTGCGACATCAATTTTGGTGTCCGCCGCCGCTCCCGCAAGCAACTCTACGTTAAGGCCTTGTAGCTCTTTAATAAGTGCTTCGGCTGAATTCGGGCCATCTCCATGAAAACCCTGCCCTCCGTCACCCATATTTGCATTTGTGCCCAAACTCATAATATGTACTCCTCGTACGTCCCCCAAAAGGGGGACAGTTTATCCGGTAGTTTAGATGTTGATCATCTTAACTACGGCTGCTTCATCATCCCACTTCGCATCAATACGTGCAGTTAACACGATGATGATTTCACGAGAACGGATATCTTTATCAGTTTCTACCTGAACCTGACGTTGGATACCGAACAGCATGTTCTGAGGGAAAGTGAACAGACCTGTTGAGGCTGTCATCAGAGGTGCTGCATCAACCTGTACGCCGAATGCATTAATTGGTGCATTAGTTGTCAACATTGAGTCACCATAACCCGTAGCACGTTTCGATACATTATCACGATAACGGATATGATCCGCTACAGTAACGAAGTGGCGAAGCTGTGTAAGGTTACGCAGATACTTCTGAGGCATGGTCAGCAAAGCTGTCTTGAACATAGTAGGTGATATACCTAAACTAGCGTTATCCAATACATTACTTGTAGCTGATTTCAGGAAGCCGTCATTCAATGCAAGGAAAGCATCTCCTGAAGCAGTATCCCCTTGGATAACCCACTCTTCCAGATCCTGCGCCGCACGCGCTGCGATAAGGCCCATAACATGAGACTCAAAACTCTGGCCTTCAATGTTATCTTCCAGTACTTCGTAAGGCAGACGTATTTCAGCAATGACTTCCTTGGTAGTCAGTGTAATCTGCGCACTAGTTGGAGATGAGCGATCCGCTTCTGCGAGGTAGCGATCATTACTACCATCATCGTTAGCGCTACCAGCTTGCGTAGCCGCCTTCAAGATTCTAGAATCGAAACCCAAACGGTTAATTTTTCTGGAAGGTGCATTCATACGAACAATACGAGCCTGATTTAGGATAGTAGGTTGTTCCTGTACCTTGTCGATGAACAGGTTAGCCTGCTCAGGTGATAGTAAGCCCCCATTCGTGCTGAGGTCGCTAAGAGCTAGGTCTGCACGGCGGGCGAGTTCTTCGTTACTTAAAGCCATTGTGTAATCTCCTTAAAAGATAGGATTAATTATTAAAGTTAAATACTACGGATTTGATTTCAGTCCGCCCAGATCACCAAGAGCCCCAGCAAATACATCGTCACGTTGTACCGAATCCGTATCATCCTGGTCTGCGTCTGGTTCGTCAGATCTCGCAACCGTACTATTGCCCAACTCTTCCACCGTTTTAGTTAAATCGGCTACCGAACGAGCGATTTTGGCCACTGAAGCTTCTACAGAATTATCATCTGCATCCGTATCAGTAGTTTCTTCCGTACCCTCATCGCTTCGGGTAGTCTTTGCCTCCATTGCTTCCACAGTCTTTTTTACAGTCTGAGCTACAATGTCTTCAACATCTTTACGAGTAATGGTTTCAGAACCTTCGTCTGTATTATCATCAGTAGTTTCTTTAGTAGAATCCCCTGACTCACCATCTTCGCGTTTCACAGTTTCATCCGTATCTTTGGTTTCCACTGTTTCTGTTTTTTTACCAGAAGAAGCAGATTCGTCTTCACGGACTACCTTATCTTCAGCTTTATCTTCTTTTGTTACCGTAGACATATCTGCCTCCTTATGATTAGACTTACTTCGGTCTGCCCGCGCCGCCTCAATAACCGCCTTTGGTAAGGCTTCAATGAGACTTGACATGAACTCGCCGTATTGGGTTAGTGCATTTCGGATTAGCGCCTGTCTCTCTGCGAGAGGTAGGGAGCTGTAGAATATGATGTTCTCTAAAACATCTTGTAGGGTGTACAAGGCATCCCAGCTTAATGAAGTGAATTCCGGGTCAAACATTGCCTGAGCAAAATCTAATTGTCCCCAACCCCAGTTACCGTAGGACGACTCTACTACCCCTCTGTATACCAGAGTGGGGACATCGTTTGACTCGGCGCGAATAACGTAACCGACAATGCCATCACCCATTTTTACTTTTCGTGTTTCTTCTTCCCCGGCATCTGCTCGGGTTACGATAACCCCGCCTTCTACAACTTCTACGCCGCCTTCCAGGTAATCTACCTTGCGCTCTTCTAGCCAGCTTCGTACTGCTTCTGTAGATGTGAAATGAGATTCATCGAAGTCCATTCGGATCAATTTGACCCCAGGCATATTTGATTTCTTGTCTGACCGTAGTGCACTGACTGCTATGTTAGCCGTCATGCCATCGCCTATATCCATGTGTACTACATCAACACCTTCGTCTGAAACACCCCTTCGAGATAGGTAGATAGTACCGTCATCTCTTTCCGATACCGTATAATCATCGCCCAGGCCGAAATACGTCATAACTTCTTCTGCTTGCGATGCGGTGGAACCTTCTGGCAACTGAATAGACAGTAATTTGTCATCACTGCGCTTACTGCGGGTACGTCTTCGAGGTGTCAATTCTTTCATAATTTTCTCGCCTTCTGGTTCTTCCTGACTGCGTATAACTTTAAAACCTGCCCTATTTGCAGGTAACTTTACTAGAGAAACGTACTCAGGGTCAACTAATTTAGCCAGCTTTACACTACGAACTTTTCCATCGGTGGTCATTGATTACGCCCCTTCCCCTGAAAGTATATTAAAAATATGGCTGTGTCCTAACTCAGAATCTGTAAAAGTATGCGTGGATATCGTATGGGAATGCCCCATGGATTCCGTTGTGCCCCCTGCCAGAACTCTGCCCTCATTATTGATCAATACGAAGAAATTATGTACGTGTCCGTCCCCTATGTCCGGCTCTGTCACTCCGTACACTGTATTGTTGTCCGGTACTAAAAGATCTATATCAAAGAACTTAACCAGGGCCTCATATGAGTAGCCGTTTATGTCCCCATCCAAAACCATCTGCCATATGTCATCGTCCCCGATGTGCATACCTACTACCCACGATCCCTCAATAAAATCTGGATCACCTACCCGGGCTATGAAAGACTCTATTATCTTAACCCTGTCCGATACATCAACGTTATCGTGATCCGTATCTATATCGAACCCGTTAATCATGAACCCGTATGCAAACTCCCTCACCGATTCTTTAGTGTGGAAATCCCCGTAGGTATTGGGAGTGTCAGGAATAAGTAGCTCAGCGAATACTATGCGCTCGTAGCCATCTTCGTCCTTTTGTATAAGTTTTCCCATATTTGCAATCGATTTCAAATAATATTAATGATGCTAATATTAGCACACGAGCATTCTGTGTCCACTTTTACTCTTGACCTTTTTCTGGAGGCTTAGGCAAAGTGTCGCCATCTTCCTCCTCATCTTTAATATCTTCTGTCTTGTCACCCTGCTCGTCCTGAGTGTTTTCCCCCAACTTGGCCCCGCGCAAAGCGAAGGCAACAGGTTCATCCATCCAGGGCATCCAACCTTCCGTACCCTTATCTGGGTACTGAGGGATACTTAACTCCAGAGCCTCATTGGCAGTGTCTATGGCAGTGCGTGGGGTTACCCCACCCATTACGTTCAATGCAGTTAGTGACTTAATAACCTGTTCTGGGTTGGTAATACTTGGCGCCTTACTCTCCAAACGTACTGTGGATAAATTAAGACCTTTTTCACTGTTAACAAAAGATTTATTAAAATGATTATCATGCATCTTACGCTCAGGTAAGAATACCTGGGTCTCTGCTAGGAACGCTGATACGTTGGCTGTGGCGAAAGTAATATCCTGCGACATGCCAATAACTACCGGAGGCAATCTAAAGGAAGATCTAACCTTACCCATGTTAGCTTCGTCGTATTCTCGGAATAGTCCATCCCCCTGCCTTACGTCCGCAAGCTTATCTACCTTAAGTGATACGGTGCCCTTGTCATCTAGGCCCGTAGACTCTGGTATAGCCTCTACCAGTAGAATTTGATTCTGCCTTTCTTTACCTACGCCCTGCCCGTTTAGCAAGTTTTGCAGATCTGTAAAAGATTGTCTGGTTAGCCTGCCCCCAGCAACTGATAGCATCATCGGCGGTACAGTGTTGTCCTCGAAATATCTAAGATTAACCTCTTCGGATTCTCTGCTACCCAATATGGAAGGCAACTGTGATATCCATCGTGGTATTCCGTACACGTCTTCTGAGTATTGGCCTGTGTGTAATAACTCGGTAGCTTCGTTACCCTTTTCCACCGGATGATCATCGCTATCGAATCGCCCAGTACGGTAATCCATAACCCTAGGGTCACCGAACTCTTTAAAATATGTTTTAGTTCCACCTAAAATCTGTACGTATCTGCGGAATTTTTTACGCTCTTTGACTGAGACTTGTTTCCCATTTCTGGATATCTTGCGGGTAACCTCTACCGTGTCCTGCCCTTTCTTAAGTAGGCGGATAGTGTAGCTCTTTGCGTGCCGTACCAGGGTTACCTTGCCGAACCTGTTACGCATAATTTCTCTGAAACCGAACCCATATTTCTCATAGTCATTCACAAATTTACTGTGCACCATAGAAAGGGATTCATCCGGGTTAGCGTAATCGATAAATGACTGTAGTATCTCTACCTCATCCTTATCCATTTCCTGACCTTCTTTAACCGCGACAATACGGTAACCATATCTGGCTATGTTGGTCTCCATGGCGGATACGCACTGTCTTAGAATATTAGATTTCTCGAATACCTGAGATAGGCCAGCCATCTGGTACGGTGTTTCCACGATAATATCCGTTGCTGATATGAATTCGTCTGCGTCTTCCCTCTGCCTGCTTGTATCCCCCCTGCGGTTCTTACCTAAGGTAATGGCACGAGAAGTTACGTCTACCCGTTTAGTGTTCTTGACCCGTACTCTTCGTTTTCGTTGCTCAGCCACTTGCGGATACTCCCTTTGTATTTGCCCTGCTATAAACATGACCAGCTTCTGCTAATATTTTATTCAGGTTGGTAAGAGAACCATCGTCGTTACATATACTCAGGGTTACGATCCACCCGCCCCGGCCTTGCGTATGTACGTGCACATTACATTTACGACCCATGGTTAGCTTGCGTACGGTATCCCGTACTTCGCCAGCTTCTGTTTTGTTACTAGATTTAAAGGCGTCCGGAGTGTCTACACCGTGGAGGCGTACCCGTACCTTCTTATGCAAGCCATCTACCCCGAGATCCACCATTAAAACTAAATCGTCCCCGGAATGTACTTCTTGTACCTCTGCTTTATACAGCATTTTTTCCCCTGCGCCCATAAACTGCACCTACAGAATTGTCAGATTTACGTTAGTGTAATTCAGAGGGGGTAAAATCACAAGGATAATAGGCATTAAAAAACCGGGGGTTATGTTCCCCGGCTTTTTGCAATCGATTTCAAATATCGATTAGTTACTTATTTCTGTTCCTGCCAAACCGTTTTTTAGTGGTCTCTTTCCTCGCTTCTTTGTCTGGCCCGTTCTCCACTTCCTCTATTATAGCCTCTGTTGGCGGCTCTGCTGATTTTACCCGAGATACGCCTCCGCTAATGTATAGGTTACCTTCGCCCACACTGCATAATTCCTGTAAGTTACTTACTTCACCTCCATCAGGATCTACCAATAGTAAATCCCCGCCTTCTTTGGCTCGTATTTGTGCCAGATGTGTTATTAGATCATTAATTGTCTTCATATGATTTCCTCTTTATCCTACGTAACCATTCCGGTATATCCCTCTGTTCCCACAACAATATACCAACATTTGTCTTTAGGTAGTAGCAGAATATTCTGTAAACATCGCTACTGGTGATACGGGTAACCTTCAAATAGCATTGATCATCCGGGCCAATCCCGTAAGGCATATGCTTACCCAGCATAGAGGGTAGTCTATCACTGAACTTTATATAGGCATACCCCTGCCCCCCTTCGTCTGATACCTTTACTACCCCACTTATGTCTGACCCTTCCTGCGGGTGATACGAAGATTTCAACTGGAAGGCTTTTAACTCTCTCTTAAATGCACTCATAATAGTACGTTAGTTATCCTGTTCGCCAGGGGGGGAGCTTCTTGCTCCTTTCTTTTTTCAAGCCTGAATTGACTCTGCACCATATCGTATAGTTGATCCACAATACTACCGTATGTATCAGACCCGGGCAAAGTTCTCATTAATGCGGCACCTACAAGTGGTATCACATTCATATACCCACATAGTACGCAAGCAGGTACGATAGCGTAATACACTTGCTCTACTATACGATGTACCTGATCCTCTTCGGATAGCGCGGTCATTGACAGCCTGGTGGGGTCTAAGGAAAACAGTGTGGCTAGTGAATCCTGGTTAGGCCCATTGATCGGTCTCACGGTTAGGCAATATCGCGTATCTAGAGTATCCACCCGCCTTTCGTGCTCAATAGATACCCTGTAACGGTATTCAAAGTTATCTTCAGTCCCTGCGCCCGGGTGTACTCTTAATCTATCTCTGGCCGCGTTAGGTGGTATTTTTTTAGCTTGCTCCATTCTAGCCAGCTCTAATCCTTTAGTCCTGCCTTCTACGTCCCCGACTTCGTACCCTTGTTTATACCCTTCCTGCACCCCCTGGTTGTACATATCCTTGGCAACTTTATCGGAGTCCCCGGATTTACGTATGCGTATTCTGTTGTCCTTAGACATCTTTCACTCCGTATATCTTAACTCGATCAAACCCCTTACCCTTTCGTATCACCCCAACGGTATCTACCAAGTCATCCTCGTAAAGTATATCGACAAGATCATCCGCGCTGATAGATACCGGGGGTATTACGCTTATCTTGAAACCATCTGACCACGTATCCGGGCAATACCCTTGTACAATACTGACCCTGCTACCTATGGCGTCTACTATGTTACCCACTACATCTGCTGCTGCTTTTAAGTGCCACGCATCATCCGACCCATCTTCCGGTGGTGGGTTAGGTATGCCCCGGGCCACTTTATTTCTGTCGTACAGTAAATCGGATAACATCATGTACGTGTTTATACGTATATGTTCATATTGCTCCCTGCCCCCTCCGTGGTACGAGGGCCACCCTTGCCCCTTCCACCCATGAGGCAATACTATTTTCTTCCCATCTTCCGCACGCTTCATCAACACTTTCGATTTCTGTATGAATTTAGGCTTTTCCTTTGACACTCCTGTGTATCGGTTTTCGTAGAAAGCTTTTCTTGGCCTACCACTGTCGCCTTCTGTGATCTTGGTCGCCAAACATATCCACGGGGATTCTGAGTAAGTTATCATTCTGGAGTAGTCATAGTCCTCGTCGATCAGGTGGGCTAAATATATTGGTGCGCCCCTGTGCTTTTCTTTTTGCACCCATTCATGGAAACATGCGTCCAACGCGGCGCCGTCATCCCATCGATGGTACGAGGGTTTATCTGGGTCTTGGTATTTCACTACCCGGCTACTTAGGCGCGGGGATATGTACCCATAACATACTGAGTATGGCCCGTAGTCATCCTGCAAACTATCCATTAGCTCCGCCAGGAACATACCCTCGGATAGCTTATCCTGCTCATTGTCCTTAAGGTTATTGGGTATGCCGTGTCGGTAAACGGAATCGCACCCGAGCAAGTCTGACAGCATCAAGCTATCGGATAGTCGGGTTAAATAAGGGTCTAATACTGTTGCCATTAATTCCTCCCAGAATATAAGTTGTAATCAATCTTCCTCAAAAGGTATATCTACGGAATCATCGTCCCAGGCCAAGGCCTCTATGCCCTCCATCCCCTCTGGCATTTCATTTACTATTTCCCGCAAAGCTGCTGATATATTGTCCGCCCCTACTGGTCTAATCCTGCGCACTATTTGCCCGGTGCTTGTCCGTACAGTTTCGCTAATGCCTACCAGCCCTTCCTCTTCCTCGAAAAGAAGATGCACGTTAGATAGTCCGCTTTGCATATTGTCTAATAGTTCATTGAGTACTACCCGCGCACTTCTCTCCGTGGTGGATGCTGCGAGGGCAACGGAAGAGTTCAGGTCTTTCAATATAACTGCAACCGTGTGTAATTTACCTTCCAGTCTTTCTATATCGTCCCCCTGTGACTCCAGACCCCGGGACTCCAGTACCTTACCAACCTCTTTAGAGATATGGTCTTGTAGAACCTCTACCGTTAAATCGGTTATTGAGGTACTTTTTACTCCTCGGCCTACTCTTATTCTTTTTTTATCCATGGGATCCTCTATAAAGCTAGTAGTTCTGGGTAAGGGACAGGTTCAGGCGTATCTTCTGGTAGAGTATAGTCGCAGGCGTACTCATCGTCGTCCTCGTTGGTATCTGAAAGCGTTACCATAGGCATTACCATTACAGTAATTAGTAGCTTAATAAGGGTTCTTCTGTTCATTCCAGTGCTATTCTCATCTCTGGCCTAATGGTTACTGTGTCCCCTCGGTGTATATGGCAGGTATTACTGTCCATACGTACCCACCCATCCCCTTCGTGGGTAAACATACGGGATAGTACTGGATCCTCGAACCTAAAGAACAGCCCTATTACATCACCCTCTATTGGGGTTCCCATAGCGTCCAGTACACTCAACGTGCTATGTGACCCGCGCAACGCTATGCTACCTGAATCCGACATGTCAGTAACTAAGGTTATCGTGTTAGGTAATATTATCCTAGTAACATCACCGTTTTGCTCTAGTTCTACACCTAACGTACCAACTACCTCAACAGGGAATACGGATCTTGATAACGATTCAGCCATTACATCCGTTAATCTGTCGTTAAGCGGTTTCTTGCCTCCGTTCGGCGGTACCGGATACGGCTCTGGCATACATACCAAATCAATTTTGCGAACAATGCGCAAACGTTTGCTCATGCCCCCATACTCGATACTAAACCTTTATCGTATAGATCCTCTACCTTTTGAAACATCTCAACGAATTCTGCCATTTCAGTATCTATAGAATTAATTCTCTCCAAAAATAGATCCTCTGTTGGCATCTCCTGCGCTGACGATATTAAAAACATTACGCAAGAGGCCCCAGCGAAAAACGCCTGTTTGTTATCCTCTATGTCTTCAATACTGGATCCAGGACGAGAGGATCTATCCATGAAGGTATTCCACATATCCTCTATCGTGGTTTCGTTTACATCCTTACCCTCTAATTTTTCTGACATAAATTCCTCCTCATATTAGTATTCTATGATACCGCTACAGTTACTCTGTGTCAACAAAGAAAGCTATATAGGTCTAACCACTAATTATTTCGTAATCGTACTTTTCTCCTCAGGGGTGCGTGCTCTTTTTCTTCCTCCTTGGCGGGTGCTCCAGTATTTTGCTTCATTATTTTAGTTTTTCTTGCACCAACCCCTCGCGTACCCGTTACCCCATCCCGGAACCCTACAGGGGGCGCTGGTGATTGCGTGAGACCATTCATCAAAGCTTCATCCATGGAGCGTGCTGCTGCTTCAGCTAGTCTTTGGCTTATTTCTATATCTATACCAGACATGTCTACTCTGTCTACTAACGTAGTATCCCCGCGGCGTATAAGTACTGCCGACCTATCTGACCCCTCCGCAGGATCATATGATATAGTCGCTATGCCCTGCCGTAACTCCTCAGGACTCCCCTGTACACGTATTTCTACCTCGGGAACACTGTCGTCAGATACTATAGGAACTCCGTAAAACCCCTGCATTACGCTCTCTGCACTAATGCCCTCAGGTACTAGTAATCCCCCATCCGCTAATGGCGGGGTAGGGGTATTACCCATATCAATAATATATTTCTTACGTTCAGATTGTATCTGTTCTTTCTTGAGCTTTTCCTTATGCATATGCCCTACCCACATAAATACTAACCCAAGGGAAAAGCTGAACAACATTATGTAAAAACTCATTTCACCATTTGACATTACACCCTCCCAACTTTATCTCCTATTATGCCCGTGCCAATAATCAACTTGATAGTTACACTGGTAGCATATCTCTGATGATACTGTTTCCAGGAAGTTGACACTGCTGCCACAAATAGGGCAGGACTCTCTTCTATTGTGGGCCTCCACTTCCGTGCCATAATCAGTTAACCCATTTTTGCTCCGGGGAAATGTTATGCGTGGCACTACTTGTTGCTTAGCTTCTTTCATTTAAAATGGCGGCGACTTTGCGTATGGCCTTCTGCCCCCGGTGGCGACCCGGGTAATGACGAGCGAGACACCGCATGTAACAAAGTCACCATAATCTATTTACGTTTCCGTCTGCCCGTATCTCTTCTATCACTGACCAAACGGTGTCTGAATTCTTTACGTACATTTCTCCACTGGTATGCCCCCAGCCTATCCCTGCGGCGATCCCCTTCACCTTCCCTGCGTGTATCAAGACTCCTCCTATCCCCTCCAGGAGGCCCTGGTACTAAAAACCAAAGGTAGTCTCTAATCGCATTTGAAAATATTCCCATACCTACTCCTAATTAAAAAGGTGATCCATCGGGTGCCAGGATTCCAAACCTGTGCAACGTCCAATTCCGCCTGCTTCATAGCCATCGCCTGTCTTCCAAGAGATTATGGACAGTTTCCTGCCTTAACGGCTGTGCTCCACAGACTCGGGTTAATTCCCGGGGTCAACAGGGATTCAAGTACCCTCCACGTTTACCCAACTTCACACCGTAACCTTACTGTACTACTAAAGAAC
>Ga0316205_10002101_pt1 | contig 21857 bp, 18 predicted proteins | sample 3monthpyrite_MG_FD_204941 | JGI IMG/M metagenome (GOLD analysis project Ga0316205, IMG submission 204941) | Microbial mat bacterial communities from mineral coupon in-situ incubated in ocean water Damariscotta River, Maine, United States -... | ecosystem: Environmental > Aquatic > Marine >... | reverse complement strand
GTTGTAAGACCAGGTAAGACAAAAAAGAGTCTTAAAATTGACTTCTATATTTCTGAAACGGAACTATTCAATTTATTACGTCAAGAAACGGAAACGGAAACCAAAATAAGGTTTCCAAAGTTGATTTGGGACGAGATGCCGGGGAAAAAAGGAGCAAATGTTGGAATGGAACTAAAAAACTTTGTCTTAACAAACGTTGTCAAATGGGATGAATATCATAAGTGGTTGTTAGAGAGTTTAGAGGAACTTACGGATTACTTTTACCCAAAGCTTATGGAGATAAAAACGGGTAGTTTTTAATGGGTTATGGGTAGTCTTGAGAAATTGGTTCTAATTACTGGGCATTTCTATGGCCCCTATTGTAAATCTTCCAATAGCGGGTTGTAATTGTATTTTTAGTATAACCAATTCAGCGAATATGTGGTTTAACTTTTTAAAATTAGTAAATCAATTAACAAAAGCATGGGCGGAGTTAGTGAAAAATTGTTAGACGACGAAGACAATGGGTTCGTCTCAGGGAGAGAATTATTTGTATGCTCAAATCATTTTCAAGATGAGGATATATTAAAGTATATTGAAAATAATCATTCAGTCGAATTTAACTGTGATTTTTGCGATGACCCTTCAGAGTACGATATCGAAGGAGATACCGAATTTTTCAAAACCGTTTCATGGGACCAATTGATGGGCCGGATTGTGCCTAGTATTTTAGAGTTTTATGATGACCCTGCAAATGGCTTATCCTATGAGAGTGCAGAAGGTGGTTATTTTGGAAATGTGTATTCAAGTCTGGAGTTATTATCTGGGGAAATCCAAATGGAGGCAGATTTTGATGTTATAGAGGAAATTGCAAATACTTTGACTAATGATGGCTGGACAGAAGCAGAATTTTACGGACCAACCTATTTGGATCATCTTAAGTACACTTGGGATACATTCTCTGAATTAGTGAAGTATAAGATTAGATATTTGTTTAATGAAGCGATTTTAGAAAAAAGGCATTTTGACGATGTAGACAAACCGTTTTTAATTTTAAAGGATATTGGTCGCTTTATAAAGGAGCTGAATTTGTTCGCTACTTTTCCAGAAAAAGTTAATCTTTTCAATAATACCAAGGTCTTTTTTAGGGCTACTCAGTTTAATCCAAAAAAGAGGAAAGTAGAATCTTGTAATGACATTGGGTCTGCACCTATAAAATTTGCGGGGTCAAACCGTTTTAGTCCAGAGGGAATTTCAATTTTTTATGGAGCTGAAGACGCTGATGTTGCAATTGAAGAAGTAATCAATAGAAAGAAAAAAAACCAAAGTGTGTCCACAGGAAAGTTCAAACCCGTAAGACCTTTAAACCTTATAGACTTAAGGTCAATTCCACAATTTGGATTTTTTAATACTGAAAAAATAGATACTATTGAACCAGCAAGATTTTTAAAGACCTTCGTTGCTAACATTTCAAAAAAAATTACAGAAGACGATAATGAACGGATTGAGTATATTCCTTCTCAAATCATAACAGAGTATTTTCGATACATACTTTCTGCTGAAATGGAACAGTCGATTGATGGTATAGTCTATAAAAGCGTTCAAGACCCCGAAAAAAATTGTTATGCTATTTTTGCAGATGACCAAATGTGTGCTGATGAGGGCTCCGCGACAGAAAATACTTTATTAGTTCTCAAAAAACATTCTATAACAACCATAAAAGTTTCTGATATAAAGTAATTTTGAAAAGCTAAACCTTACTATGCCATTATTCCAATCGTCAGTACTTAAAAAACACCTTGCACTCCAAGATTCTGTTGAGGTGGCTAAAGCCTTCAAAAAATTCATAAAGTACTTTCATAATGCTGCCATTCAGGACAACATTAAAGGTATGAAAGAGGAGGAGTTTCAAGGAGTTTTTTTGACGGAGCTTTTTGTAAATGTATTGGGCTATACATTTAAACCGAATGATAATTACAACCTTGTAGCAGAGTTTAAAAATCAAACCAATCGCAGAAAGGCGGATGGAGCCATTTTAATGGACGAAATTGCATTGGCCGTTATAGAGTTAAAGGGAGCAAAAACAAAGGATTTAGAAAGTATTACCAGACAGGCATTTGGTTACAAGGCGAATCAGAAAGGATGTGTCTATGTGATAACTTCAAATTATGAGAAGTTGCGATTCTATATTAATGATGCTACAGAGTTTGAAGAATTCAACCTTTTTGCACTGACAGAGGAGCAATTTTCTCTGTTATATTTGTGTCTACACAAAGAAAATATTTTTCAGAGTATTCCTTTAACCATTAAGAAGGACTCTGTTGCAGAAGAAGAGGCCATCACTAAAACCTTTTATAAAGATTATTCACTTTTCAAAAGGGAGTTGTATAGAGATTTAGTCAAGCGAAATGCAAAGACTCTTAAAAATGCCCGACAAGATGAATTGAAAGATATTACCATCGGAGTCATTGGAGAAGAAACCCTCCAAAGGTTAGAAAAGAATGTAAAGCTCACATTATTCAAAAAATCACAAAAACTAATCGACAGATTCTTGTTTATCTTCTTTGCTGAGGATAGAGGCTTGTTACCACCCAATTCGACGGTTAAGATTTTAGATGATTGGGACAAGTTAAAAGAACTCGATCAGATTGTACCGCTTTATGATAGATTTAAGCTCTATTTTAAGTTTTTGGACATCGGAAGAAAAGGAACCAATAATAAAGCCGAAATCTATGCTTACAACGGAGGATTGTTTAAGCCAGATGGAGTTTTAGATAGCATTGAAATTGATGATGCTCTTTTATACAAACATGCCAGAATATTAGCCAATTATGATTTCGAAAGCCAAGTGGATGTGAATATCCTTGGTCATATATTTGAAAACTCTCTTAATGAGATAGAAAGCGTAAACGCCGAGATTGAAGGGGGTGAATTTGACAAACAAAAGAGTAAGCGGAAAAAAGATGGAGTTTTTTATACGCCTAAATACATCACCAAATACATCGTAGAAAACACAGTAGGGAAACTTTGTGAAGAAAAGAAAGGCGAATTAAATATCACTGAAGATCGATTCGCGAATGCCTCAAAACGTACTCGAAAGGGAATTAGCGATTTAGATGAATATAGAGAATGGTTGCTTCAGCTTACCATTTGTGACCCTGCCTGTGGCTCAGGGGCCTTTTTAAATCAAGCACTGGAATTTCTAATAAATGAACATCAATATCTTGATGAGTTACAAGCCAAATATCATGGAGGATTTGCGTTTCCAGATATTGAAATTACCATTTTGGAAAATAATATTTTTGGCGTTGACCTCAATGAAGAATCTGTTGAAATTGCAAAGCTTTCATTGTGGCTGAGGACGGCACAGCCACGGAGGAAGTTAAACGATTTAAGTAGTAATATTAAATGTGGTAATAGTTTAGTAGATAGTAAAACTGTTGCAGGAGATAAGGCATTTCATTGGGAAAGCGAGTTTTCACAAGTTTTTGAAAAGGGAGGCTTTGATGTGGTTATTGGGAACCCGCCTTATGTTGTTTATATAAAATCAATTTTTGGTGAATCAACATTGAATTATGTCAACAGAAAATACATCTACGCCGAATACAATCCAAATACGTATGCTCTATTTACTGATTTGGCCTTGAATAAATTAATAAATAAAAATGGTTATTTAGGTTTTATTATTCCTAATAGTTGGTTGGATGGTCAGTATTTTTCAAAAATGCGAAATGATATATATAGCAATAAAGTTGAAGAAATAGTTTATTTAAAAAACACCGCATTTGATGAAGTGGTTGAAACTGTAGTGCTTCATATTAAGAATAGAAAATCCAATAGTTATGATATAAAACTTACATCCAATATACTTGAAGATAAATTCGATATACAGGAAATAGATATTTCAAAATTCTCTCAAGGCTATAATCCGTTTATTTATTCGAACAATCCATTATTGGAAAAATTAGAACAAAATTTTGATTCCATAAAAAACCACGCAATTGTATATCGAGGACTGGAAACTAGAAATAATAAAATTTGGATTACAGATAAAAAGGAATCTGAAAAACATTTACCAATCTTATTAGGTAAAGATGTTAACCGTTATAATATTGAGTATTCTGGAAGTTATGTTAATTTTATTCAAAGTGAAATGAAAAGTAACGCAAACCTCGAAATGTATTTACAACATAAAATACTTATGAGACGTACAGGCTCTTATATTATTGCCGCAAAAGATATTAATAAAATGATGGTTTTGAAGAATTCATATCTTATTATCCCAGACAGTAATGATAAAATAGATTCTTTATTGGCTCAATTAAATTCTAAACTGTTAGCCTTTTATCATAAATCAAAAACAAGTGCTGAAAATAAAGCTTTTGCACAATTCAAGGGAGTTTATGTACTCAGTTTTCCTTTCCACTATAATTCTTCGTTTGATTTTTCGAAAGTAGTTAATCACATCGTTTCTTTTGAAGATAGTCTTCTGAAAGTCAAACAGTCTTTTTTGAAATATGTTGCTAGTCACTATGCCATAGATAAGGTCACAAGGACTTTTGGGAACTGGGACAAACTCAACTTTACCGGTTTTCTCAAAGAACTCAATAAAGCCATAAAAGCAAATAACAAACTATTGCTTTCAGAAGGAAAAGAAAAAGTTGCGTTGCTTACTAAAAAAGACGAGTTTGAATGGCTAGAACTATTCGAGGAAAACAAAAAGAAGGCACAAGACTTACAAAACCAAATCAACCAAACAGAAAAGCAAATTGATAAAATGGTTTATGAGTTGTATGGTTTAACTGAGGAAGAAATAGAAATTGTAGAACAATCTTAAAGTAATAAATATGGGAGAAAAGGATTACTGGGATGAAGAAGGTTCAGATTGGGGCTTTTGGCTTACAATTTTAATTGTAGTTGGTATTGTTATTTATATTCTATCACTTGGAACAATAGATGTTAGCGAATCTAGGGCAAAAGAAAATAAAGGAGATAATCCCCTAGATAAATTAAAAACACGTCATGAAAAATTAAGTTTTCTGATTAAGGAAAAAGAAAAACTCTACAAAAAATTAAAACGTAGATTTAGATTAATATATTCTGGAGTACGTGCTGTTTTGGTATTAATTTATCTAGGATTAAATGCCTTGCTCTATTTTGTTTTTAATATTACAAATTTTGGAGATATTCTGAATTGGAATGAGTTGGCTTTAATTGTTATGGTTATGATTTCGTTTATAGCCTTCGGGACATTTACCAGTGTTCGTAGTTTTGTAGAAGGAATAAAACTAAGGCTTGAAGTAATTATTTTTAGTAAATACGAGAATATCGAAAAGGAGATTTTAAACCTCAAAGTAGAAGCCACAACTATTCAAAGTTCGATTAGTACAGAAACAAAGCAATTTCCCAAAGAACCAAAAGGCGGGCATGAAAGTGACGGTAGTCCATCATTTTGATTTTGACGAAAATAATTCTCCCATTGCCAACTCCAATCAGTAAAAAAAACCAGTTTTCCCCACCCCTAAGGCACCACAACAGTCTCCGCCCAAATCCCCTCCACCAGTTTACACTTAGAACGATGGTGCTGCTTAGAGCCTAAGAGCACGATATCCAGTTGGACGGGTTCTATTTTCACAACAGTGAGATTCATTGTATTTCCATAAATAATAGTTCCTTCGTCCTTTTTAGGGACGCCTGGAACATTGAGAGAGGCGTAGTCTTTGGTCCAGTCGGCATTGGACTTTACTTGTTTCAGATAGATGTCATAGCCTGGGTCTCTTCGGGTGATTAGGGATGCTTTGCCGTAGAGGCGTATTTGTAGTTGTTTGTTGGGATGATAGAACAAGGCAGATACCTTTGGGTTCTTTTGAATTTGTTCCACTTTAGGTGTTCGGGAATCGGTAAAAAAGGTAATCTCTAGGTCGTTGGTAATTCCTCTGCTTACTACGGTTCTGGTTTCAGGGTAGTCTCCGAAAGTCGATAGATAGAAATACCGAAAGGGGTGTCCTTTTTCGGTGTTGCTCAATTGGAATTCAGCTTTGGTATAGGGTAGTAAATTCATAGTTATGAAATTACAAAAACTGATATTATGGAGACATGATTTTCATCATAAATCTACCAACTCCCGCCGCCGCCGCCGCCAAAGCCGCCGCCCGATGAGCCACCACCGCCAGAACCACTGCTAGAAGGAGAACTCACCATGGTCGAACTGGCCGAGGACATGGTTGAGTTAAAGGAGCGTGAAAAGTTATGCATGCTCATATGACCTCCACCTGTGGAAGTATACCAATCGGGGGGTTGTGTGTTGAGGGCTTCGAACTTTTTGGACCATAAGGCGAATGCGCCAAAAGAAAGTGCATATCCCATAGTCGATTCAAAGTAGGAAGGGCTTTCCTTCAAAAGCATTTTTAGCTTGTTTTCTTCCGCGGTTTTGATGAAACGCTTAAAACCTTTTAATTCAGAAAAAACTTGATTACCGTGTTGGTTCTTTTTAATCATGTATCTATTCAGAATAATCAACAGGAGGCAAGTCACAAAAACAGCTACGCCAGCGATTACTCCCCATAAATAAAGTGCAAGTGGAGTGAGTATGAATAGGAGGATTGCCAACATCCCATAGGTCATTTTCATGATTGCATTGGCCTTGGGTTCGTAGTACTTTTGCGCTTCTGCCTTTAATTGGGTTTTCGCCAGAGTCATTTTGGTATAGAATGTATTTTTTAGAGTACTCACCAACACATTACTATTCGCAGAACTACTAAATAAGCCATTGAATATTGTACGCTGATAGGTAGGTGCGTCGCCCGGAATGCTTTTAATCTTAATGAGTTTGGTGTCGTCTTTAGAGAACCATCCTTTGCCTTCAATTTGTTCAACTCTCAGAAAGCCTCGAGCACCCCAATAAGGAATGAGCGAGATGAGATCTGCCGTGTCATCTTTATCATCAATCAAGAAACCGGCCATGGCAGAATCCAATTCTTCAGGAGGATGATAACTGATAGTGGTAGGCGTTGAATCATCCATCCCAAACTTACGCCACAGCAAATAGAAAGTTGCAATTAACAAACCTATAATCAAGGTCCATCCGTACTTCGTCCAAAACGGCCAAAGTGGTTGGTATGCTTTAATGGAACCCGGTGGCAAATCGATTAATACGGTGACGGCCTCCCCATAGTAAGAAGAAAAACCTTTGATGGCAGTTCCAGTGAGCACGCCATCCGCTTGTTGAATGTTAAAATCTTTGCTAGCTTCTGTGCTGCCGATAGTACCGGAATACACCTGATAATCTTGACTGTCAATAGCCTTGTTGTCTGGCAAATGAATCCGGAATGTCATATCCTGAAACTGAGCTAACCAATCGGTTGGTTTCAGATTCCAATAAAACCTATCTGCATCTGGTTCGTGCAAAAAGGCCCTTTTTACTCGGTATTTGATTTCATAGTGTTGCGGTCCAATAATCGTTCGGTCTGGATCGCCAATCTTTATTCGCAAGTTGCCGCCCACCTTTCGCATAAATCCATTGGTGGTTTCAAATTTGTGGTCGGGAACTTCAATATTGCTAATTTTTATTTCCCTTTTTTCTTCGGAATTATCAAAAGCAACGATGTCATAGCGAGTGAGAATATCTCGATAAATACCGTGTTTATGTATGTCGAAAGAGATGTCGTAGTTTTCGACCACATCAAAATAACCGTCGGTGTTAATGTAGACATCGACCTCGTAATTCTTTACAACAAAGCCTTGTGCGTAGCTAGTTGAAATAGCGATAAGTGCAAAGAATAGCAGGAACAGTTTTTTCATGGACGTTAATATTTCAGAATAAAATAAACTAAGAGAAATCTACTTTCACATTGTCACGCTCTTCTCCCGTAGTTTCGAAAAAGTCGAAATGTTTGTAATTCAGCAATCCAGCAAATATGACGCCAGGAAAGCTTTCGCCATAAGTGTTGTTTTGTCTTACGGAGCCATTGTAGTAACGTCTACTGCGCTCTAAATTTTCTTCAATCTCATTCAGCTTTTGCTGCAGATCGATAAAGTTGGCGTTGGCTTTTAAATCGGGATAAGACTCGCTCAGCGCGAAAATACTGCGCAGGGTTTGCTGCAGGGCATTTTCGGCTTTAATTTGTCCTGCAATATCGTCAGAAGGCACAGACATGGCTGCATTTCTTGCTTTAATTACCTTTTCCAAGGTGTCTTTTTCATGGGCTGCATACCCTTTGACGGTTTCCACCAAATTGGGAATTAAATCGTAACGACGTTTCAGAGCTACGTCAATATTACTCCAGGCATCTTGGACCAGATTTCTGTTTTTCACAAACTTATTGAAGATACCAATCATCAAAAGAATGAAAATGACAATCAGGCCGACAATAATTCCAATAGTTATAATACTCATTGTTGAAGAGGTTAGTTGTAGTTAATCGCGGAAATTACCGAAGCGATAAGCCGCTCAAAATGAAGAACTAAGATACTATCTTTTCTTAGCTTTTAAAAAATTAGTCGCAGGGTTCCCGATTTGTTACGAAAATTACGGACTGCGATGCCTGAGGTTCTCGAAGGCAGAGCAGCGAAAACCTCAGGCATCGCTTTCTATTGGACGCTGAGGCCCTCGAAGCGTCGAAGCGTTATCCCACCATTTTATTCCGAAGAATCCTCCAAACGTCCACACTATCTTTCTGCGGAATTAAATAGTTTTCCAGTTCCTCCACATTGCTCAAATCGGCCGAGCGATCTATAAATCCGTAGCCCAAATAGATGCCGTTGCGAACCATGATAAAAGCATCTTCATCGATAGTTCGGCCTTTTTCTTTGAGGATGAGGTTTTGGTTGGAAGCGCGAATATGTTCAATGGCCAAAGCCACACGTTCGTTATAAGATTGCGGTGTTTCTTCTGAGCGACAGACTCCTTTACAGGTCTCAATGGTATAATGCGAACAAGAGGCTACGTTTTCCTGTAAATGGCAAAATTTAGGACAGAGTTCAAATTTTGCACATATTTGTTCCAATACCAAACGACATTGTTGTTGGCTGTATAAAATAAGAAGGGGACTGGGCGCTCCTTTGGTCGTGTTAAAAGCCAAATGTACAATACCCGCGCGATCGGTATAACTGAAAATCGCAAAGGAACGAGGCACCCGTTTGGATACGACGTTGTATTGTGGATAATGGTGTTTGATAGCGGCATCTTCCATGAGCAAGGCGACCAATTCACTGCCGGAGAGTTCAAAATCGATATGTCTTGTTTCACGACAGAGGTCTAGTTCTTTTTGTTTTTTGTCGTAAAAATGGCTGAGGACTCTTTTTTTGATGTCTTTCGCCTTTCCAACATAGATAATTTTACCCTTTTTATTTCTGAAATAATACACGCCTGGCGCATTGGGAAGGGCTTCAAAAACTTCTTTGGGCAAGTGTGCGGGCAAAGTTGCTTCTTTTGAATTTTTCTTCAGAAATTCGGTGAAAACGGTGGCTGCATTGTCTTGAGAGAGCAACATTTTAAACAAAATGACGGTAGCTTCGGCATCTCCCCGAGCGCGGTGTCGACCTTCTATTTTGATATCTAAATTAGCACATAATTTCCCCAAACTATAGGAACGAAATCCCGGAATTAGCTTTCTCGACAGACGTACCGTGCACAATTTTTTTCTTCGGAATTCAATGTTTAGGCGTTTAAATTCACCATTGATTACATTATAGTCGAAGTTGACATTATGAGCTACGAAAATGGTTTCTTCAGTAATACGTAAAATAGCCTCTGCGATATCACTAAAGTAGGGGGCATTGGCTACCATCCTGTTATCAATACCTGTCAAAGCAGTGATGTGGGGGGGAATAAAATCTTCGGGATTCACTAAAGAAGTGAATTCATCAATCACCGTCGAACCATCATATTTGAAAATGGAAATTTCGGTAATGCGGTTGGTTTGCCCGGTGGTTTCTACATCAATAATCGTATACATTGGCTACAGCTACTTTCTAAACGGAGTCATCATTTTTTTTGGCATTCTCAATAATGGCCTTCAGCTTTTCCTTTCGAGTTTGCTGTTCTTTTTTCAGCTTACTTTTCTTGCGACCCATCAATTTGGAGTGCTTTGCCTTGTTTTTGGTGTTTTTTTCCTTGCCCTTCTTCGCCATGTTGTAAAGATACATTCCCTTCGGTAAAATTTTGCTCCTGCCGTCGCAAAATCACTCAGTGACCCGTGAATTCGTACCGAAGATACGGGCAAGCTCCATGGTTGATTGGTAGATGTCTTGCAAAATTGGCACTGCATAGAGCCCCCTGAGTGATTTCGCATTGCGAAATCGTACCGAAGGGGGTAATTGTAACAAACCATTCGTTGTTTCGTCTTCTTATAACAAATGCTTAGGCAACCATTTTTATAATTGTTGCGTCTATAACCATAGTAATCATTCATAAAATATCCATGACTTCAATAAAAACCATCTTCTTTGCTTTTTTTGCACTTATAAGTTTATCAACCTCAGCACAATCCATTTCGGCCACAGTGGTGGACGCCAAGACAGGAGACCCTATTCCTTTTGCCACGGTAGAAACTGGCAAAAATCAAGGAGTGATCACCAATGAAGAAGGTGTATTTACCGTTATTGTAAGTCGAATTAAGTCGCCTAACGATTCCATATATATTTCATCCATGGGGTATGAAAAGAAAGGAATTACGTATGCCACAAGTCAAGAAACAACTATACAATTGGTCCCAAAAGCCTTTGAATTGCAGAGCGTTTTTGTGAGCAATCAAAATCTTTCTGCGGAACAGATTGTGGAAAAAGTAAAAGAAAACCTCACTAAAAATTACACGGTCGATGTATCGAGAAAGAAGATCTTTTTCCGTCAATCAGATTTCAACCGAATGGAGAAAGTGGACTTCGGATTTAAAAAATCGACGATTAAAGAATTAAACAAGAATCTCATCGACAGCATTGCCCGTTTGGTGCCTCGAAAGTCGTCTTATTACCGAGAAGTGGTGGGCGATTTCTATGGCGATTATAGCAAGCATAAGTTGTTTGTAGACAAGGCCGCCGAGTTGTATGACAAGTCCAAAGATCTCTCTATGGATGGTCTTTCCGAAAAAATGGAGCGCATCTTTAAAGAAAATGTCAAGCCCGATTCTTACTTAAAAATCAAATCTGGAATTTTTGGAACCAAGGTTCAGTTGGATTCTTTAGCCGAAGCCGATGAGGATGCTAAAGCCGTCAAAGTGGAGGTCGAAAATAACGCTGAAAAGAAACATCATTTTCAGCAAAACATTAAGGACCGAATCTCTTCATTGTATGAGGAATTGTTCTTTAATGAAGACTCGAAATTGGATATTTTAGAAAAATCGAATCGGTATAAATTCGAACTTCAGAATTACACCTTTATTGATGGAGAGCCCGTGTTTATAATCACTTTTGAACCCAAAGGTAAAAAGGATTTTAAAGGAGTGATGTATGTGAATACAGCAGACTTTGCCGTGATGCGTTTGGAGTTTGATAATGTGCGTCCGCTACGTCGTTTTGGACTTTTGGGGATTAAATTTCGACAAAATGTATACCGAGGAAAGATGTTGTTTATGAAAGACGTTACCGGTGCTTACAGTCCTCGCTATATTGAATTGGAGGATGGTAGTTTCTTTGGCGTGGATCGACCGTTGAAAGTAATTGAAAAGAACAAACATGTGAAAGGACGTCGCAAACAAAACGAACTTTCACTCCAATTGGACGTGCAAATGACCAATATTGAGAAATATGAACTAGTAGTTTTTGATTCTGAAACGATATCGGAAGGAGCCTACGAGTCGGCCGAAGAAAATAAAAATGTGGAGGCTACCTATTTATCGAAATACGATCCAAGTTTTTGGTCTGGCTACACTATTATGGAACCCAATGCTGCGATTCAAGCATTTACGGTGTTGGAGGAATAAACTCTGCCTTCGAGGGCCTCAAGCATTGTGAGTTCGAGGCTGAAGTTCAGGTATCTTATTGGAGGCTGAGGCCCTCGAAGCCTCGAAGCCTGAATGATGGAAATTTTCTATCTTCACGACAATGAAATCTTTTTCTAGCTATCAGCGTATTGGATTTGTGCTTGGACCCTTGGCGTTCGCTCTACTCTATTTTTTACCGTATACATTTATTAACCCTGAATTAGACAAAGTAGCCGCTGTGGCCGCATGGATGATCATTTGGTGGATTAGTGAAGCGGTTTCCATTTCGGTGACGGCGCTTTTACCACTGGCTTTATTTCCTCTCTTCGGAATTATGGACATTAAGGCAGTTTCGAGTAATTACGCCAATCCCATTGTGTATTTATTCTTTGGTGGATTTGTCATTGCATTGGCCCTAGAAAAAGTAAACCTCCACAAACGAATTGCCCTTTCCATTCTGAAAATCACGGGTACCAAAGCCAATGGAATCATCCTTGGATTTATGATTGCGACGGCCCTTTTAAGCATGTGGATTTCCAACACGGCTTCAACGGTAGTTATGCTACCCATTGCTGTTTCTGTGATTTCATTATTGATGAATGATGCTGATGGTTTTACCAAGAATGATCAAAATTTTGCTCTTGCCATTATGCTAGGGATTGCTTTTGCTGCCAACATTGGAGGTATGTCAACCTTAATTGGGACACCGCCAAATTCGGTGATGCTCGCTTTTCTGAATGAAAATTATAATTTAGATATTGGTTTCTTCCAATGGATGAAATTAGGAGTTCCTTTCGCGCTAGTGATGCTGGTAATTGCTTACTTTTTTATTGTTAAAGTATTTTACCCCAACCGACTTGGGAATTTACAATCGTCTGGAAATATCATTCAAAGTGAATTGGATAAATTGGGCAAAATGTCGCGAGGCGAAAAGGTAGTGTTGACCATCTTTTTATTGACCGCAACTGCCTGGATGCTCCGTGGGGCTCTTAACTCCTGGTTCCCCGATTTAAAATTGACCGACACTACGATTAGCATGGTAGCAGCCGTGGCCATGTTTGTGGTTCCATTGGAATTCAAAAAAGGAGCATTTCCTCTAAGGTGGGAAGATACCTCACGATTACCTTGGGGAATTTTGGTGTTATTCGGAGGAGGACTTGCATTGGCTTCGGGTCTTACTCAGGCAGGCTTTATTGATATGATTGGCGACTTTATTGCGACCAAGGAAAATTGGAGCGCACTTGTGATAACTGCCGTTCTCATCATCATTATGCTCTTCATGACCGAATTGATGAGCAACGTTGCTTTGGTTACTATTTTGGTGCCATTAGTGGTTGGAATTGCCATTGGAATAGACATGCCCATATTACAAATGGTCATCCCCGTGACTTTGGCTTCCAGTTGCGCTTTTATGCTTCCTATGGCTACGCCTCCCAATGCTATTGTTTTCGCGAGTGGGCATATTAAAGTGGCTCAAATGGCACGTATTGGCGTAGTGCTGAATGTGATTTCGGTAATCTTATTGATTTTGGTGGCCTATTATGTGGTTCCGTTGTTATTTTAGAGCACATTTTCTTTAATAGCCGCAACTACTTCAGGGTTTAAAAGTGTAGAAATATCTCCAAGATTTTCAGCGTCACCGCTTGCTATTTTCCGAAGAATACGGCGCATAATTTTACCGCTTCGGGTTTTGGGTAGTCCCGGAGTAAACTGAATTTTATCCAATTTGGCAATGGGTCCAATCCGCTCTGTGATGAGTTGGTTGATCTCGTTTCGTAGGTTGCCGTGATCTCGAGTTTGCCCTGCTTCTTTCAGAATAACATATCCATATAAGGCATTTCCTTTGATATCGTGTGGAAAGCCCACGATGGCACTTTCGGCAATGGCTGGGTGTTCATTAATGGCATCCTCAATGGGAGCCGTCCCTAAATTATGCCCCGAAACGATAATCACATCGTCTACGCGCCCTGTAATTCGGTAGTTACCTGTGGCGTCTCTCAGGGCTCCATCACCAGTGAAATACTTGTCTTTATAGGCCGTAAAATAAGTTTCTTTATACCGCTGGTGATTCCCCCAAATGGTGCGTGCCATAGACGGCCAAGGAAATTTTATACACAGACGACCATTGCTTTTCGTTTCCGAAAGTTCGTTCCCTTCTTCATCCATCAAGCAAGGTTGAATACCTGGCAAGGGGAGCGTCGCGAAAGTGGGAATGGTAGGCGTCACATAGGGAATGGGAGAAATAAGGATGCCGCCTGTTTCGGTTTGCCACCAAGTGTCCACAATAGGGCTATTTCCTTTTCCAATATGATCGTTATACCAATGCCAAGCTTCTTCGTTAATAGGTTCACCAACGGTGCCTAAAACTTTGAGCGACGAGAGATCGTAGTTAGAAACGAAGCTCAGGTTTTCCTTAGCCAAGGCACGGATGGCAGTTGGTGCCGTATAAAACTGAGTGATTTTATGTTTCTCCACAATTTGCCAAAAGCGACCCCAATCTGGGTAGGTGGGGACTCCTTCGTACATAACGGTTGTGGCTCCATTTAGCAAAGGACCATAAACAATATAACTGTGTCCGGTAACCCAACCAATATCTGCGGTACACCAATAGACGTCTTCTTCAGCATATTGAAAAACATTTTTAAAGGTATAAGCGGTGTACACCATATACCCTGCAGTGGTATGCACCATCCCTTTTGGCATCCCAGTTGAGCCCGAAGTATACAAAATAAAGAGTGGATCTTCTGCTTCCATTATTTCCGGAGAACAGTCTCCATCGGCTTTATCTAACAAGGGCTGTAACCAATGATCACGACCTTCTTTCATCGTAATTTCGGAATGGATGCGTTGTGCCACCAAGACATTTTTTACACCATCGCATTGCTCCAGAGCTTCATCTACAATTCCTTTGAGGTCTATGGATTTATTTCCTCGGAATGATCCGTCGCTAGTGATTACTATTTTGCAATCGCAATCGTTAATGCGTGTCGCCAAAGCCGTTGCGCTAAAGCCAGCGAAAACCACCGAATGAATGGCACCAATCCGTGCACAGGCGAGCACTGAAACAGCCAATTCAGGAATCATGGGTAAGTAGATACAAACTCGGTCTCCTTTTTCAATCCCCATTTCTTTTAATACATTGGCAAAGCGACATACGCGCTCATGTAATTCGTTATAACTAATGTGTTGGGCTTCCTCGTTAGGGTCATTGGGTTCAAACAATAGAGCTGTTTTATCACCACGAACTTGTAGGTGTCGATCGAGACAGTTTTCGGTGATGTTGAGTTGAGCACCGTCAAACCATTTCACTTCAGGAGTGTTGAAATTCCAGTCTAAAACCTTATCCCATGGTTTGTGCCATTGAAAATGTTCCTCGGCGATTTCATCCCAAAAAGTTTCTGGTTCTTGCACCGATTTACGGTAGACTTGAAAATATTCTTCGAGATTTTTAATATGGTATTGACTCATCTTTTTCTTGGGTGTTACGGCAAATCGAATTTCATGATATAATCTCGCTGAGGATCATCACCTAATAGAAATTCGTGTACTCCGAAAGTACTAAATCCATTTCTTTCGTAAAAGGCAATGGCCTTCGGATTTTGATCCCATACGCCTAACCAAACACTTTCTAAATGATCATCTTTTGCTACGTCCTTTGCCTTTTGAAGGAGTAGTTTGCCATACCCTTTGCCATGGAACTCGGAAATGACATAGATACGTTCGATTTCCAAAGTATTCGGGTAGTTGGATTCGGTCTGAGCCGATCCTTTATTTACTTTAATATATCCAATAGTAGCATTGTATTGCTCCGCCATAAAAAACTGGACTTCGGGATCACTGAGTTGGGCTATTATGGCCTTTTCGCTGAAGTGAGTTTCCAAGTAAGCACGCATGTTTTCAGGCGTATTAAAGGTTCCGTAGGTGTCAATAAAAGTGTTTTTGGCCACAGTCTGAAGGATATTTAAATCTCGATCTTCGGCGCTTCGTACAATGATTTTGGGCTGTGACATTTCAGTAGTTATAATTTAACTGAAAAGTTACGAATTTTCAAATTTCCGAAGATAGGTAAGGGATAAAATTCCGTTAAATTTTAATGATCTTGTGGCTCTCCTGCTCCACTGGGGATTCTAATGTTCTCCACCATTTCAGTCACCTTTTCAGGTGGCGGCGGAGAGATTTTATGTACGATCAAGGCCACCGCAAAATTCACAAACATAGCCACAGCTCCAAATCCTTCGGGAGAAATTCCAAACCACCAATCCTTGCTCAAACCATCTACGGCTTCTTTCCCACCGTCAAAAATCCCAAATTTAAATTTCAGCATATAAAAAAGCATCAAAGAGACACCCACAACCATACCCGCGACGGCACCTTCTTTGTTCATTCTTTTGTAAAAAATGCCCATGACAATGGCAGGGAAAAACGAGGCGGCGGCGAGCCCGAAGGCCAAGGCAACTACCGCAGCAACGAAGCCAGGAGGATTAATTCCGAAGTAACCAGCAACAATAACTGCTAGTGTAGCCGCAATACGAGCAGCTAAAAGCTCTCCTTTTTCTGAAATGTTTGGGCGATATACTTTTTTAATTAAATCGTGTGATACGGATGATGAAATTACCAATAGTAACCCGGCGGCGGTGGATAGTGCCGCTGCTAAACCACCTGCTGCGACCAAGGCAATTACCCAAGCCGGAAGATTGGCAATTTCGGGATTGGCGAGGACCATAATATCTCGATCGATGGTAAGTTCATTAGTGTTTTTGTTGGCAAGGTATTGGATGGTTCCGTTCTTGTTTTTATCCTCGAATGTGAGCAAACCGGTGTCCTCCCAATTCTTGAACCAAGAAGGCATTTCGGAATAGGGTTGGTCGCTCACCGTATCGATTAAATTCGTTTTTGCAAAGACAGCCACGGCCGGAGCAGTTGTATATAGGATGGCAATAAGGAGCAATGCGATTCCCGCACTTTTCCGAGCATCTTTGACTCGTTTCACCGTAAAAAATCGAACAATGACGTGAGGCAATCCAGCCGTACCGACCATAAGTGCAAGAGTGATGGCAAAAACATCTATGCGCGATTTGGTGCCGTTAGTGTATTCGTTGAAGCCTAACTCCGTGGAAAGACCGTTGAGTTTTTCTAATAAATAGGTGCCTGAGCCATCATTTAATGTCGAGCCCATCCCCAATTGAGGCACCGGGTTTCCTGTCATTTGAAATGAAATAAAAATGGCTGGAACCATAAAAGCGAAAATAAGCACGCAGTATTGAGCCACTTGTGTGTACGTGATTCCTTTCATTCCACCTAAGACGGCATAAAATAGTACGATGACCATTCCAATGATGACACCTGTGGTAATATCTACTTCCAAAAATCGAGAGAAAACAACGCCAACACCTCTCATTTGTCCAGCTACATAGGTAAATGAAACAAGCAAAGCACAGAGCACCGCAACAATACGAGCCGAGTTGGAATAGTAGCGTTCACCTATAAAGTCGGGTACAGTAAACTTTCCGAATTTCCGAAGATAGGGAGCTAAGAGCAGTGCTAATAAAACATAACCACCGGTCCATCCCATAAGATACACCGAGCCGTCATATCCAGCAAATGCAATAATACCTGCCATTGAAATAAAGGAAGCTGCGGACATCCAATCGGCAGCGGTGGCCATACCATTGGCCCATGGAGAAACACCTCCGCCGGCGACATAAAAATCTTTGGTCGAACTTGCCTTAGACCAAATGGCGATACCAATATAAATGGCAAAAGTTACTCCAACGAGTATATAGGTCCAAGTTTGTACGCTCATAGTTCTTCTGACGTTGAATCTTCGTCATAGCCGTACTTTTTGTCGAGTCGGTTCATGAGCCAGATATAGATAAAAATGAGTGCTACAAAACAGTAGATGGCACCTTGTTGCGCGAACCAAAAGCCTAATTTAAATCCGCCGAAATTGATGGTATCTAAAACATCTTTAAATAGAATTCCGCAGCCATAAGACACCAGCAACCAAATGGACAGCAGGATGATAACATACCGAATGTTTTCCTTCCAATAAGCTTTCGGTTTTGAGGATTTTGAGTTCAAAAAAGGTGATGCGTTGTTAGTGAAGGATTGAAAGTACAAAATTCTGATGAACTACGCGTTCATTACCAAATGCTCTAAAAGATCACCAACATAGTAAGATACAAGTGCGGCAATAGCACCTAAGGCCACGGTTTCTAGAACACCTTTCCATATGGTAGTTTCGGTGACATAAGTTTTAAAAACCCCTACAATGATAAAGCCTAAAGCGGTGAGGCAAGATGCAATTAAAAAGAGGTTGCCATCGATGGGGTTAAAGAAGTCCCAGACGTAAGTAAGAAGCGGAATAAGGCCTATTAATATGAAAGAAAAGTATGTTACAGCACCCATCTTTAAAGGCGATTTTTTTTCCTCCATCATATGGAGTTCTTCCTTCATCATGACGTCTACCCAACGGTCTTTATCCGCCGTGATAACGTCTACTACTTGTTCCAATAATTCGCCTTCAAAGCCTTTTGCTCGATAAATTTCGCGAATCTCTTCGGTCTCTACTTCCGGAAGGTTTTCCACTTCCCAGTATTCGACCTGTTTGTGCTTTTTATAATTGTCTTTTTCAGATTTAGAAGAAAGATAAGCCCCTACAGACATGGCGAAGCCGTCCGCTAACAAATTGGCAAAGCCTAAAATAATAATGATTGAACTGTCGAGGCCTGCTCCAACCGCTCCGGCAACCACCGCAAAAGTGGTCACACAGCCGTCAATGCCTCCATAAACGAATTCACCAAGGTAGGCTTCATATTTTTGTAGAAAACCCTTTTGAGTGTGCAAAGCATCTTCGCTGTGGTTGTGCTGGTGGCTCATATATTAAAACTAAGGAGGCTCTAATTTACGACTTTAATCAATGAGTTTTTGGAAGCAAATACTATCTTTTATGTCTTCGTATTGGTCGTAGTTTGGAATTTGAGTAAAACCATATTTTTTATAGAGATTATTGGCGGCTTCAAAGGAGATTCCGGTTTCCAACATTAGTTTTTTATAACCCAATTCTTTCGCCCACTGTTCTAATTCTTGCAAGATGGTTTTTCCGAAACCCTTGCCCCGAGCATCTGGATGGGTGTACATTCGTTTTATTTCGACCGTGGTGTCGTTATAGGGTTTTATGGCACCGCAAGCGATGGGTTCATTGTTATGATAGGATACAAGGACATATGGAATTCCTTCGATGCTATTAAATTGATGATAGTAGTCATGTTTATCACCATCCACAATACTTAAGAGGTCATCCAGTTGTTTCACCAAAGCGATAAAGTGAGGGTGTTTGGAGTTGGTTCTAATCATATTCCGTAGAGATTCAGGATAAAATTACGAATTATTATAAACAACAAGGTTTTCATTCCTTGAAACCAATTCGCAGTTGTATTTTCCAAATTTCAGACTTGATTTTACCCAAGGTTTTGATGAGGTTATTCGGCTAAGAAAGTAATGAATCTGTAAATTCTAAATAAAATGAATAAGCCTGATAAAATGGCTATAATTACTTTAAAGACAAATGTGAGGAGTGAGCCTACGATTCTGCCGAGGACGTAACCAATGAAACCACCAACAAGGAAGCCCACGAAGGAATTCATTTCGGGATCATCACTTGCTACTCCTATTCCTATAAAGGCGCCTACAATTGCCACCATAACTCCAAGACCATTTGAAAAACCGTTGTCATCGTTGCTTGCCATAATTATGAGTTTAGAGATTAATTTGTAATAGGTTAATGATAGGTGAAAATGGTGTTCAGGTCAATCGGGATTTTCCCGTAATTGTTTGATTTTGTAGCAAGGGAATGAAGAATTATTTAGTTTTGAAAACTAAAATCTAAAATGAAGCGGCCAAAAACTTCAATCCTATACATTTTAAACCTAAATTATAGTCATTAAAACAGAATAGCATGAAAAAGCAACTCTTAAATACAGTAATCCTAACGTTTTTAGCGGTAGGAACTATGATGGCACAGAAAATTGTTACCGTAGATTCTTTTGAAAAAGTAATAGTGAGTCCACATGTAGAAGTAACATTCGAGAAAGGAGAAAATGAAACAGTGACTATTGAGGATTGTACTGTTAGTCAAGACAAGGTACATATTGAGGTGGACGGTAAAACCCTAAGAATCTATTTAGAAGGAGCTAAAGAGTTTACCAAGAATGAAGATGTAATTATCAACGGAAATAAGAGGCGTCGATCTTTATACAAAGGAACCGTTCTCACAGTTTCTGTTAGTTATAAAAGCTTAAGTGATATTTCCCTTAGAGGAGAGGAAACCATCGTTTTCGCAAGTGAATTTGACCAGAGTGATCTAAACCTAAAAGTATATGGAGAATCGGAAGTTTATTTCGAAAGCTTAAAGCTAAATAAGATGAAAACCACTATTTACGGTGAAAGTTACTTAGAGTTAAAGTCTGGTCAAATTAAAGATCAGAAAATTACAGCTTATGGCGAAAGCAAGGTAAATGCTCTAGCTATTGATAATAGCAAAACCAAGTTGACTGTTTATGGTGAGAGCGATATTAGCTTAAATGTTTCCGAACTGTTGAAAGTCACGGCTTATGGTGAAGCAACGATTAAATATAGCGGGAACGCACAAATTAAAAAAGGCCTTACTATTGGAGGCGTTAAAATTTCTCAAATAGATATATAAAACACACTCCTTTTTTCACAGTAATAGTAAAACCACCCATATTTGGGTGGTTTTTATGTTTCTATAGGTGTAACAATGTTAAGCTTGCTTTAATTACTCTAAGCTCTTTAAATAGTCCTTTACCTCTTCATTAACGACTAGATCTTTTACCGTTAGACCTTTTTTATTTTTAATGTCTAACTTAGCTCCATTCGCTACTAAATATTTTACAGTTTCTAATAACTTCTCTTCATTTTGTGAGTTTCTGTCGGATACGTAGGTCATTAAAATTGTATTACCACTGTGCGGATGTATCCAATTAAAATCATAACCAAGAGCGGCCATTTTTTTTAATTCATCCAAGCTATAAAATTTGTTGTGTGACAATAATCTAATATGCGCATTATAATCTTGTATTAATAATTTCAGAAAATTATCATCCTTTTGTTTAAGCGCAACGTTGATCATTCTAGATAGAGAGTTATTACCCAACTCATCTGAGTTTTCCAGGACTAGCTTCATCAGTTCTATAGACTCGGATTGTAATGAACTAGTCAACACGTCTCTGGTACCTCCCAGTCTACCTGCCTTATAATCAAAGCAGCTATCTGAAAAGTCACCCCCATTATTTATATAACTTTCTACAATCTCTACATTGCCTTTCTTAGCAGCATCCAAGACTGCCAATAACTCTTTATCACAATTGTTTTTGCAGGATATAAAAGCCATGACAATGGTGCATATGCTAGTTATCTTTAGGAGCATTCTTAATGTTTTCGATTTCTTTTTCAAATTTTTCAAGATTTTTTTTGACTTGTCTTTCATGATAATATACTGCTGTTTTGTCTTGTGCAATACGAATGGCTTTCCCATTTTTTTTGGCCCAATCAACAACTACGTTATCCAAATAGAAAATGGCATGACGCTAGTTCTGAACATCATGGCAAGTTTTGGTAAAGACATTAGATTTATTGAACGGTGAGGTTATGCTTTAAAACATGTTAACAGAAGGGTTTAATCACTCTAACAAGTTTCCGTTTTCATCTTCTTCCCAGCTTTCAACGCGACCATGTTTGTATATGGTATATAAAACCTCTCCCGTATCAGCATCTATATTTATGTAATTGGATTCTGGAAATTGATACCCTACTGTGTGATATGAAACAACATATAGATTTTTAACTTCGTCTTCGCCTTTTTTATTAACGATCTCCTCGTTCTCCTCGAAAAATATTTTCTCAGGTTCTTCTTCTATCGATATATATTCTCTTTTTCTA
>Ga0316205_10002100_pt1 | contig 21860 bp, 18 predicted proteins | sample 3monthpyrite_MG_FD_204941 | JGI IMG/M metagenome (GOLD analysis project Ga0316205, IMG submission 204941) | Microbial mat bacterial communities from mineral coupon in-situ incubated in ocean water Damariscotta River, Maine, United States -... | ecosystem: Environmental > Aquatic > Marine >... | reverse complement strand
GATTGCTGAAATCAGTAATCTGGATACATCAAAACCGGATAAAGGCAGCCCGTTCAAGCTGAATGCAAACCTTGACAAGTATTCCAAAATTGCTTTTTCCGGCCTCGTTTATCCTTTTGCTAAAAAACTCAGCCTCAAACTTGATGGCAAGCTCAGCAGTATCAGCCTGCCGCCACTCTCAAGTTATAGCGCACAAGCCATAGGCTATAACCTGCGCAGCGGGCAACTGAATGCCGATATCAAAGCCAGCATCAAAAAAGGCAATATTGACGCACTCACAAAAATGACGCTCTCGAACCTGGAAGTTAAATCGGCAAATAATCAGCAATCAAAGGATTTATCCACTCAGCTCAGCATGCCGCTGGATAGTGCGCTGTCCTTACTCAGAAATAAAAACAATGACATTAAACTTGATCTTCCCGTAAAAGGTAATACGGACAAACCTGACTTCCAGATAGGCGGCATTATTAATACGGCCATCGCCACAGCGATGAAGAAAGCCACCATGAGCTATCTGGTACATGTGTTGCAACCCTACGGCAGTCTTATCACTATTGCCAAACTGGTCAAATCAGCTTCCAATGCAGTCACGCTTAATCCAATTGTATTTACGCCCGCATCAGCCAGTCTGGATGACAGTGGAAATGCCTATCTGAAGAAAATACTTGACCTGATGCAGCAACGCCCTGAATTACGCATCAAGGTTTGCGGTATCGCCGTTGATGCTGACAGGCAATACCTCATTCAGCAACTTAAAACAGACTGGCTTAAAAAACAGGCTAAAATTAAAATAAAGCCTGCAAAAGAGGTCAAGCCACCTTTGTTCACCGTTAAAAATGATGCGTTATTAAAAATAGCACTAATGCGTTCCGAACAAATAAAATCTGTACTCGTGAAACAAAAAATCAAAGCAGAACGCCTGTTTTTGTGCAACCCTGAAATCGACAAAGACAAAAAAGCCAAACCGCGAGTTGACCTTTCAATATAAAAAGAAATCTATCTATGGACAACATTGATATACAAGCAGTAAAACAATACCTGCTAAACTTGCAGGATCAGATCTGCTCTGCACTGGAACAAGAAGATGGCAAAGCACGTTTTAATGAAGACAACTGGCAACGAGAAGAAGGCGGCGGTGGTCGCACCCGCGTACTCACCCATGGCAAGGTATTTGAACAGGCTGGCATCAACTTTTCTGAAGTACAGGGCGCAAGCATGCCCGGCTCTGCCACTGCACACCGACCGGAACTTGAAGGCCGCAGCTTTCAGGCCATGGGCGTTTCACTTGTTATCCATCCGCACAACCCATACGTGCCAACCTCGCATGCAAACGTTCGCTTCTTTATCGCTGAAAAAGAAGGTGAGCCACCCGTTTGGTGGTTTGGTGGCGGCTTCGACCTGACCCCCTACTATCCGTTTAAAGAGGATGTCATTCATTGGCACCAAACCAGCAAGGACGCCTGCGACCCGTTTGGTAAAGACATTTACCCGCGCTACAAAAAATGGTGTGATGAGTATTTTTATCTAAAGCACCGCAACGAAACCCGCGGTGTCGGTGGTCTGTTCTTCGATGACCTCAATGAATGGGGTTTTGACCGATGCTTTGCATTCATGCAAAGCATCGGCAATCACTATGTAAAAGCCTATCAGCCTATCGTTAACAAACGAAAGGCTCATGACTATGGCGAGCGTGAGCGCGACTTCCAGCTTTACCGCCGTGGGCGCTATGTTGAATTTAACCTGGTTTATGACCGCGGTACTCTGTTTGGATTACAATCTGGTGGAAGAACAGAATCAATATTGATGTCGCTACCGCCTCTGGTTAAATGGCGTTATAACTGGTCACCTGATGCCGGAAGTGACGAAGCCATGTTATATGAAATGCTTAAGCCTACGGATTGGTTAGAAGGAAGTTAATTTTTTACAGGATCGGCTCACTCATTCACCAGCACGTCGATCTTCCCGAACACATCAGTATTCATCCAGTCTATCGAACCAAACAATGCCCTTCTGATTTTTCCTTTTTTGCCGATGACATAACTCGTTGGAAATGCGAAAACTTTCCAGCGTTTTAATGTACTGCCATTACTATCCTGCAATATTGTAAAATCAACCCTCACTTTAGTTTTCAGGAACTGCATTATTGTTGCTTTATTTTCTGCCATATTCACGGCGAGAATCTCGAATGGCTTGCCTTTAAACTTTTCTTTAAGGCGCTGCATGGATGGCATTTCATGGACACAGGGTGGACACCAGCTTGCCCAGAAATTGACCAGCACCACCTTGCCATGATACTGCTCAAGCTTGTGTTGCTTCTCTGTCAGATCGTTCAGGGTGAGCGCAGGCGGGTTCACATCACCTTTATATTTGCGCAGGTTTCTGGGTTTTTTACCCGGCGGTTTTCTGATTGCTGACAGCTTACCACTTACCTGGCGGCTTTTAGTGTTGTATGACTGTAGTAATCTTGCGGCGCTACCTAGCAACGCTGGTAATCTTGCTGCCATTGCATCTTCTTTTTTGGTTGCGTCGGGTCGGTAATAAAAACGGTCGCGGCTTTCTGCCAGAACTCTTATATAAACATCACTGCCGGACTGTTCCAGACTACTTACAATCTGATCAAGCTTCCAGCGCCATGGTGAATTCGCAGGCTGCAACAACAATACTGGCAGGTTGGTTTTACTTGCCACCGGCATCATCTTACCTGCTTCACCAGGTTCCGGAGTTTCAACAAATAACTTCGGGCTTAACAGGATGACACCCCCGAGCCGGTGTTGTTGTCCAAATTTTTGTTGCCAGGCTCTTGCAGCTCGCAGCACTATCAGTGCACCGCGACCGTTTGCCACCAGAATTATTTTCTTGCCGGTCTGTTTTCTGATTGTTTCGATCAACATCGCAACATCATTAGCGGGCAGACTATCAATGCTACTTGCCATTGGCGACAGAAACCATGCACCCAGCAGGTCGGCAAACCAGACTTCTATCCCCTGCCTTGCAAGTGCTGCTGCTGTCTTTTTTTCCTGTTCCAGTAGCCCGGATTCTGAGGGTAGCCATAACAGCAGTATATCGCCTGAGGCTTTTTGCTGTGACACATGCACATCGACCTCTTTGCTGATGACGAGATCCTGCTCGTCAAAAGCCACCGCCTGTGTTGTAGTAAATACTGTGAATATTACCAGCACTTTTATGAGCTGTTTCATCGTTAATTCCACCTGCACCGACACCTCTCCTTACCCATCTGATCACAAAGCTGTACAATGTCAAGTATGACCCTGACTGAGCTCAAATACATTGTTGCGGTTGCCGATCAGCGGCACTTTGGCCGTGCAGCTGAAAGTTGCTTTGTCAGTCAGCCTACGCTTAGTGTTGCGATAAAAAAACTTGAGGATGAGCTGGGCCTGATCCTGTTCGAACGCCTGAAAAAAGAAATTCGTATTACCCCTGCTGGCAAACCTGTAATTGAGCAGGCACGCAAGATATTAAACCAGACACTGGAACTCAAAAAACTCGCACAATCGATGAACGATCCGCTTGGCTTGCCGCTTAATTTTGGCGCTATCTATACCATCGCGCCTTACATATTACCGTACCTGATCCCGGAAGTTCATCAATCGGCACCCAACATGCCACTTGTGATTGAAGAAAATATGACTGCGGTTTTGGCACAGAAACTTCAACAGGGTGAGCTGGATGCCATACTGGTTGCACAACCCTTCGATGAACAGGGTATCAAAACGGTACCGCTGTATAGTGAACCATTCAGAGTCGTTCTTCCTTCATCTCATCCACTACTTGAGAACGATTATATTTCCGCTGAAGAGCTGTCTGATCAAAATTTGTTACTACTTGGTGCGGGACACTGTTTTCGTGATCAGGTACTTGAGTTTTGTGGGCCTTGCCTGCAACAAACCGGCAGCACACATTCTCTGCAGCGCACAGTTGAAGGCACATCGCTTGAAACGATACGCCATATGGTCGCAACCGGCATGGGCATCACAGTACTACCCTGCAGTGCTGCAGGGACGGATCGCTACAGCCAGCGCCTGCTCGCCATACGCCGCTTTGCCGAGCCAGAGCCACACCGTACGATAGTTCTGGCATGGCGCAATGAGTTCTCTCGCCCTGAGGCAATCACCGCATTGCATAAGGCGCTACAGGCCTGTATTCCGCAAATAAGCTGCCTGACACCGTTATAATATCCGCTTATATGATAGTAATAAACTATCAATAACATAATAACAATCAATTATACTAATATTTGATTATCCACTAATATCTCTCCTGTACTCAACAACAACAGGAGAATCAACCATGAACAACACGACACCCTCGGTCACCATCCAGAACCTTGAAGCTGCGTTTGCTGGCGAGTCTATGGCACATATCAAATACATGTACTTTGCAAAAGTGTGTCGCGCCCAGGGCGATGAAGACACGGCCAAAGCCTTTGAAGCTACCGCAGCCCAGGAAGTCCAACATGCCTTTGGTCACCTGGATTTACTCATACCTGCGAGTCAGTTAACCCCGGCCAAATGCCTGGAACTTGCGATAGAAGGTGAGACACATGAATACACTGAAATGTATCCGTCTTTCCGCCACATGGCTATCGAGGAGAAAAATGATGCTGCAGTAAGTGAATTTGACGAGCAAATTGAAGAATCAAAAGAACATGCCGATTATTTTCGCACAGTTCTTGAGAAAGCTGCCAGACGTTTTGATGCCCTTGCGAGAGTTGAAGAGCGCCATGCGAAACACTACCAGACAGCGCTGGACAACATTGCTTGAGTTACACCCGAAAAAATCGTTTAATACGCAACAATATTAGTAGGAGAATAAAATGAAACAATGGTTATGTGTAGTCTGTGGATTTGTATATGACGAAGAAAAAGGCCTGCCTGAAGAAGGGATTGCACCCGGCACTGCCTGGAACGACATCCCCGACGAATGGGAATGCCCTGATTGTGGCGTCGGTAAATCTGACTTCGACATGGTAGAGGTCTGATATGACTAAACTCGTCATCATTGGTACCGGACTTGCGGGCTATACACTGGCCCGCGAGTTTCGTAAACGTGACAGCGAAGCCAAAATCACCCTGATCAGCCAGGACGATGGTAGCTCCTATTCAAAGCCGATGCTATCAAATGCGCTCGACAAAGGTAAAACCGCTGAAACACTGGTGATGGCATCCGCTGCAAAAATGGCTGAAACACTGAATGCCGACATACTCACCCATACACAAGTGACTGCAATTAGCCCTGACAAACAGGTGCTGGAAACAGATAAGGACAAGATCGCGTTTGATAAACTGGTGATCGCGACGGGTGCAAACCCGATTCGTATTCCCATAGAAGGTGATGCGGCCGATCAGGTTTTAAGTGTTAACAACCTTGAAGACTACCATCATTTTCGTCAGGCACTTGAGAAAGGCAATCGCGTAGTTATTATCGGCGCAGGACTCATCGGCTGTGAATTTGCAAATGATCTGAGCACGCTTGATGCTGAAACACACGTGGTTGACCTGGCACCTCGGGCTCTCGGAAGACTGTTACCTGAACAGGCTGCTGCCACCCTGCAACAAAAACTGACTGATATTGGCACCCATTGGCACCTGGATACTTCCATCGCAAGCATTGAACAGTCTGCTGACGGCCTGAAAGTATCCTTAAAAAATGGCGATACAATTATGGCTGACGTCGTCCTGTCTGCGGTGGGTTTACGTGCCAATACGCAGCTGGCGAGTGATGCCGGTTTAACTACAGCACGGGGTATTCAGGTAAACCGGTTGTTACAAAGCAGCCATCCGAACATCTACGCACTCGGTGATTGCGCAGAAGTGGAAGGTCTCAACCTGCCTTATGTTATGCCGTTAATGGCATCTGCGCGCGCACTCGCCGCAACCCTTGCTGGCGAAGAAACCCGTGTTAGTTACCCTGCTATGCCTGTTGTGGTCAAAACACCCTGTTACCCGACCGTGGTCTGCCCACCTGTACGTCCCACAGAAGGTTCATGGGAAGAACAATTAACAGAAAATGGCATACGCGCATTGTTTAAAGATGAACAAGGACAACTGGCCGGCTTTGCTCTGACCGGAGATGCCGTAAAAGAAAAAATGACTCTGGCCAAAGAACTTTCAGACTGGCTTTAAACAGCCATAACCCTGCCGCTGGCTGAATGGTGATTCTGTTGCTGCTCAGCTTGAGCCTGACCACCGTAGCCAGCTTTCTGCCTTTGATAGTCAGATGCAATCCAGACATAAAAATGCTACCTGAATAGCAGTTTCTGATTATGGGTGTATATTAACTATTACATTCATACCTTAAGGGGAATTTAATGACTGATGGTGCAGAAGGAAGCGGTAACTGTCTTTGTGGTGCAGTTACTATTAATGTAAAAAATATTGGCAAAAGTGTCGGCGCGTGCCATTGCGACATGTGTCGTAAATGGGGAGGCGGTCCTTTAATGGCTGTTGACTGTGGAACCGATGTTTTGTTTTCGGGTGAAGAAAATATTTCAGTATACAACTCATCTGCGTGGGCCGAACGAGGTTTCTGCAAAAAATGTGGCAGCCACCTGTTTTACAGATTAAAAGAAAACCAGCAACACATGATACCTGCAGGCCTCTTTAATTCTGCTGATTTATTTATATTCGACCATCAGGTTTTTATTGACCGCAAACCAACATTCTATAGCTTTGTCAACAAAACAGATAACATGACAGAAGCAGAAGTGTTTGCGAAATATGCTCCACCAGGTGATTCATAAAAAATACTTCTGTCCTTTCATATATTTTATTATCAATGAGGCTACTAAAATCATGTCCAGAATAACTTTTCTCAATATTAATATATTATTGATTTTTTTAATTTCTGCACCTGTCGCAATGTCGGCTGATACTCGCCAGTTTGTGAAGCTACCCGATATGATGCAGCAGCATATGATGGCAAATATGCGCGATCATCTTGAAGCAATAAATGAAATCCTGCATTTGCTACAAAAAGGGCAACTGGACAAAGCCGCTGATGTTGCTGAAGCACGCCTCGGCATGAGTTCACTAACATCACATAATGCGAGCCATATGGGTAAATTCATGCCTTCAGGTATGCGCCAGGCAGGAACATCCATGCACAGGGCAGCGAGTCGGTTTGCACTAAAGGCACAGGAAGGTGATGTACTACCCGCCTATAAGGCACTCTCCGCAGTCACGTCTGCCTGTGTTGCCTGCCATGCCGGTTACCGCATTCGCTAGCATCCAAACACTCATTAGATTAAATTGCAGGCAAAAAAAATGACCCAACCATTTATGGTCGGGTCAATGCAGTGCATAGTGCGCTGCCGGAGGAGTCATCGGTTAGTGGAACCCCACTATGCTAATCAGCGTATTGTATTCAATTGGATCAAGTCGTTTAGTATAAAGCCGCCGTACGTTTCAGGATTTCCACCCGTCGATGGACGTTCACAACAACATACAAAACCGCTCGATTCCACTGCTAGTATGACCCAACTACTCAACGCTGATTAGCATAATGAAGTTGTTTTCACTGGCCTTATTTCCTTAACGGCGGCTGTCAAAAAAACTTTAGGAAACGCATTTTCCGAGAAGTAAAATGGGAACTGGTCTACATATTTAAACGATTGAAAAACAAATGTTTTCATTCCAAGCTTTTGATTATCCTGCTGTATTCTGTATTTAACTGGTTTACTGCCTGACGTCGGGGTTTTACATCTGACAGGTAACGCTCCAGTATCTGTTCACAACATTGGTGTAATTGCTCCAGATATATTTCAACTTTCTGTGTAGCAGATTCACCCTGATTATTGAAGTCTTTTTCAGATTGTTCAACAGCATGGGCTATTTGCACAGAATCTGCGCGCCTGAACATTTTTTGTTGTCCGTCTTTTTGATGATGTGCAATCAACGGAGAAACCTTACGATAAACTTCCCCCTGATAGGTAAAGCTTTCGCCTGTTTTTAGCTGATGAAACTTCATGACTGGCCCTGAGCTGTAATTGAAATAGCTCATGATAGCGTAAAAAAGTGTCAACATCCCTGTCTACTGACTCCTCCTCCTTATGAGAAAAATAAGGCTGGCAAGCAGCCTAAGCGCATGGCCCGGGCATTACATGGCTAGGAAACACACATGCAACGTCTCCCTTGGGCTTTATTATTATTGTTATGTACAGGTTTTTATTATTTTTACTGGTTATTACGTTTAGCATTATGTCTATTGCACGACACGTGCCGGAAAGGACTGATTTAGAAGGGCTCTAAATGAATAGGGGAATTATTAAAAATCATTTATAAACAGTAGATTAACGATTCGTCTGCAAAAAAAACCAGTCGCCAAAGTATCTTATTATAATAAACTTATAAACCTACAGGTCCAACAGTTGCAAGCTACAGCATTAGATTCTAAAAAATGGTGTATATTGCAATGCCTGAACTAGGTCGAATCATGCATTGAATGCAAGCTGCTCGTTGACCGGGCGTGCTGCTTTTCTAGTAACAGGGTAATGTTTTTTGCTTCTACCGGGCGGGAATAATGATAACCCTGACCATGATTACAACGCAGGATTTGCAACATTTTACTGGTTTCCTCATCTTCAATCCCTTCAGCGACTACCTCCAGACCAAGATTATGCCCCAGATCGATAGTTGACTTGACGATAACCGCATCATCTTCATCGTCCATCATATTCATCACAAAGGATCTATCTATCTTGAGCTCGCTTACCGGCAGGTGCTTGAGGTATTGTAGAGATGAATAACCTGTTCCAAAATCATCTATCGCCATGCGCACACCCAGTGCATCCAGAGACTTCAGTGTTGTTTGTGTGTAATGAGAATATTGCATAAGAGAGCTTTCGGTGATCTCCAGCACAATGGTGCTCGCTTCTATTTCATATTCGGCTATGATTTCCTGTATATAATTGGCCAGACCTGTGTCACACAAGTCACGTGTGGAAATATTCACTGACATCGTAAAACCAGGGTTATGTTGCTGCCACTCAACCAGCTGCTGAACAGACTGGCGAATAACCCAGCGCGTCAGGATTGTAATATGCCCGGTATCTTCGATAATAGGTATAAAGCTATCCGGATAAATCAGACCCTGCTTGGGGTGTTGCCAGCGAATCAATGCCTCGACTCCTTCAATAACCAAAGTCGACAAATTAATGCGTGGCTGAAAGTGCAGACAGAACTGATCATTATCCAGCGCATGTCGCATCTCTCCGAGTAACTCCAGACGACCAACACTGTAATCATCCAGCTCGGGAGCATAGACGCTCACACCATTAGTCATAGACTTGGCAGAATACATTGCAACATCAGCATGTTGAATCAGTGTATCAGGATCATCTCCGTGTTCCGGGTACATGGCAATACCCACACTCACCCCGATATCAAAGTTATGCTCTTCAATAGTGAATGGTTCCTGCAGCTGGGACGACAATCTTTTTGTTATCCGCATCGCCTGTTCTTCAGTAATATCGGATAACAAAACCAGAAACTCATCACCCCCCATTCGGGCAACCGTATCGTAAGCTTTCACAGCATTTTTTAAACGGCGTGCAACTTCCTTCAGGATTTTGTCACCGACATGATGACCCAGGGTATCGTTAATCACCTTGAAGTTGTTCAGGTCCATGAGTAAAACAGCCGTCTGGGTCTGACTATGTTCAGCACTTAATAGCGCCTGATATACACGATCATAGAAAAGTGCACGATTAGGCAAGTCTGTTAGTGCATCATGCATGGCCATGTATTCGAGCGCTTCACGTTGCGCTTTTTGTTCAGTGATATCTTCGAGAACAGCTACATAATGCGTTGTCTTTCCGTCGTCATCCTTAACAGAGGAAATGCGTGCTTTTTCCCAGCGTAAACTGCCATTTTTACACTTGTTGCATAATTCACCCACCCAGACATTACCGGACTGAATAGTGCGCCACAACGTTGCAAATACATCGGGGCGTGTTTTACCTGAATGTAAAAAACGGGTATTTGTGCCTTTTATCTTATCCAGTTCGTAGCCGGTTACCTCTGTAAACTTCTGGTTTACATATTCCACCCGGCCTTCGAGATCAGTGATAATGGTGCTACTTGAATTCTGCTCAACCACTTGTGACAGCTTTCTTAATTCATCTTCGTCATGTCGCTTTTGCATGAACACACTTCGAATCATAAAAACGCCAACAACAATCAATACAGAAATAAGCAACGCTACTATTTCGGTAGTCATTGCATTTAGCCAGGAACTTTTAGAGTGATCACCTTGCTGTAGCAGGCTGATGGAACGACGGGTTGCCATTAAAATGAAAGCAACAGACAATATACTCCATGCCATCGCCTTGCGGGTAAGCGGAATCAAGCGCAATGCCATAAATGCGGCTAAGAGCTGTAGCATTACGGACAACCAAAGGACACTGGATAAATCCATCAAACACGACCTGTAAAAGTTTTTATTATTCTAATTAATATGCGTTTAGTACTTAACAATTTAGACCAAATACCATATAAAATCCATAAGTTTCTTTATATTTCATATAATTAGCCCATTGCACACTGATTTCGACCATTTTCCTTTGCACGATACATGGCTTCATCTGCTTTCTCAAAAACCCGCGCCGGGTCATCATTATCTGTAAATTCTGCTACACCTGCAGATATCGTTACCCGCACAGCTTCACCCTGATAGTGAAATCCGCAATGCTCTACCGCATCCCTTAGCTTATCTGCAACGGCAAATGCCTCTTTAGTTGGTGTATCTGGCATCAGAATAACAAACTCTTCGCCGCCGTATCTTGCAAGGAAATCGGCTTCACGAATCTGTTTAAGCAACAGCTGTGCGACCGTTCGCAGTACTTTATCTCCTGCGATATGGCCAAAACTGTCATTGATTTTCTTGAAATGATCAATATCGATGACCATCATTGAAAGTGGTGCATGGTAACGCTTCCAGCGTGCATAGTCCTGCTCAATGCGTTCATTGTAGGCCATGCGGTTCTTGATGCCGGTTAACGGATCAAGTAACGCACGTTCACGTTCATGCATGATCTTTTTACGCAATTCATCTGAATCCTCTTCCATAATTTTTATTTTTTCGTTCAGCTCCCTGATCTTTTCCTGAGCGCGATCGTCACGCGCTTCTTCATGTATTCGAAAGGTATCCATGTGCTCTGCAATGGTATTCAGGCGTTCACGTATGGTTTTTTTAAGTAATTCCAGCTCAAGCGCATCATCGACTGACCTTCCCATGTGCTCAATATGACCATCCATTTTGTCTCTTAGCTCAGCCCCATGGGTAATTGATTGATTATGATCGTCCTCCAACCCGCTGATGTAGTGATCCAGCGTTGATAACTGATCCGTGAGTTGAGACAGGAACGTTTCCAGATTTTTCTTTTCTTCCTGTGCTTTTTCACGCATGGTTTTAATCAGACAACTGATCCGTTCGAGCAGATCTGGCCATTCGTCATCACTGACTTCACCTTCGAGCTGCTGCTGAATAAGATCAACTTCATCTGCAAGTTCTTCAGGTAACTCCAGCCTTTCCAGTAACTGCAGTAATACCTCGTTAATTGTCAGGGCATGCTCAACGCCTGATACGTCGTCTGTTGATATTAATTCATGTCCGGCAGGCATTGCTTCATTCAGCAACATCGCCATACGCACTGCGAGCTGATTGAGCTCCTGCTCGAGTGTAGCTGCCTGTAACTGCCGATGAATCTGACTGATATCCTGTTGTAACTCATCGGGTAAATTTAATTGATCCAGTAATGACTCCAGAAGCTGGCGGCCTGCAATGCTGCTGTCCTTTGGCAATTCTGCTGCAACTTCAGTGGCTACGCCTGCTTGTGCCTGCGGCCTTTCCGGCTTTGCTTCTGACACAGATGCCCTGGTTATTTGTTGCTCCGTTTCGGGTTCAACCTGCTTGGCAGCCATTTTTTCCTGTGTTTCATCCCTGATCAGCGTCATGCTATAGCGAATCAGATCAGCAAAGTCCTCTATCACTGCCGATGTAGGCGAGTCTTCCTTTAATTTTGAAATTGTCTTATTAAGCAACTTGACCTTGCGCGCTGTACCTTTTGGAAGTGCCAGGCCATTAAGTAACTGGCTGTACAGTTCTGCAGGCGTGCGTTGATGGATTTTACTGCGCTTGGCCTCCACCTTTTCCAGCGTCACCAGCAGTGACTGGATAATGCTGCTGATTTTATTGCCATCAACTCCTTTTCTGAGAGAGCGGCGTAGGAAATCCAGCTCCTTATCCATCTCTTTATCCATGCCGTCAAGCAATACACTCAGGTGCGACATCCCGGTACGCATGACTGTTTCCATGCCTGACCACTGTTTTTCTTTGGTCTCCAGCTCTTCCAGGCTATTGAAATACTTGGCTTTCCATGCCTGCTCTGAGGATTCCTGATTACGCTTGAACATACGCTTTGCTGCCTTTTATCGATTGCACGTCAATTTAGACCGGAAACGCGGCCTAATCAGGTTTTCGGTAATATGCAGGTAAACTTGAAGACGGATTAGAGGTTTTGAAAAACTTTCGCTTTCTGGCCTGAAATTCAAGGCCTGTCAATCAGCTGGCATCAGGAAGGAATCTTGATCGAATCGGGTAAAGTAATCTCAACAGCAATAGGTAAATGGTCAGAAAAGGTATAACCAAGCACCTGGGTTTTATCAACCCGCAGACTGGATGAAACCAGGATATGGTCAATACTGCGCTTGGGACGCCAGCTAGGCCAGGTATACATGTTTTCCATGGGCTCATGCAGGTCAGAAACTTTAAGCAAGTTCTGTATTTCCAGACTGTCCGGTTTGCAATTCATGTCGCCCATAACGACTACATGACGAAAATCGCTGGCCACTTCGGCTACATAATCAAGCTGGCGGTATCGTGCTTTCTGACCCAGCGCCAGATGTAAAATAACCACTACGAGTGATTCACTGCCATGACCAAAACGTGCAAACAATGCTCCTCTGCCGGGTAACAGACCGGGTAATTTATGGTCGGCAATCTCAGTCGGTTTATATTTACTCAACAAACCATTGCTATGTTGTGCAAATTTACCCATTCGGCGATTCGTCTGGTGAAACCAGAAAGGAAAATCTGCGCGATTGGCCAGATATTCTGTCTGATTTATAAAACCCGAGCGCAAACTGCCTGCATCAACCTCCTGCAAACCCACAACATCATAGTCACTTATCATTTGCGAAATATTGGACAGATTCTCGATACGCTGACTGGTTGGCAATACCTGCTTCCAGCTATGTGTCAAAAATTGTCTGTACTGATTCGTCGAGGTTCCTGTCTGGATATTATAACTAAGCAACCGTAATTTGCGACCATTGGCAAATGGATCGGTTTGTTTACTGGCAACGGACAATCAAATACTCCTTAACATTAAATCGGACAAACCATCTCACCCAACTTTTCCGTGAGCTTAAGGTTTTCGCGATAGTCTACCGGGCAATCAATAATGCAAACCTGATTGCTGGCCAGCGCATCATTCAACACAGGCAACAATTGCTCTGTTGATTCAACTCTATACCCTTTAGCGCCAAAAGACTCTGCATATTTCACAAAATCCGGATTTTGAAAGTCTATGTTTGACTTACGTCCAAATTCATTCATTTGTTTCCACTCAATCAAACCAAATGCCGAGTCATTCCAGATTAAAATCACAATCGCTACATTCAGACGCACTGCTGTTTCAATCTCCTGTGAGTTCATCATGAATCCGGCATCACCGGTCACTGCCACTATATTTCGATCCGGATGAACCAGTTTAGCCGCGACAGCACCCGGAACCGCGATGCCCATGCTCGCAAATCCGTTAGAGATAATACAGGTGTTCGGGTGTTCACAACGAAACATGCGTGCCATCCACATTTTATGCGCGCCAACATCACAGATAACGATATCTTCCAGACCCATTGCGGTGCGCAGATCCCAGATGATCTTTTGTGGCTTGACCGGAAATTCATTATCCTGACTGAGATGATTCATTTCTTCAATCAGGGCCTTTCGTAATGGCCGCATGAAGTGTCCTTCATGCGGCGTCGCAAGATTGGCAATGCGCATCAGGCTATGTTTTATGTCACCAACAACACCTACCGCTATAGTATAGGCATCGTCCACCTCTGCATGCGACATATCGATATGAATAATTTTGCGGTCACGTGTTGGGTGCCACAGGTAAGGGTGAAACTCGACCAGATCATAACCAATGCAAATAATGACATCTGCACGATCAAAACCGCAACTCACATAATCCTGTGATTGCAAACCCGCACTACCTAATGCCATTGGATGACGAAACGGGATAACTCCTTTAGCCATAAAGGTGTTTGCAACCGGAATATTAAGTGTACTTGCAAAGTCATCGAGATGTTTCCATGCACGTGAACGTATTACACCATTCCCCGCAAGAATAATCGGATTACGTGCCTCTGAAATTAATGCCGCCGCACATTCAACCCTGTCCATCGGTGGCTCGGGCGGGTGCGTATGGTTTACATGCAAATGCCCCGGGGCCATATCCATCTTGGCGAGGTTTTCCGGGAACTCAATAAAACACGCGCCACTTTTTTCGGTTTGCGCAACCTTGAAGGCCTTACGCACAATCTCCGGAATTATGTTCGGCGTTAAGATACGTGATGCGTATTTTGTAATGGGCTTGAACATGTTAACCAGATCAAGTACCTGATGCGACTCTTTATGCATTCGATTGGTGCCCGCCTGCCCTGCAATCGCGACAACAGGCGCATGATCCATGTTTGCATCGGCGACACCCGTCACCAGATTGGTCGCACCCGGACCCAGAGTTGCCAGACAAACGCCGGCCCTGCCCGTCAAACGCCCATAGACATCTGCCATGAAAGCTGCACCCTGTTCATGGCGCGTGGTTATAAAACGAATATTTGAATCCAGCAATGCATCCATGACATCCAGGTTTTCTTCCCCTGGAATACCAAAAATGTACTCCACTTCTTCGTTTTCAAGACACTTTACAAATACTTCAGATGCCTTCATGCATTTCTCCTGTGCGTAGCCATCATCCTGCGTATAGCACTATTTTTTCTGTGACGCCTCCAGCTTGACCAGTTCCTCGATAACCTTAAACATCGCATCACGGCTACCGGCCATAGTTGAATTAGTGCGGTATTTTCCATTAATAACAAACGTCGGTACACTGCGTGCTCCAGAACGCCTGGCAACTGCACGTGCATGAGCCATCTTGCTCTTGACTGAAAATGAATTAAAGACTTTCAAAAACTTTTCACGCTTCACACCAAATTTTTCGAAGAACACTGCGAGCTGATCTATGTTAGACAGTTGGTTTTTCTTTTCATGTATTTCCTTGAAAAAGGCCTCATGCATTTTATCTTCCAGCCCCAGACTTACCGCTGTATAGTACGCTGCCGCATGCAAGGGCCAGCCTTTATTAAACTGTGCAGGAATGCGTACAAAAAACACATTAGCCGGTTTCTTTTTCAGCCATGCCTTCAGATGCGGCTCCAGGCGTCCGCAATGCGGGCAACCATACCAGAATAGTTCAACCACTTCGATTTGCCCTGCAGGTGCGGTTGTGTTCTGTGCCGGAAAAATTTCCTGGTACTCGATACCTGTAACGAAGCTGGCGGTATCAGCCTGCAAGCTCATTGCCGGTAACAGGAACAGAAATCCCAAAAAAAATTGTCGTAAAAAATGCATTTAATTCTCCTTTAAACCAGGCTTTATAAACTACCGTACGAATGCAAGCCAGTTAAAAACATATTAACACCAACAAACGCAAACAGGGTTACAAACAAACCAATCACAGCCCACCATGCCATTACATTACCATGCCAGCCTTTAGTCAATCGCAAGTGCAACCATGCGGCATAGTTTAACCATACGATCAGCGCCCAGGTTTCTTTCGGGTCCCAGGACCAATAGCCACCCCAGGCTTCCGCAGCCCACATGGCTCCCAACACGGTTGCAATCGTAAAGAATGCAAAACCCAGCGCGATGGATTTATACATAATGTCATCCAGCACCTTTAGTGCTGGAATTTCTTCAGGTGTGCTTTCACCTGTCGATTTTCTTGCCGACTGAAATAAATAAGCCACACCCACCATCGCAGCAATCGAAAATGCGCCATAGCCTATAAAGTTTGCAGGCACATGTATTTTCATCCAGTAGCTTTGTAATGCAGGGATCAAGGGCTGAATCTCATGCGCCTGACGATCAAACGAATACCATAACAAAAACGCTACAGCTGCACTAATGACCAGCAGAACAAATCCGCCCAGTGCGCGGGTTTTATAGCGGCCTTCATAATACAAATAAATCAATGCCGTAATAACTGAAAAAAGTATAAATACTTCATATAAATTACTGACCGGAATGTGGCCTATGTCTGCCCCCATTAAATAGGACTCACGCCAGCGAATCATTAAACCGGCCAATCCCATAACCGTTGCAGACCAGGTCATTATTGAAGCAACCTTGCCCGTAAATTCGGAATGAATAAACAGCGCAAAAAAGTATGTGGCAGTTGCGAGTACATACAGCGCGCTCATCCACATGATGGCAGACTGACTCGACAACATGAATTTCAGGAAAAAATTCGTTTCCTGCAACTTAAGCTCTGCTCCATACAACCACACCGCAAACAGACTAATCAGTGCAACTGCAACGGAAAATTGGCGAAACGGCTTCCAGCGCCAACCAATAAACACCAGAACAGGCAGGCTGCCGAACAAGATGCCAACTTCATATCCATCCATCAAGTCCGCATACATTTGCTGCACAAATACGGTAGCCGCAAGAAATAATGCAGCCCAGACCCAGTCAAATACACCCAGTTTTTTCATAAACGGGCGTGGCGCCATGGAATTAAACATTTCCTGCTCTGTTGCTGCCATAATATCTCTTCTATCTAATTGAATTTATAAATAAAAAATAATTCTTCGCCAAACATTGGCCTGATAACATCTTACCAATGAGTGCATCCAGCGTCCATGACTATGACCACATATTCCAGTGATAGTTTGATACTGCCCGCATCAGTTACTTGTCAAAACAATTGCCTGAATTGTTGTTCCAGCTTTTCATATTCCTTATCAAAATCAAGTGATGGACGATTGCTGGTTGCGGCCATAATAATATCTGTTTTTCCTTCGGTCGTTTTGAGGTAAAACCAGAGCCGCTTCTGATGAAGATAAAACATAATAAAGACACCCATAATCAACATAACGCAACCCAGGTACACCAGCGGTTTACCCGGAGAACGCGTGATCTGCAAGCCAGTGGATTCTATTTGCCTGAATGAGCTGAGCTGAAAATAGTAAGGTGATGTATAAGCCGGAATCGCACCCAGCTCAACAAATGCATCATTGAAAAATTGCTGATCAAACGAGTCAGTAACACCCTTGCTAACATCAATACCTTCATCTGCCAGCACCTTGATATAAACCTCAATCAAGATGTTTTGTAGCACATTCAGGTATGCCGCACGTTTTTTCATAAACTCGGCTTCGTTATATTTTTGTGCCATGACAGAAAGTATGTTGTTTAACTCACCCGTCGTATAGTCACTGACAATTTTTTTCATTGACTGCACCAACTGCTGACTCAGGTCGGGCTTATCAACACCCGCCTTTTTGAGAGTTCGCAATGAAGCCTGTAGAATAATTTCATTCAACAGCTCCTTATCCAATAGTTTTTTGCGAAAACTCATAAAACGATCTACCGCATTATTTTTATCTGCGGGGATCCATAATGTTTTATAACCATCGTTCTGGCTTTTTCTGACATCGCTTCTGAAATACCAGCGACCATTGCGTAACATAGGCTGCATATAATTAATATACTCATTAGCCACACCCGCCGCATTACGCAGTTTGAACAAGAAACTTGGACCCTGATTGAAAAACTTCTTCTCACTGGTTTTATCCAGTGAAGGAATAATGTTAAACATTCTGAAGTCAGTAATCTCGAGTTTGAATGCTTCACCTCCTGCCATGATCGGTGTTGTTACAAATACCTCACCTTTCAACTTGTTTGGCTTGCCAGTTGACGCCAAAGGCCAGGCAGTAATATCTATATGTGAACCACCATCGCCAAAAGTAGCCTGATAAATCGCATAACCTTTGTATATTAACGGGTGGTTAACCGAGATGGTTTGCTTAAGTGGCTTGTTCAGATCATTATCGTGAATGACAAGATCGGACTGAAACGATTTGGGCTGACCGGTTGGATAGTATTCAATTCTGAAATCAGATACCTCAATCGCAAAAGGCAGCTCCTGTAATACATAACCATTCTTGTAATCCAGTACGACAGCATTAATCGTACTGCCCTCAGGGATAGAACGATTACCTCGGAATGAAAGTGCGTCACCGGGTTTCAGGCGACTTTTTTCAGGGATTTTATCTACACGCATATCGAAGCTGTTGTCGATCGGAGCAATCTGGCCTGTTTTAACTTTAACTTTCAGGCCGATATTTCCATCGATTAAACCACCGATGCATATGAGTACAATTGAAACATGTGTAAAAATGTAGCCCAGTCTGTTTGCCGCACCTTTCATTGCGGCAATCAGAATAAAACCATCACCCTGCCTGATACGAAAACGATAGGATTGCTGCTGCAAAAAAACACTCAGCCGCGGCACAATTGTACCACTGGTCTGCTCTGTACTTAATTCTGCTTTATGATGAAATGCACGCAGTGATTTTTCTTTTGCGTGCACGCGATAATTTTTCATGTCACGCAACATCTTGGGGGTATTGCGATAAATGCAAACACTGGTTGAAATGACAAGAAAACCCAGGATGGACAAAAACCAGACACTTGTATAAACATCGTACAAGCCCAGTGTTTCAAAAAAACCAAACCAGAAATCGCCAAAACGAATTCGGTATTCTGTGTAGGACTGATTTTGTAGCAGTACCGTACCAATGACTGAAGCAATTGCAACGGCCACCAGTAATGAAACAGCAAGGTACATAGAGCCGAGAAACTCGAACAGGATAGCGCTGATATTTTTTGTTTGCTTGACGCTGACAGTGTTCATCTTTTTAAGGTTTTATAACTCTGCGTAATTTTAATGATCATTAGAAAGAACATTGTGCCTATTCAATGGAACCAGATAAAAAAAGGGCAGCCTCTTGGCTGATTACTCAGCTTTGAAACCACCCTTTAACTCAAAGCTGTCAAAATGAACAGCCCTGAACAAACAGATTAATGTAATCCCTGAATGTAAGCAGCGACCGCTTTCATGTCAGCATCGTTCATCTTACCTGCAATATTCTGCATCATTTTACCTGCATCATTGGCGCGTTTACCGGCACTGAATGCTTTTAACTGTGCAACCACATAATCACTGTGCTGGCCCGCAAGTGACGGAAATTTAGCCGCTGCATTGCCTGCGCCATTCGGTGAATGACAGCCCACACATGCTGAGAGTCCTTTTGAAGCAAGACCTGCACGGTAAATTGTCTCACCTTTTTTGTACAATGCCTTGTCAGCAGTGCCTGTCTTCGCTGTTTTGCTGGAAAAGTAGGCTGCGATATCGGCCATATCCTGGTCTGTAAGCTCTGTAACCATACCAAACATGATCGCATTATCACGTTTCTTCGATTTGAATTCTTTCATCTGTTTAACGAGATAATCGGCATGCTGACCCGCAAGCTTGGGATTTGCTGAAATCGTGCTATTACCATCTGCAGCATGACAACCTGCGCAGGCAGCTGACTTGGTTTGACCTGCGTCTTTATTGCCCGCAGCATTTACAGAACCTGTGGCGGCCAGTGCAGCCATTGCCAGACAAGTAACAAAAATCTTTTTCATTTTGGGTGATCTCCCGCGCCCTGAGGGCCATTGCAACCTAAAAAACGAATACCGGGGTCTCTCCCGGAAAATAATGAGTGCCTTATATACCAGTGAAGCGCCCATGGGTCAACTATCTGCCCTATTTATTCTATATATAGTATTCCCGAACTGCCCCCTGTTTTGATAAATAGTCTTTTTAAAAACAACAGCTTGCGTTATCATTCGTGGTATTGTATCCAACTATGTGAATAATAGTGAAATCTGACCATGAGCAAACTTTACCGCCAAGCCAAATTTTTGATCAGTGCACCAAGCCTCAAGCAAGCGGTACCAGATGAAGGCTACGAAGTTGCGTTTGCAGGGCGCTCAAATGCGGGCAAGTCCAGTGCAATTAATACGCTGACAGACATACGCTCGCTTGCGCGCACCAGTAAGACCCCCGGGCGCACCCAGCAACTGGTGTTTTTCCGCCTTGATGATGAGCATCGTCTGGTTGACCTGCCCGGTTATGGCTATGCCAAAGTGTCAGAAGCTGTAAAAAAGAAATGGCAGCAATATATGACGGCCTACCTGATCGAGCGTGAGTGCTTGCGCGGGCTTATTCTGGTCATGGATATCCGTCACCCGATGAGTGACTACGACAAAGAACTGCTCAAACTCTGCCAGCACGCCGAACTACCCGTTCACATTCTGCTAACCAAAGCAGACAAGCTCAAAAAAGGCCCTGCAAACAATACCTTGTACCAGGTCGCCGCACAAATTGAGGAAATGGGTATCGAAGCCAGCCTGCAGACTTTCTCTTCGCACACTAAAAGTGGTGTTGATGATGTTCACAGTGTACTCGACGAATGGATGCACTATGAATAAATAAAAAACCCCTGTTTCCGATTTGGGGGAGGAAACAGGGGTCAAAGTTTCCCGGCTTGGGGTAGCCAGGAGTTTTCCACTCAGGGAGGTGAGTGGGATGTCTTATCGACATCAGAACTTAATAAGACTAATCCCGTCTCAAAAAGTTCATAACCATATTGTAAGTATTTCCGCTAATTCTGCAAGCCCCTTTGTTAGATTGTTTATAACAATTAACAATTTTTTATTATCATCCTGAATGAACTTGGAAAAACAGACATCGCACCAATCATCAGTGAAATATATAACCGGCATTCATTCACGAATTCATTTGTTCGCAAAAAACCACCACCTGTATAAATAACACATCGGCGCGGTCAGGAATTCAGCATCTGTTAATGTGCCTCATCCCAGTTTTTGCCCTGGCCGACATCAACAACCAGCTCGACCTCTAGCTCGGCAGCACTCACCATACAACGACGGATTTCTGTGATCATTTCCTCGACAACGTCTGTACGAATTTCAAACACCAGTTCATCATGCACCTGCATAATCATTTTCAAATCCGGCTGTGTTTGTTGCATCCAGCCATGCACGTTAATCATTGCGCGCTTGATAATATCGGCAGCCGTTCCCTGCATCGGCGCATTGATCGCAGTACGTTCTGCGTACTGTCTTACCTGTGCATTACGTGCATTGATATCGGGTAAATACAAACGTCGACCAAATACAGTTTCAACATAACCTTGATCACGAGCCAGTTCACGCGTTTCTTCCATGTATTTTTTTACACCCTGATAGCGTTCAAAATAAAGGTCGACATATTCCTGCGCCTCACGTCGCTCTACCCCCAGTTGTTTGGCCAGACCAAAAGCAGACATGCCGTAGATCAAACCAAAGTTAATCGCTTTTGCAGATCGTCGCTGATTATCGGTAACCTGGTCTCGCTCCACACCAAACACATCAGCTGCTGTCGCACGATGCACATCAACACCTTCTTTAAATGCATTTACCAACCCGGGATCAGCAGACAAATGCGCCATGATACGCAACTCGATTTGAGAATAATCGGCTGCCACAATTGTATAGCCTTCAGGTGCAATAAAAGCCTGACGAATGCGTCGACCTTCTGCTGACCGAATCGGAATATTCTGTAAGTTTGGATCAGATGAAGATAATCTGCCTGTTGC
>Ga0316205_10002099_pt1 | contig 21862 bp, 24 predicted proteins | sample 3monthpyrite_MG_FD_204941 | JGI IMG/M metagenome (GOLD analysis project Ga0316205, IMG submission 204941) | Microbial mat bacterial communities from mineral coupon in-situ incubated in ocean water Damariscotta River, Maine, United States -... | ecosystem: Environmental > Aquatic > Marine >... | reverse complement strand
CCGCCGGCAACCGAGCCAAATTGCCGTTTGCGGCCTTTTTCATCAAGAATTTCAAAGGTCAGCTCGGCCTCGTAAACCGGACCGGTATAATAGCCAAGCCCGCGCACGACCGAAGGGTCGATCAGCAGGCGTTCGGCGCCGTAGCCAGCCGCATCTGAAAGCTCGGCAATCGTTTCCAGCTCTTGCACGCCTATGAGGCCGGAGTCTGAGCCAGACACCAACTCGCGCAGCCGCGCACAGGTTTCTCCGCCACTTTCGCGGCGGGCATCCATAAAGCCCATGATAATCTCGACTTGTTCACCTGAAAGGTTGGCCCCGCCGGTAAAATCACCGCTTTCGTCTTTGCGCCCTTCACCCAGAAGGGCACGCACCCCTTGCGGGCCGAGGCGGTCGAGCTTGTCGATGGCACGCAGCACGATGCCGCGTTCGGTTTCAAATCGGGTCGGGTCCGAAGGGTCGAGCACGCCGGCCGCTTCCATAACGCCATTCAGAACTTTGCGGTTATTGACCCGCACAATGTAATCATCCCGCGCGATGCCGGCGGCTTCCATCGCGTCTGAAAGCATCATGCAAATCTCGGCGTCAGCCGCCACGGTCGGGGTGCCAACCGTATCTGCATCACATTGATAAAACTGCCGAAACCGCCCCGGCCCCGGCTTTTCGTTGCGCCAGACAGGCCCAACAGCATAGCGGCGATAAGGCGAAGGAAGATCATTGCGAAACTGGGCATAGACCCGCGCCAAAGGCGCGGTCAGATCATAGCGTAGCGCCATCCAGCTATCGTCTTCATCCTGCCAGGCAAATACACCGTCATTCGGGCGGTCCACATCAGGGAGGAACTTGCCGAGCGCTTCGACGGTTTCTACCGCCGAGGTTTCCAGCGGGTCAAAGCCATAGGCGTGGTAAATGTCGGTAATTTTATCCAGCATCGCGGCGCGGCTGCGCAGGTCCTCGCCGAAATAATCACGAAAGCCGCGGGGCGGCAGCGCCTTGGGGCGCATTACTTTTGGTTTTCTTTTCGCCATGGGCTCGATCCTGCTTTGATATCTGGCGTTTCCTACCGCATGGCGGCGTGGCCCGCAAGATTGAACGGTTATTGACTATTGCCAGAAATAGGGCAAAAACACCAATCCGCCGATGAATACCGCGCCAAGCGCAGCGGCAAGCACAGCTGCTGCGGCCAGATCTTTGGCGCGTTTTACCTGCGCCGAGGCGTCAGGATTTACAAGGTCACACAGGGCTTCAAACGCTGTGTTTAAAAGCTCTGCCGCCCAGACAAGCGCAATGGCAGCAATGATAGCGGCCCATTCAAGCCGGCTAATTCCGAAGCCAAAGCCAAGCCCCACGACCGTAATAGTGGCCAGCAGATGCACCCGCGCATTGCCTTCGGTTTTGATCGCGCTCCACAGGCCGTTTAGCGCGTGGCCAATGCTATTTGCGCGTGCGGCGAGGAATTTGGCAAAGCAGTTCATGGCGGGATCATTGCGGGTTTTTCCGCTTTTGTCGAGTGGCTTGCAGGCAACATAAGCAGGGGCTAAAAAGGAAGCATGGACCTGCCCGTTTTATACTCTTTTCGCCGCTGCCCCTATGCGATGCGGGCGCGGCTTGCGATTGCCAGCGCCGGAATTTCGGTGGAGCTGCGCGAGATTTTACTGCGTGATAAAGCGCCCGCGCTCATTGCGGCATCACCAAAGGCGACGGTTCCGGTGTTGGAGCTGGCCGCGGGGGTGATTGATGAAAGCTATGATATTATGCAATGGGCACTGGCCGAAAATGATCCGGAGGGCTGGCTATGGCGCCATGATCAGACCTTGATCGCGCGATGTGACGGGCCATTTAAAGCGGCGCTTGACCGCTACAAATACGGGGTTGAGGGGGTTGAAGAAGCGCGCAGCGCGGCGTCCGAATTTTTGATTGAGCTTGAGGCGCGCCTTTCGCAGCGGCCCTATTTGTCTGGCAACGAGGCCGGGCTGACCGATATGGCGATTATTACCTTTGTGCGGCAATTTGCCAACGTAAAGCGGAGCTGGTTTGACCAGCAGCCCTGGCCCAATTTGCGCCAGTGGCTGGACAATTTTCTTGCATCAGACCGCTTTAGCGCCATTATGCGCAAATACCCCAAGTGGGAGCACGGCGATTTGGCCGTGATATTTCCGGAGCCCCGATGAACGATCGCCTGACTAATCTTGAAGAACATGCAACCCACCATGCGGCAACGCTGGAGGAGCTGAGCAGCGTGGTGGCCGAACAGGCAACGCAAATCGCGCGGCTGGAACGGCGGGTGCGGCTTTTGATGGAGCGTGCGGCACAGATGGAGGCAGACACCATGCCCGGCGCGCCGCTGGCGGACCAAAAACCGCCGCACTGGTAGAATGGAACGGGTGGTCATCCTGCATGGTCTGGGGCGGCGATCAGCCTCGATGCGCAAGCTGGCAAAAGCTGTGGGCGCGGCGGGGTTCGCACCTTTGGTGCTGGATTATCCTTCGACCCGCCAGCCGATTGACGCGCTCATCGAAGGCCTGTTTGCCGACCTGCCTACCGGCGAAAAGCTGCATTTTGTAGGCCATTCGCTGGGGGGAATTCTGGCCAAAAAGCTGGCAAAACGGGTGGGTGCAGCGCGGCGGGGTCGGGTGGTGCAAATCGGTTCGCCAAATTTCGGGAGCGAAATTGCCGAACGCGCCAGCGTATTTGCACCTGTTATGGGGCCGGCACTGGCAGAGCTGATTCCGCATGCGGGCGAGGAAGATGACGACAGCCTCGATATGGGCGCGATTGGCGGCACAGCGGCGCTGCCGGCTTATGGATTGATTACCGGAATCGAGGGCCAAAACGATGGCAAAGTGAGCTTGAAATCGGCTTGGGGCCATGCGCCCAAAGGTAAGCGGCTGGCGCTACCGGTGACGCATAGCCTTATGATGCAGGACAAACGGGTGATCGCCGCGGTGATCGGTTTTTTGCAAAACGGGCGTTTCCCGGAAGCCTCTGAATGAGCGCGGCGCCAGCGTCGCCCCTCCTCGGCGCCCCTGCGGGACACCTCGTCGGCGCGGGCCGTGCAAGCACAGCCGGCGCTTTTCGCAAGCGTTGGCTCAGTTTGCGAGCAGTTCTGTATTGCCGCCGGAGGCTGTGGTGTCGATGCAGATCTGGCGCTCGATAATGTAGCGCTCGTTTTGGCCCTGATGCAAAATCAGCGGCAGAATCGCGCCGGAGCGCCGGGCGAGTGCAAGAGCATAGGGGCGTGGCGCGGTGCCCCAATACGCCACGGCGTCTATATCGGTCAGGGCTTCAACATCTTCCGGCGCGAGCGAGTCCTTTAAGAGGGCTTTGCACCCGTTTTGCGCCGCTTCATCCGCCTGTGCGGCCAGCGCTTCGGGGCCGGGGCCAAGGCAGAGCACCGTGCCGCGCGGGTGGTTGCTGAGCTGGTTTGATTCTCCGGTGGGGCCGGGAAGCTCTTGTGGCGTGTTGATAGGGCTCACAGGTGCGGGGGCTGGCACTGCAAAGCGCGCCAAATAATGCGGCCCACCCGCTTTTGGCCCGGTGCCGGAAAGCCCCTCGCCGCCAAAAGGCTGGCTGCCGACAACCGCGCCGATCTGGTTGCGGTTAATATAGATATTCCCGGCCTGTATCCGCTCGACAACCTGCTGCACGCGGGTATCGATCCGTGTGTGCAGGCCGAAAGTGAGGCCAAAGCCGCTGGCGTTAATCTCGTCTACCACTTTGTCAAGATCGGCCGCCTTGAAGCGGGCGATATGCAGCACTGGCCCGAAGATTTCTTCGGTGACTTCCGCCATGCCCGCCACCCGCAGCGCGGTGGGCGGCACAAAGCGGCCTTGCGGCTCGTCGATGGTTTTGAGCAGTTTGCCGCCGGCCTTTGCTGCCGCGATATAGCCGGTGATTTTGCGGTGTGCTGCCTCGTCAATCACCGGCCCGATATCGGTGCTGAGCGCGGCCGGATCTCCGACCGTAAGCTCGTCCATCGCACCAAAAAGCATGGGTTCGATGGTCTCGGCCACATCGTCTTGCAGATACAAAACCCGCAGCGCCGAGCAGCGCTGGCCGGCACTTTGGAACGCTGATGCGATGATATCCCGCACCGCTTGCTCGGGCAGGGCGGAGCTGTCAACGATCATGGCGTTAATGCCACCGGTTTCGGCGATCAGGGGGGCATCCGGCGCCAATTTTTGCGCCATGCTGTGCTGGATGCGCTTGGCTGTGGGAGTAGAGCCGGTAAAGCAGACGCCATTGATGCGCGGATCAGAGGTGAGCGCGGCACCGACCTTGGCGCCCGCGCCGGGAAGCAGCTGGAGCGCGGTGCGCGGAACCCCCGCTTCATGTAAAAGCTGCACCGCGCGGTGGGCGATCAGCGGGGTGGCCTCGGCGGGCTTGGCGAGCACGGCATTGCCGGTGGCCAGCGCGGCGGTGATCTGACCGGTAAAAATAGCCAGCGGGAAGTTCCACGGGGAAATGCAGGTGAAGGTGCCGCGGGCGGGGCTGGTGAGCACCCGCGCACGGATGGCATAGTAACGCATAAAATCAACCGCTTCGCGCAGTTCTCCCAACGCATCGGCCAGTGTTTTGCCTGCTTCGAAGGTGGCCAGCGCCATAAGCTCTGCTGCGTTGGCCTCATAAAGATCTGCGGCTCTTAGCAGGATTTCGGCGCGAGTGTGCGCAGAGGCCTGCCACGGCTCTGCCGCGTCAAGCGCGGCTTCGATATCGGCGGCGCTGGCTTGGGCCACATGGCCGACGATATGATCTGGCCGCGCGGGGTTAACGATTTCGAGACGGGCGGCACCTTCGGCTTTGCCAGCCAGCAACGGTGTGGCGTGCCAAGTCTGCCGGGCAAAAGCGTGGCGGCTCTGCTCGATTTCAGCGATGGTATCTGGCGCGTCCAGATCCTGCCCTGCCGAATTTATCCGCTCGGGGGCGAATAGCGCGGCGGGGCGGATGGTGGCCGGATTTTCAGGCGCATCGAGATAGGCTTCGACCTCGGCAAACGGGCAGCTCGCCACCACCGAAGCCGGAATATCGCGGGCGGTTATCTGGTTGACAAACGAGCTGTTGGCGCCGTTTTCCAGCAGCCGCCGCACCAGATAGGCCAGCAGATCACGGTGCGCCCCCACAGGCGCATAGATCCGGCATTTGGTGCCGTTTTGGGCCATGGTTATATCATGTAGCGCCTCGCCCATGCCATGCAGGCGCTGGAACTCGTAGCGGGTGCCTTTCGGGGCCATTTCCAGAATGGCGGCAACGGTGTGGGCGTTATGGGTGGCAAACTGCGGATAAAGGCGCGGGGCCATATCCAGCAGCATACCGGCGCAGGAGATGTAGGATACATCGGTGCTGGCCTTGCGGGTAAACACCGGAAAGCCAGCAAGCCCCTGCACCTGCGCCAGCTTGATTTCGGTATCCCAATACGCGCCCTTGACCAGCCGCACCATGATGCGGCGGTCCAGCCGCTTGGCGAGCGCCTCAAGCCATTTGAGCACGTAGGGCGCACGCGGGCTATAGGCCTGCACAACCACGCCAAAACCATCCCAGCCTTTCAGGTTGTCGCTTTCAAGCGCGGCTTCGATAACATCAAGCGAGAGATCAAGCCGTGCGGCTTCTTCGGCGTCGATATTGAAGCCCATATTTGCACGCGCGGCGGCTTTTGCAAGGCTGAGCAAGCGTGGAACAAGCGTGCTTAACACGCGGCTGCGCTGGGCGAATTCATAGCGCGGGAACAGGGCCGAAAGCTTGACCGAAATGCCCGGGTTATCTGCCGGATGGCTGGCTTTGCTGTTGGCGGAAATCGCGGTGATGGCAGCGTGATAGCTTTGAAAATAGGCATCGGCATCGGCCGCTGTCATCGCGGCCTCGCCGAGCATATCGTAAGAATAGCCGTAGCCTGCGGCCTCTTTCACCTTGGCGCGTTGCATGGCCTCGGCAATGCTTTGGCCAAGCACAAACTGCCGCCCCATTTCGCGCATCGCCCGCGCCACAGCAGCGCGAATCACCGGCTCTCCGACCCGTTTGAGCGCACCGCGCAAATGGCCAGCCAAGCCCGGCGGGGTGTCGTCGAGCACCTTGCCGGTCAGCAGCAGCGCCCATGTGGAGGCATTGACCAGCGAGGAGCTGGAATGGCCAAGGTGGCGGCCCCAGTTGGACGGGGTGATTTTGTCGTCGATCAGCGCGTCGATGGTGTAGGAATCCGGCACACGGAGCAGGGCTTCGGCGAGGGTCATCAGGGCGATGCCCTCGTTTGTGGAGAGGCCGTATTCGTTGAGAAATACCTCCATCAGCCCTTGGCGCGGGGCGCGGCGGATATCTTCAACCAGCGCGGTGGCGCGGCTGCTGATCTGGCGGCGGCTTTCACCGGAAAGCGCGGCGCTGCTGATGAGCTGACGCAGGGCAGCGCCTTCTTCGGCGCGGATATTTTGGCGAATAATGCCGCGAAGATTGGTCATGTGGCGCTCCTTTTTCAGCAGATTAGCGGATGGCGCAGGGGAATGTTTCCTGAAATCTGTTGAACTGCGGTGAAAAGGACTTAATACTCGGGAAAAATCAGGAAATAGGGTTATATCATGGCCACACATGAGGCATTAGACTCGTTTGACCGGAATATTTTGCGACATCTGGCCAAGGACGGGCGGATGCGGATCACCGATCTTGCGGCGCGGATCGGGCTTTCGAAAACACCGTGTCAAGCACGGGTAAAGCGGCTGGAGCAGGCCGGGTATATCCTTGGCTACCATGCGGTGCTGAGCGCGGAAAAGCTGGGGCTTGATCATATTGCCTTTGTGCAGGTGACATTAAGCGACACGCGCGAGCCTGCCTTGGCGGCATTTAATGCGGCTGTCCGGCAGATGCAGGAAATTGAGCAGTGCCATATGATCGCAGGTGGCTTTGACTATTTGCTGAAGGTGCGGACGCGCAGTATTGAGGACTATAGAAAAGTGATGGGCGAGCGGATTTCGACGCTGCCTTATGTGACAAGTTCGTCAACCTTTGTTGCTATGGAAGCGGTGAAGGAAAGCGGCAACGGCGTGATGCCGGAAACGGGAGACAAGAATGACGAGACAAGCGGGAATACTTCCGGGGATACCAAACCACGGGCGCTATCTTGAATTGCGAAAATTGCCCGGCGCCGATGTGGCAGCCGCGCTGCGCGGCCTGCGCCCCGATGCAGCGCTGGTGGTGGGGCTGGGGCCGGCGCTGGTGGCGGGCTTTGCCGAGGTGGACGGGCTGCACGGCTTTCGCGCGGTAAGTGCGGCGGGGGTCGATATCCCTTCGACTCAGGCAGACCTCTGGCTCTGGCTGCGCGGGGCGGACCGTGGCAAGATCGCCAAACAGGCCCGCACGCTTTTGCGGCAGCTGGCGGGCTTTGAGGTGGTGCGTGTGGTGGATGGCTTTAAATATGGCATCGAGCGGGAAGCCGGCATGGATTTGAGCGGCTATGAAGACGGAACCGAAAATCCACAAGGAGATGCGGCGCTGGCGGCAGCTTTTGCGGCTGATGGTTCCAGCTTTGTTTCGGTGCAGCAGTGGGAGCATGATCTTGGCCGCTTTGATGCGATGCCGCAGCTTGAGCGGGATCATATTATCGGGCGGCGCGAGGCTGACAATGTCGAGCTTGAAGACGCGCCCGAATTTGCCCATGTGAAACGCACCGCGCAAGAGAGCTTCATGCCTGAAGCCTTTATCTTGCGCCGCTCGATGCCGTTTGCCGAGGCAGGGCGCGAGGGGCTGGTTTTTGTGGCGTTCGGGCACTCCCTTGACGCTTTCGAGGCGCAGCTAAACCGGATGGCAGGGCTGGAAGACGGCATTGCGGACGGGCTGTTCCGGTTTAGCCATCCGGTAACTGGCGGCAATTACTGGTGCCCGCCGATGAAAGACGGTGCGCTTGACCTTTTGCAAATCGGGCTGTGAAATGCGCGGCGGCTGACAGGCCGGCGCACCCCATTTTGGACCCGCGGCTGGCCTTCCTTGTTGGCATAAGTGATTGCCGAAGTTTTGGCAAACGTGCTGGCAGGCCTGTGGTTTTCGGAATCGCGGGCGGCGCGAGAGATGCGCCATGCACAGGCTTTTGGCCGCATCGCGGAAAAGTGCGCCGAATCCCTTGACCTTCGGTGCGATGCGCCGTAAATAGCGGGTCTCTCATTCCGGTGCCCTGCACCATGTCCAAACCCTAATTAAGGAGACACCGATGTCTCGTCGTTGCGAACTTACTGGTAAAGCCGTGCTGACTGGCAACAATGTCAGCCACGCCAAAAACCGCACCCGTCGGCGCTTTCTGCCAAACCTGAACGATGTAACCTTGTCGTCTGACACGCTGGGCCGCTCGTTCAAATTCCGCATTTCTGCCGCCGCGTTGCGCACCGTTGATCACCGCGGTGGCCTCGATGCGTTTATGGCAAAGTCCAAAGACGTCGAGCTTTCGCCGGCTGCGTTGAAAGTGAAAAAAGACATCGCCAAGGCTCAGGCTTCCGCCTAAGCTTTTAGCAGATTGTATTTGACAGCCTCGCAGAGAAATCTGCGGGGCTGTTTCCTTTTGTCACGTTAACGTTTTCGAATACTCACTTATACCTGTCCTATGGTTAATCTGCGCCGATATATCGTTTTGAGCCTCGCGCTTGTGTTTATGCTTTCGGGCATGGCGAATGCCTATGCGCGGGCGATGATGGCCGGGGCGCATAGCATCGAAATATGCGCGGAACTTGGCAATGATAACATCACCCTCGGGATAAATGGTGAGAAGCTGCCGACACTGCCTGATTGCGCGCGCTGCTGCATTGCTGTGGCGGTGTTGCAGGATGCTGCCCCTTTTGCCGTGCGCGAAGGCAGGGCGAATATTACTGCATGGCGCGGGTATGAGCCGGTGCTGAACCCAGGCAATGCCAGCTTCTCCCTCTGGCCACGGGGGCCGCCGGTAAAGGCTTGAACCTTATCAACCTTTACCAAATGGAGAAAATTATGAACCTGAATACAATCTTGCTGGGCGCGGCGCTCGGCTTTGCGGCCTTGCCTGCTTTCGCTGAAATAATTGTCGATGACCCTTACGCGCGGGCGTCTTCGCCGACGGCGCAAGTGGGTGCGGCGTTTATGGCCATTCGCAATTCCGGTAATGAGGATGACCGACTGGTGGCCGCAGCATCGGGCGCGGCGCGGCGTGTTGAACTGCACACGCATGTGATGACGAACGGGGTGGCCAAAATGATGCGGGTCGACGAAGGATTTGTGGTGCCGGCAAACGGCGAGGTGCTTTTGCAGCGCGGCGGAAAACACGTGATGATGATGGGGCTGACCGCAGCATTTATTCAGGATGAAACCATAAGCCTGACGCTGACCTTCGAGAAGGCCGGCGAGATGATTATCGTGGTGCCGATCGACAATGTGCGCATGGATAATGCGATGTCTGACATGTCTGACAATTAAATTGTAAGCATTGGGCGGCATGGTATAATGCCGCCCATGACCCGCTCTATCCTCTTCGTTTGCCTTGGCAATATCTGCCGCTCTCCGACTGCCGAAGCGATTTTCCGGCAGCTGGCTGGTGGGCGGGGGCTGGAGATTGACAGCGCTGGCACATCGGGCTGGCATGACGGCAACGCGAGTGACCCAAGGGCCAGCGCCGAAGCGGCGCGGCGGGGGATTGATATGTCATACATCCGGTCTCGCCGGGTGCTGGCGGAGGATTTTGAGCGCTTTGATTTGATCGTGGCGATGGATGCGCAGAATATGCGGGACCTTGAAGCGGTGCGGCCAAATGGGAGCCCGGCCCAGCTGGTAAAGCTGCTGGATTACGCGCCCGAGCTTGGGATCTCGGATGTGCCGGACCCCTATTATGAAGACAATTTCCCCGAGGTTCTGGACATGATTGACCTGGCCTGCGGGCGGCTGCTGGAGACGCTATAGCGGCTTGGAGATCAAACAAACCGGTTTTCCGAGGGGAACTGGAAAGGCCGGACAAGCACCGCAATAGGCGTGAAGACGCTTTTGCTGTAACAAAAAAGCAACCAAGGCATGGAGGTCGTGGCAGCGTGTCAAAATTGTCGGGAAACAGGATAGCGCGCAGGATACTTGCTCGTGTCGTTCCGGTGCTTTGGTCGATGCCGGTGATTGGCTTTGCCACTTTCGGCTATGCTGCCGAAACTTGTATTGAATACCCGTATAGCGGCGTTGAGACGGCGGAAAAAAGTGACCCTGCATCTATTTACGAGGGGATTTCCTTCGCGCTTGATTACTTTCCCTCATTTGCCCGAACCTTGAATAATGCAGCGCCTGATCTGTGTTTTTCCAGCTCAATGGATGGTGCCCTTGGTTATCTGGATGTCGGCAAAAACAGAATTGTGATAAGCGAAGGCCTACCGGATGGCCTCCGGAATGGTGTTTTTCTGCATGAGCTTCGCCATCTTGAGCAGTTTGCAAACGGCTCTTGCCCTGCCGACAATCTGGCAATGGAGGAATATGCGCGTGCGACTTTTGCGATGGAGGCTGATGCCAGCGCGATCAGTTTATTGGTTGCCTGGAAATTGAAAGAAAACGGCCAGCGGTCGATCTGGGCGGCGCTATCGTCTTGGCCGCAGCAAGCTGACATCGCGGCCGGCTTCGCTGACGAGATGGCCGACAGCAATGATATTGCGCTGGCTGTTTCAGCGGCATTTTACCAGTGGTATGCCTCAAACACCCGTGTTGAAAAGTATTATTTTTCGACGTGTAGCGACTATCTCGACAGGCAGGACGAAGGCCATATTATTCCGCAGTATCAGATGATTCCCGATACGTTTTTGAAAGAGCTATGCATACTGCCGGACGGGCGTCGCTATGCGTGCAGCCCGCCGGAGGTGAGACTCCGGTGAAGGTTTTTGCGGGTAGCGAAGCTTGTGAACCTGGCGGGGCTTTCGCAAGCTGGCATTTCCTGACCACCTGATTGACTTGTCTGCTGCGGACGGTTCGTCGGTGCTAAAAATGCAGGACTCTTGCTCGATTCCGGCCTCGTGTCGGCGTGGGGAGGGCCCAAATACGGTAATCCGGCAGCCCAAAGGCGGCCGTGGGCGCGGCTTTTTGGATTTGCTCGGGTGAGGCGGGGGCCTCTGGCTTTCAGCGGGAGTAGCGCTGGGATTCGGAGCCGATTGTGCCGGTTGGTGCCGGTGCCTGTTTATGCACAGCGCCAGCTTTTTGCAGGGCCGGCTTTGGCAAGCCGGGCTTTTACACCGCGAGAGTTGGCGCTGGTTTACACCGCACGGCAAGCCCTTTTTCAGCCGAACCGCTATGCGCGTTGGTTATTGACATGCCCGACACAATCGACTCCCGGACCCTTTGGCCCGCTTAGGCATGGATCGGGTTTTACGCAAGTTTTATGAAAATGTGGTGAATTGGGCGCACGGTGAACCGGCGGCTGGCGCAGCGCTAGGGCTGCGGTTTTTGGATAAAATAGCTGCGCAGATTGCCGGCATTGGCGATGTGCAGCAGCCTGTAGCCCTGCTCATTGCAAAAATGTGGCACATCGATCACCGCGGCGGGGTCATCGGCGACGAGCTTGAGCACCTGACCGGTTTCCATGCCCTTTAGCCGCTTGCGGGCCTTGAGAACGGGCAGCGGGCACAAAAGGCTGCGCGCGTCTATTTCCTGATCAAAATCCATGCTGCAGGCTAGGCTGCAATGTCACAACTGTCCACGCAAATGTGAGAAAGTTTTGCATGACCCGGGCGGCGGAAGCCGGTAAGCAGGGACAAATAGAAAAAGGAAACCACCATGTTCGGAATTGATGTCATCGATGCGGCTTTGTTGCCGTCAATCTTTGTGGCGCTTCTGGCCGGGGTTATCAGCTTTTTATCGCCGTGTGTGCTGCCGATTGTGCCGCCTTATCTGGCGTTTATGGCGGGCTCTTCGATGGAGGAGATCAAGCAGGGGAAAAGCCGCAAAGTGATTGTCTCGGCGCTGTTTTTTGTGCTTGGGCTTTCAACCGTATTTATGTTTTTGGGGATCGCGGCAAGCGCGTTTGGCCGCTCGATGCTGCGGTTTCAGGGGGAGATGACGATTGCGGGCGGTATCGTGATTATCATTTTCGGGCTGCATTTTCTGGGCTTGTTCCGGATCCCGTTTCTATACCGCGAGGTGCGGATTGAAAGCGGGGCCAAGGGCGGCACTTTTATCGGCGCTTACGTGCTTGGGCTGGCCTTTGCCTTTGGCTGGACGCCATGTATCGGGCCGATCTTGGGCACGATCCTGTTTTTGGTGGTTGACGAGGGGTCTGTCTCACGCGGGATGGTGATGATGGCGGCTTATGCAATTGGGCTGGGGCTACCGTTTTTGTTGGCGGCGGTGTTTATTAACCGCGCGCTTGGGGTGATGGACCGGATGAAGCGGCATCTGGACCTGATCGAAAAATTTTCGGGTGCGCTTTTGGTGCTGATCGGGATAATGATGGTGACCGGCTGGTTTAGCGCCATGTCATTCTGGCTGCTCGAAAAATTTCCGGCACTTGGCGCGATCGGTTAACGCTACCCAAACGGCACCTGTGGCAATATAGTGGCGCAAACGATGTGAGCCCTGATATGAGCCAAGCCAAGCCGGTGCGCAAACGCAAGGTGTTTTACCTGCCGGGATATGACCCGATGCCCGCGCGGCATTATCGCGAGATTTATCGCCGTGAAGGGATGCGGCAAGCCGGCATTTCGGGCTATAGGCTCGCGGTGCAGGCGGCGGGGGCGGAGGGGCGCTATGCGTGGCAGGCGACCGCTGAAATGGACGGGGGGGAGACCCGCGCCGAGATCGAATTTCTGACATGGAATGACATCGTGGTGGCCTCTATGCAGGCCAGTATTCCGGCGAGCTATTGGCTGCTTTTGCGCACGCTTTGGCTTTATCTGCGCACCGGCACGCTTTGGGCGCTGTTGCGGCTGCGGCCCGCGCCGATGATTGCGGCGTTTTATCCGGTATTGCTGCTGCTGGGGCAGCTGGCGCTGGGGCTGCTGGCGCTTTGGCTATCTGTGTGGGTGTTGGGCTGGTGGGGCTGGCCGGTCGGCATGGTAGCGCTCAGCGCGATTCTGGTTGTGTTTAAGCGGCTGGACAGGAAAATCTATGCTTATTACCTGCTTTATGTTTATGCGTTTTCGGCGTGGCATACCGAGGGGTATCCGCCGGAATTGCGGCTGCGGCTGGAGGATTTCAAGCGGCGCATTGCGCAGGCCCTGGCGGAGGGTCATGACGAGGTGCTGATCGTTGGCCATTCGGTTGGGGCACATCTGGGCGTGGAACTGCTGGCCGAGATGGAGCGCGAGGGGATGATAGCGGGTGATACCCCGCTTGCGTTGCTGACGCTGGGCCATGTGGTGCCGATGATATCTTACCTGCCCAAGGCGCGCAGGCTGCGGCGAAACCTGCACGAGCTTGGCAAAAGCAGGCGGATTTACTGGGTGGATATTACGGCACCGGGGGACGGGGGCTGCTTTGCGCTGTGTGACCCTGTGGCGGTGAGCGGCGTGGGGGCGGGGCCAAAGGTGCTTTCTGCCGCCTTTAGCCAAACCCTGAAACCCGAAACCTATGCGGCGCAGAAACGCGCCTTTTTCAAGCAGCATTTTCAGTATTTGCACGCGTTTGACCAACCCGGGATATATGATTATTTTGCCATTACAGCGGGGCCATTGCGGCTGAAAGACCGCTTTGGCGCGCAACCGGATTCGCCCTCGAAACGGGTGAAATGTTTTTCAAAATATACGGATATGAGCGATGCATAGGCTGCCGGTAAAACCGAAATCGCGCCCCGATGGTGTGGGGATATTTCAGCGGATCAAGCTGTTTCGGCAGGATATTTTTGCGTCGCAGCCGGCCAAGCTATACCGCGCGTGGATGGCCGAAACCCGCACCCCGTTTTATCGCTCCTATCTGGTGAACCAGCCGGATCTGGTGAAGCGGGTGCTGAAGGAGCGGCCCGATGATTTTCCGAAATCGCCGGTGATCCATGACACGCTCAAGCACCTGCTTGGCGACTCGGTGTTTGTGACCAATGGTGAAAAGTGGAAGCAGCAACGCCGCATTATTGACCCCGCTTTTGAGGGCGGGCGGCTGCACGAGGCCTTTCCGGCGATGCGTGAGGCCGGGCTGGCAGCGCTGGCGCGGCTGGGCGAGGGCGGCGAGGTGGAAATGGAGTTTGAAACCGCGCATCTGACGGCGGACGTGATATTCCGGACGCTGTTTTCGATGCCGATTGAAGACCAAACCGCGACACGGGTATTCGAGGCGTTTCGGACCTATCAGCGCACGCAGCCTTTGTGGAACGTGGCGGGCTTGCTGCAATTGCCGCGCTGGGTGCCGCGGTTTCGCAATCGCAGGGCCAAGGCTTCTGCGGACGAGATTCGCGGGCTGCTGGAAGGGCTGGTGCGGGCACGGCAGGCAGAGATTGCAGCAGGCAGCGCACCGGATGATCTGGCCAGCAAGATCATGACCAAAGCCGACCCCGAGACCGGCCATAAATTTGGCGCGCAGGAGATGGTCGATCAAGTAGCGATCTTTTTTCTGGCGGGGCATGAGACCTCGGCTTCGGCGCTCAGCTGGGCGCTTTATCTGCTGGCGTTTGATCCTGCGGTGCAGGACAGGTTGGCGGCCGAGGTGGCAGGGCTGGATATGGAGAATATCCGCTTTAAAGACCTGAGCAAACTGCGCTTTACCCGCGCGGTGTTTCGCGAAACATTGCGGCTATACCCGCCGGTGCCGATGATGGTGCGCCGCTCTGGGCAAGATGAGGAAATGCGGGACCGCAAAGTACCAAAAGGCTCGATGGTGATCCTTTCGCCGTGGCACCTGCACCGGCACGAGCGCCTATGGGAGCGGCCCGACGAATTTGACCCGGATCGCTGGGAAACCGAGAACGGCAAGCAATGCGGGCGCGAAGCCTATATCCCGTTTTCAGCCGGGGCGCGGGTGTGCACCGGGGCTGGCTTTGGCATGGCCGAGGGCGTGCTTTTGCTGGCGATACTGGTGCAGCGCTATCATTTCAAGATTGTGAAAGAGCCGCAACCGGTGGCCTATTTGACGGTGCGGGCCAAAGATGGTGTGTGGCTGCGGCTGGTGCCGCGACGCTAGCGGCCAGCCCCGGAGCTTTTAGCCGGTTTCCTTATTCAGGCCCGCCGCAATTGCGAGGACCTCCGAGATGTATTTATCTTCGATACTAAGCAATGCCAGATGCTCATGTGTGTCGGAGAGGTAGTCAAAATTGCTGCCCAAAATCCCTGCGGCCTGCGCTATCATTTTGGCCTGATCCTGAATCGGGATGCCCGGTTTGATACTGTCAAAGCTGCGGTTGGCTACGAAACCGAGCGCCTCAACCGGCCCGCGCGCCGTGCTTAGGTTTAACCATGCCGGACGATAGGCCGGAGCGATCATTTCGCGGCGAAAAAGGACAAAGGTCTCTTCGTCGAGTTTTTCGGCCTCGATGCGAAAGGCGAGGCCCTCGCAATCGCCACCTTCATCGATTGCCAGCATCAATCCCGGCGCCTCTTTGGAGCCGCGCCCGCCTTCATCCCATAGGCAGAAGCTTCGTTGATAGCCGCGACAATGCGCATGGCGAACTTCGCAAAACTCGAGAGCCGGGTCCCACATAAGCGAGCCATAGCCAAACACCCATAGGTCTTGGTTGAAACGGTCTTTTAGCCAATCGCGCCGCCCGTCTTCGCGCTCAATGCAGGGGGTGCGCCAATCAGCCGGAAGCCCGGCTTTTGCGAAATGCGCCTCGATGACGGCAAGATCAAGATCGCGAAAAAAGGACTCCGCTGCGGGTTTGATCATGCCGCGCAATTCGGGGTGATGGCGGTAGGGGTCGATGCTGGCCATAAAGCCTCCTCTGGCGACGTGTGCAATTGGATATTGATGCGGGAATAGAGCCAGACTATGCCGAGACCGGGTGTTCGTCAATCTGCGCGGGGTAAGCAGCGCTGATGTTGGCGACGGTTAACGGCGCCCATAACTGCCACGCGCGGCGCGATATAGTGTGACTAAGCCGACGGAATGTGCCGCTGATACCACGCCAGCACATAAAGCCTGATGGCGCTGGCAAGGCCGGGCTCACCCATGCGGGCGTCGTCAATTTCGGCGGCGAGGCCGTTGATTGTTTTGCCTTCGGCTTCGGCAATATGCCGGAAGGCGCGCCAGAAGGGCGCTTCGAGCGACACCGAGGTGCGGTGGCCGTGCAGGGTGAGCGAATGTTTTTGTGGCCGCGCGTCAGACATCGCGCTTAACGCCATCTAGCACCCGCGCGGCCTGCGACGCTTGCGCATTTTGCAGCGTTTTTTCTGCTTTGCTGCGGCCGTGCAGGGCGGCGTTTTGATCCGCCGCCTTGCGCTTTTTGGTGCGCTCGACCTGCTTGCGCTTTTGGCGCAGGTTAACGAGCTTGCCGGTCATTTTGGGCCGATCATGTCTTCCGGGCGCACCACGCGGTCAAATGTTTCGGCGTCAACCAGCCCGAGGTTGATGGCTTCCTCGCGCAGGGTTGTGCCGTTTTTATGCGCGGTTTTGGCCACTTTGGTGGCGTTGTCATAGCCGATGGTCGGGGCCAGCGCCGTGACCAGCATCAGGCTTTCCTGCATCAGTTTTTCGATCCGCGGGCCGTTGGCCTCAATGCCGTCGAGCATACGCTCGGTGAAGCTGGCGGTGGCGTCACCCAAAAGCTGGATCGACTGGAGAAGGTTGTAGGCCATCATTGGATTGTAAACGTTGAGTTCAAAATGCCCTTGCGAGCCAGCCATGCCGATAGCGGCATCATTGCCCATCACGTGAATCGCGACCTGTGTGAGCGCCTCGGCCTGTGTCGGGTTGACCTTGCCGGGCATAATTGAGGAACCCGGCTCGTTTTCGGGCAATATCAGCTCACCAAGACCGGAGCGGGGGCCAGAGCCCAAGAAACGGATGTCATTGGCGATTTTATAGGCCGAAGCGGCGACGGTTTTTAGGGCGCCGGAGAGGAAGACCATCGCATCATGCGCGGCGAGAGCTTCGAACTTATTGGGGGCGGTCACAAATGGCAGGCCGGTGATCTCTGCCATATGGGCAGCCACGGCCTCACCCCAGCCGATTTTTGTGTTGAGCCCGGTGCCAACCGCCGTGCCGCCCTGGGCAAGCTCATAAATATCGGGCATGGCGGCCTCGACGCGCTTGATGCCTTGGCGGATCTGGTGGGCATAGCCGGAGAATTCCTGCCCGAGCGTGAGCGGGGTTGCGTCTTGCGTATGGGTGCGACCGATTTTGATGATGTCTTTGAAGGCGGCTGATTTGGCCTCCAGACCTTCGGCGAGCGCAGTAAGGCCGGGCATCAGCACATCACGCACCATCATCGCGGTGGCGATATGCATGGCGGTGGGGAAGGTATCATTTGAGGATTGGCCCATGTTGCAATGGTCATTCGGGTGCACAGGGTCTTTTGAGCCAATGGTGCCACCGAGCATTTCGATGGCGCGGTTGGCGATCACCTCGTTGGCGTTCATGTTGCTTTGGGTGCCGGAGCCGGTTTGCCAGACAACCAGCGGGAAGTGGTCGTCAAGCTTGCCGTCGATAACCTCGGACGCCGCTGCGGTGATGGCATTGCCGACCGTGGACTCAAGGCTACCCGAGGCCATATTGGCTGTTGCGCAGGCTTTTTTGATAACCCCGAGCGCGCGGATAAGGGCCACGGGCTGCTTCTCCCACCCGATCGGGAAGTTCATTAACGAGCGCTGGGTCTGGGCCCCCCAATATTTATCGGAAGGGACTTCGAGGGGGCCAAAGCTGTCGGTTTCGGTGCGGGTCATTGGGCTATCTCCGTAGGTCAAAAAATCACCCTCTTATGAGCGCCAACGGCCTCAAAATCAATGACTTTGCGTAAGGCTTTCTGGTGCTTTCTGTTGCTTTCGGGGCGGATATCAGATTTTTTAGAGGCCCCGTTAGCCGTTGCCACATTGATTTCCCCATTTGGTGAGCCTGCGCGCTTCGGGCTTCGCGCCCTTTGGCCATATAATAGGCGGTGTCGATCGAGCCGTCTTTGCGGCGGCGAAGTTCGGATTCGGCAGTCATGGCATTTCTCCTTTGTTGATATTCCCAGCATGGCAAAAGCCGGGCCGCCACGCTTGAAGGCCAGCTTTAGAAACCCTTGTGATTTTCGTATTTACCGGTGGCAACCTTGTGAAATCCGGCAAAATGGTGTTGCATTGCCTATGAGATATCAATTCGCAGATTGTGTTTTGGATACCGGGCGCCACGCTTTTCACCGCAACGCCAAGCTTATTGCGCTTGAACCGCAGGTGTTTGACCTGATCCACATGCTTGCCCGCAATTCGGGTGCTTTGGTTTCACGCGATGAAATGATGGCTGAAATATGGGATGGCCGGATTGTCTCGGACTCGACTGTCAGCGCGCGGATCAACGCTGCACGCCGCGCAGTCGGGGACAGCGGAAAAACCCAAAACATAATAAAAACCGTGCCGCGGCGCGGTATTCAGATGGTGGCTTCGGTTGCATCAGATAATGGCCCGGCTATTGTTGTGCCCGATTCCACCCATCAATTGGTGCGTTTTACCCGCTCCAAAGACGGCACCAGCCTTGCTTTTGCCGAAAACGGCCTAAAAGACGGCCCGCCCTTGCTGCGGGCCGGCCACTGGATGACTGATCTGGAAATTGACTGGCGCAGCCCGATTTGCCGGCCCCATTTGGAAGAACTCGGCGCACATTTCCGCTGTATCCGCTACGAACAGAGCGGCACCGGAATGTCTGACCGGCGCTTTGAAAACCCGAGCCTCGAGGATTTTTCACATGACATTGGCGCAGTTGCCGACGCGGCTGGATTGCAGCGGTTTCCGATTTTGGCGGCGTCGCAGGGGGTGCCGATGGCGATCCATTACGCGGTGCACAATCCCGAATGGGTGAGCAAGCTGATCTTGCGGGGCGGGTATGCACAAGGGCGGGCCATACGCGAAGGCGGATATAAATCGGCAAATGAAGACCCGATGCTGGCGCTTATCAAAAGCGGCTGGGGCCAGCCTGAAAGCGCCTTTATGGCGGCACTTTCTGCGCTGTTTATTCCGGGGGCAACCGCCGCGCAGCTCGACGATATGGTGGCGGTGCAGCTTGCCTCCAGCTCTGCCGATACGGCGGCCAAAATCAGAGAGCTTGTTGACCGGTTTTCGGTGGAGGACTTGCTTGGAAAAGTGAACGTGCCTACGCTGGTTATTCACGCAAGGCATGACGCGATCCACCCGATGACACAGGGCCGGATGCTGGCCAGCTTGATCCCGGGTGCGCAATTCTTAACCCTTGAGAGCAATAACCATGTGCCATTGCCGCAGGAGCCCTGCTGGCGAGGATATATTGATGCGATGGTGGATTTTTTGAGCCAGCCCTAGCGTGGCTTTTTGCTAAAAACATAGGGCATGGCGGGGGGCAGATTGAGCCAGATCTTCTTGAGGGTTCGCCATGTGAGATCGTTGGAAACACGCACATCAGGGGCAATCGGCGGCTTTGGACCATAAGTGAACTGCACGTATTTGCCGCCCTCAACCATCAGATCAAACGCGCCTTTTATGATATTGTGTTGAACCGGCTCGGGGATAGAGAGCAACGGCAGGCCGGACACAACCATGCCGACGTTGTCCAACGGCAGTGTGCTGAGGTTTTGCGCGTCCATTTCCAACACGTTGCAATCAGGAAACCGGAGCTTGAGTGCGTTGCAGAACTTCGGGTTCATCTCGACAATGGTGAGGTTTTCCGGCGAAACGCCGGCCGCCAGGATCTCGCGGGTGATCACCCCCGTGCCTGCCCCGATTTCAACCACCCGCCCGGTATCGCGGCTGATCTCGGACGCCATCTGCCGCGCCAGCGCTTTACTTGACGGGGCAATGGCGGAGATGGTTTTGGGGTGGCGGACGAGCTGCCACATAAACAGCGGGAAACTCATTAATCAGGACCCTTTGCGGAAAGCATCAAGGCTGACGACACCACCTGTTTCCGGCTTCGGGGCGGCTTCGGGCTCGGGGTCGGGCTCTGGCTCTGGCGCGTCAAAAACCGGCTCGAAGGCGAGCTGGAATTTGGCGTGTGGGTCAGCGAAGGTTTTGATCGCGTTAAACGGGATCACCAGCGATTCCCCCACGCCGTTAAAGCTGAGCGTGATGCCAAAACGGTCATCCATGATCGCGAGATTATCAAACCAGTGCTGCATCACGATGGTCATTTCCTCGGGGTATTTTGCCTTCATCCAGCCGGGCATATGCACGCCGGGCACACGGGTATTAAACACAAACACAAAATGGTGTTCGCCGGGCAGGCCTTCATCGCTCACCTTGGCCAAAAGCCCCTTGAGCATCTCGCGAAAGGCGCGCTGGATCAGCTGGTTATAATCAATTTTGTCGGTCATCGGCCCAGCCCCTGTGGATGCTTTTCTGATGGGTAGCAGATAATGCGGGGGGGTAAAAGGGGAAGGTTTTGGGGTGAGCGAGATTTATCCATGCACCACTTTGCCGCAAGGTAAAGATCATGGGTATGGGGTGGCGGTCGCAATTGGTGGGGTGGAACCCCACGCTAGGAAAGCCGCCCCCACAGGTCATATTCGCTCGCTTCATCCACCTCCACATGCACCACATCGCCCACGTTCAGCTCCTCAAAGCCTTCGTCGATAAACAGGTTGCCGTCGATCTCGGGGGCATCGGCCCATGTGCGGCAGGTGGCGCCCTCGGCGTCGATCTCGTCGACGATCACCTCGAGTTTTTTGCCGATTTTCGCCGCCAGTTTGGCCTCTGAAATGGCTTGGGACTTCTCCATGAAGCGGTTCCAGCGGTCTTGTTTGACCTCGTCCGCCACATGATCAGGCAGGGCATTGCTGCGCGCCCCCGCTACATTTTCATACTTAAAGCAGCCGACGCGGTCGAGCTGGGCTTCATCGAGCCAGTCAAGCAAGTGCTGGAACTCGGCTTCGGTTTCACCGGGGTAACCCACAATGAAGGTTGAACGCAGGGTGATATCTGGGCAATCGGTGCGCCAGCGGCTGATTTCATCAAGCGTGCGGGCGCTGGCGGCGGGGCGGGCCATGCGGCGGAGCACATCAACATGGCTGTGCTGGAACGGGATGTCGAGATAGGGCAGGATCAGCCCCTCGGCCATCAGCGGCACCAGATCACGCACATGCGGGTAGGGGTAGACATAATGCAGCCGCACCCAAGCCCCAAGGCTGCCGAGATCACGGCTGAGGTCGGTTATATGGCTGCGGTGGCCTTTGGCTTCGGCGTATTTCAGGTCCAACCCATAAGCGGAAGTATCTTGCGAGATCACCAGCAGCTCTTTCACCCCTGACTCAACCAGCTTTTCGGCCTCGCGCAGTATGGCATGGGCGGGGCGGCTTTGCAGCTTGCCGCGCATATCGGGGATGATGCAAAACTTGCACTTGTGGTTACAGCCCTCGGAGATTTTAAGATAGCTATAATGCCGTGGGGTGAGTGACACGCTGCGCGCCGGCAGCAGATCAATAAACGGATCAGGTGAGGGCGGCACGGCGCTATGCACCGCTTCGAGCACCTGCTCATATTGGTGCGGGCCGGTGACCGCCAGCACGTTTGGGTGCGCGCCGGTAATATATTCCGGCTCGGCCCCGAGGCAGCCGGTGACGATCACACGGCCGTTTTCAGACAGCGCTTCACCGATCGCAGCGAGGCTTTCGGCCTTGGCCGAATCAAGAAAGCCGCAGGTGTTGACGATCACCGCGTCAGCGCCGCTGTAATCGGGTGAAATGGCATAGCCCTCGGCGCGCAGACGGGTGAGAATGCGCTCGCTATCCACCAGCGCTTTGGGGCAGCCAAGGCTGACCATGCCAATGCGGGGCTGGCCATCACGGGGGGCTTCGGGCACGCGGGCGCGGGCCAGATCAGGGCGGAGA
>Ga0316205_10002098_pt1 | contig 21867 bp, 16 predicted proteins | sample 3monthpyrite_MG_FD_204941 | JGI IMG/M metagenome (GOLD analysis project Ga0316205, IMG submission 204941) | Microbial mat bacterial communities from mineral coupon in-situ incubated in ocean water Damariscotta River, Maine, United States -... | ecosystem: Environmental > Aquatic > Marine >... | reverse complement strand
CTTTTTCGATAGAGGCAAAAGATTTTCGTATCGAATATTATCAAACTGGTCAGCCTAAATCATTTCAGTCGGATTTAATTATTCATGATGACCAATTAGACAAGCCACTTGAGCAAACTATTTCAGTAAATCATCCGTTAATCTATCGTGGTTATTCAATTTTTCAGGCCACCTTCGGTGACGGGGGTTCAATTATCGATATTACTGCATGGCCATTAAATAAAACAGGTTCTGAACAAGCATTGAAAGGTGAAGTGTTTAGTACGTTAGACCTGAAATCATTGAATGAAAACTATCGTCTGGAACTGACAGATTTTCGGATGTTTAATATTAACCCGGTCAGTAATAAAAAAGCTGAAAAGAAATTTAAAAATAGTGGCCCTAGTTATGCGTACAAGTTACGTGACGCTGCTGGCGTGGCATACGAATACATAAATTATATGTTGCCGTTGGAAAAAAAAGGTCGCTGGTATTTTCGTAGTGATGTTCGAAAATCATTAGAAGGTGGTTTTCAATCACTTTGGCTGCCACTGGATAAAAATAATAATATTAAACGGTTTATGAATTTCCGACAGGCAATGTTAAATAAAAAAAGCGTAACCGATATTATTGATACACAAGTACAGGCTACTTTTAAACGCTCTGGCTCCAGTGATTTAAATATGAAACAGCAACTCAAGTTATCTATTGAGAAAATTGTTGATGATTATAATAGTGGAGAATTAAATCGGATTGTTTCTGAAATGGCACAGAACATGGACGAAAAAGAATTTTTTGAGAAACGAGCGGCTTATCTTTCCGTAGTAGAAAATATTCTGGTGCAGGTTTATGTCCAGGTTTTAAAAGATGAAGGTGTAGATGTCAGTCAGGGTATTGTTGATCCATTTGACCAGCAATTCTTTAATGATGCCTTTGTAGAGATAGGCGCCTTGTCGAATTATTCATCACCTTACTTTTTTCAACTCAGTTCATTTAAACAGATTGAAGCGACAGGCCTTCAGATTACGCGCGCGCCTGGTAAAAATCTTGTTTACCTGGGTTGTGTTATGTTGATTGCAGGTGTGTTTATTATGTTTTATATGCACCATAAACGTTTATGGTTTTATCTGGAGAAAGACAAAGACCAGATACATATAATTATGGCAGCCAGTGGTAATCGTAAAACAATTGATTTTGATAATGACTTTGAACGATTAAAAAATGATTTTGGCGCATTGTTGTAAATCAGAATTTACATTAACTGAATATTATTTTTATCAGCATCTAATCGTATTCAGCTCTGGTTCATCTCCTCTAACATAGAATAAACCAAACCTTGTTCCTGCTGTCATACAGATAGACGGCGCGGTTGCTGGCTGGTAACATGATAGTTCAATAAAGAATAAAACTAGATAACAAACAATAACTTATTTAAATAGAAGATAGATTATGGCTGCTACACAAGAAGAAATTACCTTATCTATGGAGCCTCGCTCATTTTTAAAATCACTGTCAATTTTTGACTGGTTATGGGCCTGTTTGTGGCTGGCAGGCGCTATTGTTGCCCATCAGCAATACCAACAGTTTATGGATGGGTATGAAGTTGGCATATTGTATGGTGCAGTGCCTGCATTGGTGTTTATGGGCTGGCGCTGGAAAGCGTTTAGAATTTTGTCGCTGGCAGTGGCGGCTATTAGTTTATTTGCTATCTGGATATATGGGAATGACATCAGTTTGCAGGAAAAACAGTTTTTTCTGAAATTTATGTTATCCAGCCAGTCCGCGATCATGTGGATGAGCGCCTTGTTTGTGCTGGCAACAGTCACGTACTTTTTTGCGTTAGCCATTAAATCTGATTTTGTTTCAAAAGTCGCGAGCAGCATGACGTGGTCAGCAACAACGATGGGCCTGGTTGGTTTAATGGTTCGTTGGCGTGAGTCTTATTTGTTGGGAGCTGATATCGGTCATATACCGGTTAGTAACCTGTATGAAGTTTTTATTCTGTTTGCCATTATTACCGCGCTTATTTATTTATATTATGAAGGCCGTTATAAAACGCGTGCACTAGGTGGGTTTGTACTATCAGTTATCAGTGCGTCGATTGCCTTTTTGTTGTGGTATACCTTCGATCGTCATGCACATGAAATTCAGCCTTTGATCCCAGCCTTGCAAAGTTACTGGATGAAAATACATGTGCCCGCAAACTTTATTGGCTACGGCGCCTTTTCGCTGGCAGCAATGGTGGGTGTTGCCTATTTGTTTAAAGCGCGAAAACAGTCTGCAAATGAAACGCTTGGTGAAAGCGGTATTCCTGCATTAACCATTCTCGATGACATTATGTATAAGTCTATTGCTTTGGGTTTTGCATTTTTTACGATAGCAACTGTGCTGGGTGCCATGTGGGCTGCAGAAGCCTGGGGTGGTTATTGGTCATGGGACCCTAAAGAAACCTGGGCGTTAATTGTCTGGTTAAACTATGCGGCTTGGCTGCACTTGCGTTTAACAAAAGGCTGGCGCGGAAATGTCATGGCATGGTGGGCGATTATCGGTTTGTTCGTTACCTTGTTTGCATTCGTTGGTGTAAATATGTTTTTGGCCGGTTTACATTCTTATGGTGGTTTGTAAAATTAAAGGAGAGATAAATGCGTGTATTGAAAAATAAGTTTTTAATCAGTATGGCATTGTTAGGTGGCATAAGCTTGAATGTTAGTGCTGCAGAATTTGTAACGGGTATTGAATATCAAGAAGTGATTCCTGCACAACAGACTAGTGCGCCTAAGGGTAAGGTCGAGGTGGTTGAAGTGTTTTGGTATGGTTGTTCACATTGTTATCGTATGGAGCCGGGCTTGAATAAATGGCTGAAGACGAAACCCGCCAATGTTCATTTTGTAAGAATGCCCGCACAGTTTAATAAAGGTTGGGCGATCCATGCCGGTGCGTACTATGTGGCTGAGAGTTTAGGTATTGTTGATAAGGTACACGAGCCTATCTTTAAAGAAATACATGGAAATCGTAAGCGTCATGAAAAACCCAGTTTATCGACGGTTGATCAGTTGGCAGCATTTTTCATTAAATTTGGCGTAAGCCGCGAAAAATTTATGAAAATTTATAATTCTTTCTCGGTGAAAAGTAAGTTGGCGCATGCTAAAGGTATGGTGCAACGATATGGGGCCCGTAGCGTACCGACTTTTATCGTCAATGGTAAATACCGCACGAACGAAACAATGGCCGGAGGCAAGAAGGAAATGTTTGCCGTTATTAATGAATTGGTTGCTGCTGAATCAAAAGTTAAAAAATGATGACTGACAGCCGTTAAAGTAATATAGCGACCTATTCAGGAGAGAATAGATGAAAGCATCAAAAGTATTTGTGAAGTGCCTGGAAAACGAAGAAGTCGAATACATATTCGGTATTCCGGGTGAAGAAAATCTCGACGTCATGGATGCTTTGCTGGACTCCAATATCCGATTTATTACCACGCGTCATGAACAGGGCGCGGCTTTTATGGCCGATGTTTATGGCCGCCTGACGGGTCGTGCAGGGGTTTGTCTCGCAACATTAGGCCCGGGTGCTACCAATCTGGTTACAGGTGTTGCAGATGCCAATATGGATCATGCGCCTGTTGTGGCGATAGCCGGTCAGGCTGGCACAAATCGCATGCACAAAGAATCACATCAGGTGCTCGACCTGGTGGACATGTTCAAACCGATTACCAAATATGCCTCAAGAATTTTAACGCCTGATATTATCCCTGAGGTAGTGCGTAAAGCGTTTAAAGTGTCACAAACCGAGAAAACAGGTGCGACATTTATCGAGTTTCCCGAGAATCTCGCGAAAATGGAGATGGATTCCGCTATTTTGCCTGTTGATCATACGCACCCCCCTGAGCCCCCGGTGGACCAGGTTGAATATGCGGCACAATTGATTTCTGAAGCGCGTGATCCGATTATTCTTGCCGGAAATGGTGTCATCCGGTCTAGGTCATGGAAACACCTTGATGACTTTGCACGTGATCTGAATATTCCGGTTGCCAATACTTTTATGGCTAAAGGCGTTATACCTTTTAAGCATCCAATGGCTTTAGGTAGTGCCGGTTTGCAAGCACATGATTATGTCAGTTGTGGTTTTGATCGTGCAGATGTCATTATTTGCGTGGGCTATGATCTGGTCGAGTTTCATCCTTATTTATGGCATCCGTCAAAGGACCGTAAAATTGTTCATATTGATCTTACCCCTCCAGAAGTAGATGAAGCTTATACGATTGCAGTGGGAGTAGTGGGTGATATTAAACATAGCCTGATGCGCATTTCTGCACTGGCAACGCCTCATGAAGGTCATTTTATGCGGCCGCTACGCAATGCGTTAGTTGAGGAAATGAATCAACATAGTCAGGACATTGATTTTCCAGTAAAACCACAACGCATCATCTGGGATCTGCGTACAGCGATGGATCTTGAAGACATTGTTATTTGTGATGTGGGAGCACATAAAATGTGGATGGCACGAATGTTCCGTTGTGAACATCCTAATACATGTATTATTTCAAATGGTTTCGCAAGCATGGGCATTGCCGTACCTGGCGCAGTTGCGGCAAAACTGGTTTACCCTGATCGTAATATCGTGGCCGTTACTGGCGATGCGGGTTTTTTGATGAATTCACAGGAAATTGAAACGGCGGTTAGATTAAATACGCCAATTGTGATCCTCGTCTGGACAGACTCTGCCTATGGCCTGATAGAATGGAAGCAGATGAATGAGTTTGGACGTAAGTCGAATATCGATTTTACCAACCCCGATCTGGTTAAATACGCAGAAGCTTTTGGTGCCAAAGGGTATAAGATAGAAAAAACAGAAGACCTGTTACCAACCTTGCAAGAAGCATTGGCTAGCAAGCAGGTTTGTATAATAGATTGTCCGGTTGATTATCGCGAAAACCTGAAACTCACTGATAAGCTGGGTGAAATGGTCTGTCCGATATAACCGTTACATAAACTGGAAAATTAATGCTCGCAGCAGCAACAAACAAACAACAGGATATTTTTGATGGTGGGCGTCGTTTACGGCTGTTGAGCTACAATATTCAAACGGGTACCAGTACCAATCATTTCCGACAGTTTTTAACACAAAGCTGGAAGCAAGTATTACCTCATTCGCAGCGACTCGAAAATATCAAACACATCGCTAATATGGCGAGTGACTACGATATTATTGGTTTGCAGGAAGTGGATGCAGGCAGCATCAGAACTGGGTTTGTGAATCAAACCGAATACATGGCGATGCATGGAAAGTTTCCTTTCTGGTTTCATCAGACAAATCGTAAACTAGGCAAAATTGCTCAACACAGCAATGGATTGATGTGTAAATTTAAACCATCAGAAATATCAGACCATAAACTACCGGGTGTTTTGCCGGGTCGAGGTGCTTTATTTGCTCGATTTGGTCACGGCAGTGAGTCATTGGTGGTTGTGATCCTGCATCTGGCACTTGGCCAAAAAGCGCGCATGCGACAACTAGCCTATGTTTCAGAGGTGGCGAGTGACTTTAAACATGTCATTGTCATGGGGGATATGAATTGCAAACCAGACAGCAAAGAGATCCAACAACTGCTGCTAAACTCAGATTTACATGAGCCCATGGATGATTTACATACCTGGCCAAGCTGGCGTCCACAACGTAGCATTGATCACATTCTTGTGTCTTCTACTTTGCGTGTAGATAAAACGCAGGTGCTGAGTCACACATTTTCAGATCACTTGCCGATCGCCATGGAAGTGACCTTACCTAATACCATCAAAATAGCCAGCTAGGCGTTAACCCCAATATATTGCCAGGTTAATAAACATTAGCCTGCCCCCTCAAGTTTGTAATTTTTAATCCGATAAACTAAACCTAGCCTGAGAATGGCTATTGGTTGAGTGTCGCAATAAAAACCACAAATATTACAGGGAAAACAATTACTTATAATGTTTAATCGTAATCCGGAAAAAGCCGAGCAGGAATGGAAACGGAAGTATTTTAGTAGCCTGGAAGAGCTTGAGAAGAAAGAAAAACACTGGACGTCACTTGATAGTGTGATGCGTACGTCCATGTCACGCCTGAGTATTATGCTCGTTGGTCTTGATAAAGAGCTGGATAAGGAGCTGGATTATCTCCGACGTGCTTTGCGTAAAGGCTCAGATGCCAGCAAGGTTCGTCAACTTTTATCATCTACCCTTCAGGTTTTAGAGAAGGTAGAAGAGAGGCAAAAACACTTTAAAAAACTCAATGCCTCGGGAGCCTATCAATATTTACTGGATAAAATGGTGTTACCAAAAGGGACAGCCAGAGAAGTAAAAAAACTGACTAAATCTATTAAGCACTTAGGCGATGACCAGGATCCGGCATCGGTCATTGAAGAATTTGTTGCTTTGATTAAACACAGTTTTACGCTTGTAAGGGACAGCACAGAAGAAAAATTATCAAGTCAGGAAAAAGCACCAACAGTTAAGGCAGAAAAAGAAGTAACGACCGGATCGATTGATTTGGAAGTTTCTGAAGAACCAACATTGTCGGGTCGCTTAGTTCTTGAATCATTGTTGAATGAATTATTATTGCCTGATTCTTTTGATACAGACGTAAAGCTGGTGCGTGAACATTTACAGGGCGTAAAAGTTGAACGGGAACTTAACAAGCTTGCGCATCAAGTAGCCAGTATTCTAAATGAAGCCTTGCCTGCCAGTCAGCAACATGAGGATGTTTCAACGTTAATATCCGAAGATTCAGATCTCACCATTAACGAAATATTATTGCAGTTGCTTGAACGTATTGAATTACCCAGTGAAATGAGTGAAGAAGTGGGCGTTATTCAGCATCAGCTCGAAGGTGATGTAAGAGATAATGAATGGCCACTATTGTTAGAACGTATTAGTCGGTTAATACGTTCAATGCGAGAGCAGGCTCAAGAAGAAAAGCGAAATCTTGAATCGTTTTTAACGCAATTAACAGATCAATTACAGACACTGGATAATTTCATTAGTGGTGTAGAGCAAGATCACCATGAAGGGATAAAAAAATCACAAGAATTTCATGGGAAAATGGATGATCACATTGAACATATGGGGCGATCAGTAGCCGAGGCATCTGAGCTTGATCAATTGAAAGAAGCGATTCATGAAAGACTGTCAACATTGGCACTGCATTTAGGTGAATTCAGAAATCATGAAGAGCAGCGTGATGAGTCTGCACAAGAAAAAATCGCGGAACTTAATTCGCAAATCAGAAACATGGAAAAAGATTCAGAAGAGCTACGTAAAAATGTCATGAAAGAAAGAGAAATGGCATTAATGGACCCATTGACTGAAATTAAGAATCGTATGGCATATGATGAGCGTATAGAGCAAGATTATTTGCGCTGGAAGCGATATCAATCACCCTTGTCATTAATAGTAATTGATATCGATTTTTTTAAAAAAATCAATGATAACTATGGTCATATGGCGGGCGATAAAGTGTTACATACGGTCGCCCAGCACCTGCAAAATAATATTCGTGAAACCGATTTTCTCGCTCGATATGGCGGTGAAGAATTCGTCATTATTATGCCCGATACCTCAGCTGATGAAGGTGTCAATGTCGCTGATAAATTACGCATGGAAGTAGAGTCTTGCGGATTTCATTATCGCGGCGATGATGTAAAGGTGACAATATCATGTGGCATAGCTCAATTTGCAGGTGAAGACACCGTCGATAGTACATTTGAAAGAGCTGATTCAGCCATGTATAAAGCAAAAGACAATGGCAGAAACCAGTGTGTTTCTGTCTGAAATGAGAGTTTGACAAATAGAGGCGGTATGTTATAAATGCATGAAATAATTAAAAAAATCATAAAACATGATTAGATAATAACAAAATATGATAATTAGATTTAAACACAGGTAGCTACGTATGATTTTATCGAATGTGCTCTGGCTGTCCGTTCTTTTACAAGTGATAGCCGCAATTATGGCGTTACGTCTGATACCGTTGACGGGTCGTACGCTTGCGTGGAGCATTCTTTCATTCGCATTTATGCTTATGGCTACTCGTAGAGCGATTAGTTTATTGCGTGCGAACGGCACGATTGAAAGCCAGTGGCTTACTGCATTGACAACAGAAGTTGTTGCACTATTAATTTCTGTATTCATCGTTATCGGCGTATTTATGATACGTAATGTATTTTTGAAAAAGCTTCATGATGAAGATGAGCTGCTTAAACTTTCTCAGGTTGTTGGTCAAAATTCCAGTAGTACATTCATCACTGATCTTGAAGGCAGAATAGAATACGTTAATCAACAGTTTGTTGAACGTACAGGTTATTCGCTAGAAGAAATTAAAGGCAAAACCCCCAGTTTTTTACATTCAGGCAAAACAAGCATGGATGTAATTGTAAAGTTATGGAAAACGATTAAAGATGATAAAACATGGGTTGGTGAAATTTGTAATAAAGATAAAGATGGTAACCTAACGTGGGAAAAAGAACGCATTTCTCCAGTAAAAGGCGTTGATGGAAAAACCACACATTATGTTGCCGTTTTAGAGGATATAACTGAACAAAAATCACAGCGTGATGCACTTGAATATATGGCCATGCATGACGCGTTAACTGATTTACCTAATCGCGCCTTATTTTATGATCGAGTCTACCAGGCCATTATTAATGCTGAGCATAGTAATGGGCCAGTAGCTGTTTTATTAATGGATCTAAATAATTTTAAAGTTATTAATGATACGTTGGGCCATCATTTAGGTGATAAAATTTTGAAAGAAATTTCTTCGCGACTTCGCAGTGGTGTTAAAAGATATGACACGGTTGCACGAATGGGTGGTGATGAATATTTAGTGTTATTGCCTGGTGTTAACCAACAGTTTGCAATGGAAATAAGTCAGCGTCTATCGTCATTAGTGCAGAAACCATTCGTAATTGATGAACATCATTTTGATATCAGTATGAGTGTTGGAGTTGCTATGTATCCTGAACACGGAGATGATCCGGATGTGCTGATACAAAGAGCAGATATCGCCATGTATTCTGCTAAAACCAATGGAACAGGTATTGAATGCTATAACTCTGAGCAAGACGAACATAGTGTTGGCCGTCTTGAGTTGCTTGGTGAAATGCGCCATGCAATAGAAGGTAAACAGTTTTGCTTACAGTATCAGCCACGCGTTAATTTACAAACAATGGATGTTGAAGGTGTTGAAGCACTGGTTCGTTGGCAGCATCCGACACGAGGCATGATTTATCCTGATGAATTTATTCCACTGCTAGAAGAGACGGGTAACATCAAACCTTTAACACGTTTTATTATTGATAAGGCCATACAGCAATTAGCAGACTGGCAAGTAAAAGAGCCCAATTTCCATATATCAATTAATATTTCTACACGTGATTTATGTGATCCGAGTATGGCGGAATTCCTGGAAGAGAAAATGAGAATGTATGAAGTTTCTGCTAAAACAGTCATTCTTGAAATCACTGAAAGTTCATTAATGCAATATACAAGCTACACTGAGAGAACACTTGACGCGTTGGATAAGATGGGTATTGGGTTAGCGATTGATGATTTTGGAACAGGTTATTCTTCTTTGCAATACCTAAAGGAGCTACCTGTAACTGAGTTAAAAATTGATAAGTCATTTGTTATGAACATGATGGATGACGACGATGATGCGATTATTGTTCGTTCAACAATTGATCTGGGTCATAATCTTAATTTGAAAGTTGTAGCTGAAGGCGTAGAAGATGAAGAAGCCAGTAAGTTATTACAGATATTAAAATGTGATCATGCTCAAGGTTACTTTTTTTCCAGGCCGGTTGATTCAGATGTTATAGATAGTAAGTTGAGCGCCAATGAAAAACAGATTCTAGATCGTGTTAATTCACAATAGTTATTGATTGCAAAACACATCATTTAAGCAACAGTAACGATGGTAGCTTGCAACTTGTTAGACTCCTTCCAAAAAACTAAATTAGAATAAACTGAAATACCGTCGAGCAAAAATATTCTGACTACTAGTTATCTCACTGTTTTTTAATAGATTAAAAAATATACGTTAAGATTCAAAAGAAATTCATTGTTAATAGTAAATTGGCATGAAGTCTGCAATCTATAAAATATGTCTGAAATAATAATAAGTCGCAGACACAATAATAATAACGAATCCCCAAGGGAGAAATCACCTCACTTTACGTGTTAGTGAACTTGAGGTTATGCGCTAGGCTGCTTGTTGAGCCACTTCACCCCGAATGGGGTCCAGGAATATTGACAAGGATGTTCACGCTTTTTTTATTAGCTTTTAGGTAGCTGGAATAATTATTCCAGTTATTTTGCAAATTATTCTCTCTCTTTATTTTTACCTAATTGTCAGTCCCTTCGGTTTAGTTTAGATTGGTTGCTTACTAGCACTCAGGCAAACGGTTGACGGATTTTGGATAAGAAAATTCTTATAATAAAGGCAGGTAAAAAATTACCTGCTCTTAGTCATGTTGAAGGAGATTTTGAAGACTGGATTAGCTCTGGCATGGGCCTTTCTCAGGCTGAATTTGAGGTAATATCCGTATTTGAAGGCACAGAATTACCCGACTGTTTACGATATAAAGCAGTGTTGATCACAGGATCGAGTGCGATGGTAACCGATCACACAGACTGGATTGAGAATACGGCAGCTTGGTTGCGGCAAGCAGTTGAACAACAATTGCCCGTACTGGGTATATGTTTTGGGCACCAGTTACTGGCTTATGCTTTGGGTGGACAGGTTGCCGACAACCCTAATGGGGTTGAGGTAGGCAGTGTAGAGGCAAAGAGGTGCTTGGACGCCGCAGGAGATGTTTTTTTAGATGGGTCAGGTAAGTTATGGGTGCAAGCTAGTCACCGCCAATGCGTGACGAGGCTGCCCGAGGCGGCAGTATGTCTATTGACGACAGATATGGATAAACACCATGCATTTCGTTTTCGAGATCATGTGTGGGGCTTTCAATTTCATCCTGAATTCAATGTCGAAATAACGCGCCAATATATTCATTATTATGCGGATGATTTACATTCATCCGACAGGGATGAGCAGCATTTGAGTTCAGAGTGCAGGCAGACGCCAGAAGCCCATAGTTGCTTAAGATCTTTTTCAGTTTTCATACAAGACAGGGCTAAGAAATGAAATTTGCAGTAGTAGAGATTGGTCAACGGTTTAAATTTAAAGATGAATTTTATATTAAGAGTAGTCCGTTGGTTGCCAACAACGAAGAGAGTGGTCAGCAAAAATTGTTTCGTCGTGCAGACAATGTAGAACCCGATAATAAAGCGATACCTCAAGAACCGGTTAGCAAATCGACAGATAGAGATGCCGTAATGAATAGTTTTGAACGGTTTTATTTACGTTGCATCGATTCATTAGATGAACATTTGTCAGGTGACCTGGCGGATGAAAAAAATGCCTTGTTTACAGCATTGGAAGAGGCAAAACAGGGATTTGTAGAAGATTTTAAAAAATTAGAATAATCAATGAGTTGTTGTTTTTCGAGTTTTAAGAGCAAGACTATTTAAAAAAATATTTAAAAATAATGTAATTTTTTTAAATAGTAAATTCAAAAGCTTACTTTCCTAAACAGGTTATCACGCTTGTAATTCAGCTAATATGCCCATAAATCAATTAAAGAAGTTGGAAACATTGCCGTTAAATTAATTAACAGCAGATAACACGTGACATTATTATGCTAATCAGCGTGTTGTAGTTGGGTCATAGTTACAAGGTGAATCGAGCAGTTTGGTATGTTGTTGTGAACGTCTACCGACGGGTAGAAATCCTGATACATATTACGGCTCAATATTTAAATTTCGATTCAACGTAATATAGACCCGCTGATTAGCATAGTGATAGTCGTTATCAAAGTTTTAAAGATTGACTCCTCCGGCAGCGCATAGCGCACTGCATTAACCCAGCCCAGCAATGGACTGGGTTATTTTTTTGGCCAGGGATTGGCCTTATGCCGCGAGAGCACACGGATGTGCGAAGCGGCGTCTCACAGTTCATATCCAACTATGTCTTGATGATGTGCGTAGTGGCTCCAGCAGTTCATATCCAGTTATATCTTAATGATGTGCGAAGCGGCGTCTCACAGTTCATATCCAGCCACACCTACCAATATTACCCAAGCCAATCAGGCATTAATTTACCCATAGCCATGCGTTCTTTGGTTAAGTCACCTGTTAGAACGAAACCCAGAGCTTGTCCGCTTTTATCTTTGAAAGTAGCACGAACACCTTCTTCGGAGATTTCTTCTTCCCAGTCGCCTTCTGTAGGCCGTGGAGGAGGGCAGACAACGATAGGGTAACAAGGCGTTTTAACAACCACAGGCATAGCAGGGTAGCTAACAGCGGTTTCTTCACCTGCTAAAGTGGCAGCCAGCGCCCTGGCGCTGTTCATGAGAGGCATAACAAATGGCAGGTTCAAATCTTCAACTTGTGCGCAATCGCCTAATGCGTATATAGATTTGTTGCTACTACGCAGGTGGCGATCTACCTTAATACCACGATCGGTTTCTATGCCAGTGGCCTTTGCTAATGACAGGTCGGCACGTAATCCAATAGCTGACAGGACAATGTCTGCCTCAATTGTTTCACCATTTTTAAGATTGATAAGTAAACCATTGTCAGCGTGATTAACATCGGTCACAACCGTATCAAGGTGCCAGTTGATACCCAGTGCAGATAATTTTTGCTTGAGTGTTTCAGACGCATGTGGAGACAACAATCGTCCAAGTGGTTGAGGCGCAAGATCAATGATTGAAATTTCTGTTTCAAGTGTTGAAAGGTCGTTAGCAAACTCACAACCAATCAGGCCCGCTCCAATAATGACAATACGTTTACCGAGTTCTAGTTTGTTTCTGAATTGACTGTAATCGTTAAGGTTATTAACGGTAATAACATCATCACTAGCGTTCCCGCCAATAGGTGCCCTGATACTGTATGCACCAGAGGCCAGAACCAGTTCATCATACTGACAAGTCTGTTTATCTGTGGTGACTAATTGTTTGTCACTATCAATGCTAGTCACTGTGGTTTCTGTCCAGATGGTGGCGTTCAAATCATTCGCCATTTTTTCAGCATTAGCCATAACCAGCGTCTCAGCTGTTTTATTCTTAGCCAGAGCATTCGATAACATTGGCTTTGAGTATGAGCTGCCGTCATCATTTGTGATGATGAGTAACTCGGTGTCCTGATCACGTTTGCGGAATTCACGTGCGAGACTGTAGCCGGCCATTCCACTACCAATTATGACTATTTTTTTCATTTAATTTCTTCCATTTCAAAATCTGACTTTCCTACACTGCAATCCGGGCAGAGCCAGTCATCAGGAACATCAGCCCAGGCTGTGCCGGGTGCAAGACCTTCCTCAGGTAGCCCTTGTTCTTCATCATAAATAAAACCACAAACTAAACATTGCCACTTCTTCATTCTACGCTCCAAAAGAAAAGATACTAAAATAAGGTAGTTCGGGGCTGTAATGTAGTAGACAGCCACAAATGGCTATTATTTCATATTTTAGAAGATATAACAGGGTGATATGATGTGGTTTCTTACAAAGGTTAAGGTTTTATAAGTGAAGATAAAAGAATATTTATTAATGTTGTGTACAAGCATCTTGCTAAATAGTTTGCTTCCGATGTCTGCAACGGCAGAGAATTTTGATTTATCGATTAATCAGGAAGTAGAGGTGGCGATACAAAGCTACAAAGCAAAAGGTGATTCAGTTTTTTTGTGGTTCCCTTCTGAATCAGGGTTACTTGATCAAGAAAAGAAGCTCGCCAGGAAATTGACAAAATCGAATATTGAAACATGGCAGGCCGATATGCTGGGAGCCTATTTTTTACCCGCCCTGGGCAGCAGCGTAGATAGTGTCAATTCAGCAGATTCAGCAGAATTAATAGAGCAAGTAAGATTAAAAAGTAAAAAAGCAATTATTCTGGTTGGGAGTGGGCGCGGTGCTGCGATGGCAATAAAGGCAGCCAGAACATGGCAATTAAAGTACGGACAAAGCGCAAAACTTGCGGGTGCTATTTTAATTAGCCCGAAGTTATTTGTTGAAACGCCAGACCCGGGAAAAGAAGGTCAGCTGTTATCCGTTGTAGATAAAACGAATCTGCCCATTGTCATTATTCAACCTGAAAATTCACCATGGCGGTGGAAGATGGGTACGATAATTCCTGCATTAGAAAAAAGTGGCAGTCATGTTTACGCCTGGTTTCTTAAGAATGTACGCGACCGGTTTTATTATCGCCCTGATGCAACTATAGCTGAAGACTTGATGAGTCAGCGTCTATCATTTTTTATGCAAAGTTCGATAAAGTTATTAAAGAGTTACAAAGATGTGCCACGAATAATTAGGGGTGAAAAATCAACGGAAGTAGTAAACAAAGAAGATGGTAAAAAAGAAAAAAAATTACGTATCTATACAGGTAATCCCAATCCGCAAGCGTTAAATCTGGATAATTTAAAAGGCAAAAAAACGAATATAAAGAATCTAAAAGGCAAAGTGGTTTTAGTCAATTTCTGGGCTAGCTGGTGCCCGCCTTGTGTCCATGAAATGCCTTCCATGCAGCGGTTAAGTGAATTATTTACCGACAAACCTTTTGAAATTCTTGCAGTCAATATGGCGGAAGATAAGCAAGTGATTGAAAAGTTTCTACAAGAGAAAGTAAAAGTGGATTTCCCTATATTATTGGATAAAGATGGTGCAGCGCTAAAAAGCTGGAAGGTATTTGCATTTCCAACAAGTTATATTATTGGTAAGCAGGGTAAAATCAGGCTGGCCTTGTTTGGTTCGATTGACTGGATGAATGCGGATGTGATTAAAAAAATAGAAAAACTGATTATTGAGTGATGAGCTAACAATCAAGGATGTGATATGAGTGAAATTAATACTTGGTTGTTAGGTGGTGGATTTACAGTCGGCATTGTATTTGGCGTTGTTGTCCAACGTTTCCGTTTTTGTCTGGTTGCAGCAGTTAGTAATTTATTATTAATTAATGACAGGCGACAGATTGTCGCTTTTGCTATGGCATTGGTAATTGCGATTACTGGCACTCAGTTATTGGAAATAATGGAAATTGTTGTTATTGCGGATTCAGTCTACCGTAATAATATTCTGGATTGGTTTGGCGCGGTTGTTGGTGGAGTTATTTTTGGAGTGGGTGCGGTATTGTCTGGAGGATGTGCAGCACGGACCATAATAAAAACGATGGAAGGAAACATTCACTCTCTGCTTGCACTTCTATCATTTTCGATTGTTGCTGCTATTACTCAATTTGGTTTCCTTGAATCTATTCGCATAGATCTAACGCATATAACGTCCATTGAGTTAACTACTGATGCTGGCATTGCATCTGTATTATCATGGTCTAAATGGAGTGTGTTAGTGATTATTGCTATTAGCTTAGTGTTGTTTATTTATAAAAGCTCTAAGCAGGCTTCATTGAAAACCATGTTGATTGTTGGCTCGGTTGTTGGAATGCTGGTTGTTATCAGTTGGTATGTCACAGGTGTATTGGCTCAGGATGAATTTAATTATAAAAGTCCATCCGCTATGACGATGTCAGGTCCTTTGGCACGCTTTGGTTATGTTGTTATTTCTGGTCGTGTTCCAGAATTATCATTTTCTATTTTATTTGTAATTGGTATGGCATTGTCTTCTTTGTTAAGCGCATTAACATTTCGGCAATTTAAAATTACTGCTCCGGCTAAAGGTATGGCTAAAATGGCAATATTCGGCGGGGCACTAATGGGCGCAGGTGGAATACTGGCTTATGGTTGTAATGTTGGTCAGGGTCTAAGTGGCATTTCTACGCTTTCAATTGAATCAGTATTGGCTGTTGCTGGTATGGTAGGAGGAATTACTGCTGCCACGAAGTGGATGGAAAAAATGATTGAGTAACGAGTATGTAAAATGAGGGTTAAATTAATTTTTAAAATATACTTAGCTTAGTTGTTCAACATATTTCATTAACGTGTCTTTATTATTATTGAGCAGTGTGATGTGGCCAACTTTTCTACCTTCACGCGGAGCTTTCCCATACAGATGTAAATGTACATTCGGAAGTTTTAATATTTCGACACTATCAGGTATTTCGCCTATCAAATTAACCATGGCTGCATTTGAGTTCAAAGCAGTCGAGCCAAGTGGAAGTCCAGCGATGGCACGTAAGTGATTTTCAAATTGACTAGTGTGTGCACCTTCAATAGTCCAGTGCCCGGAGTTGTGGACTCGTGGAGCATATTCATTGACTAATAGTTCGCCATTTTTTTGAAAGAATTCAATCGCCAGTACTCCAACATAATCCAGTTTTTCTAAAAGCTGAGTAGCATAAGCTTCAGCTTTGGATTGCATGGGGTCGTTAGTTAAGCTGGTGGACAAACGGAGAATGCCTTCATGGTGTACGTTTTCTGATAAAGGGTAAAAGACCATTTCACCTGTGCTGCTACGGACAGCAATAATTGAAACTTCGCGTTCAAAATTAACAAATCCTTCAAGTATGGCAGGCAGACCATTTAATGATTGCCATGCAGTTTCGGCATCATTTTTATCACGTAAGACAAATTGACCTTTACCGTCATACCCTTCAGTACGTGTTTTTAAAATTGCAGGTAGGCCGATAGTATCAATCGCATTGAGTAGTGATGCCTGATCGGTTATATCAGCAAAGTTTGCAGTTTTGATTCCCAGTGTATTGAATAATGTTTTTTCCTTGAGTCGATCACGGCCCGTTGATAATGCCAAGGGTGGAGGAAAAACCTTATTGTTTTTGGATAGAAATTCTACCGATTCAGCCGGCACGTTTTCAAATTCGTAAGTGATAACATCAGCTTGATCGGCGAACTGCTGGAGTGCATCTTTATCATCGAAACCAGCAAGCAAGTGTTCAGTAACGGGCGCTGCACAGGCTTCAGTAGAAGGGCACAAAACAATAAACTCAAGCCCGAGGGGATGACCTGCTAATGCCAGCATTCTCGCAAGCTGGCCCCCACCCAAAATACCTATTTTCACACTTTCGGCCTTGGGTCAGGGTTATTTAAAACCTGCTCTGTTTGATTAGCGCGGAACGCTTTGAGTGCTTGTTTGATGTCGTTGTTACTGTTCGCAAGTATTGAAGCGGCAAGTAGAGCGGCATTGACCGCGCCTGCTCGACCAATAGCCAGAGTGGCAACCGGGATGCCAGCAGGCATTTGTGCAATGGACAACAAAGAGTCCATGCCATTCAGTGCTTTGGACTGTACCGGTACACCAAGTACAGGTAATGAGGTTTTAGCAGCAGCCATTCCAGGTAAATGTGCAGCGCCGCCAGCACCAGCAATAATCACTTGCAGGCCACGCTCTTCAGCAGTTTCGGCATAACTGAATAATTTATCGGGTGTGCGGTGGGCTGAAACGACTTCAGTTTCATAGCCTATGCCGAGTGACTCCAGCATTTCTGTGGCGTGACGCATTGTGTCCCAATCTGAGCTGGAACCCATGATGATGCCAACCAAGGTCTGCATGCATTTCTCCTGTCGAAATAAGTCAGGGGCTGTAAGGCCAATTGACCAAACGCGTATTATGCAACTACTTGTAAATATTTGGAAATATTTATTGCCCGTTGTCAGATAATGGCAAAGTTCGCAATAATAAGCGTGAGAATAAATTTATATATCTTATTGATTTATATGGATTATATTAAATTTTCTCTGTTTAACCAGTTTATTGGCTTTAGCACGTCATAGAGTTTAGCTTCAGCACTACCGGGTTCAGGCATCCAGTTATAGCGCCATTTTACCAATGGAGGCAAAGACATCAGGATCGATTCCGTTCGACCGCCAGATTGAAGGCCGAATAAGGTGCCACGATCAAATACGAGATTAAACTCAACGTAACGTCCCCGTCGGTAGAGCTGGAAGTCTTTTTCACGTTCACCATAGTCGAGTTGTTTACGGCGATTGACGATAGGTTGATAAGCTTTGGTGAAATGATCTCCAATGCTTCTCAGGAAGGCAAATGATTGATCAAACCCCCATTCATTGAGATCGTCAAAGAATAAGCCACCAACACCACGTGTTTCTTTGCGATGTTTGAGATAAAAATATTCATCACACCATTTTTTATATTTATCATAAACATCATCTCCAAATGGATCACAGGCAGTTTTAGCCGTTTTATGCCAGTGAATTGCATCTTCTTCAAATGGGTAGTAAGGCGTTAAATCAAAGCCGCCACCAAACCACCAGACAGGCTCTTCACCTTCTTTTTCAGCGATAAAGAATCGAACATTGGCATGTGAAGTGGGTATGTACGGATTGTGAGGATGAATAACCAGCGAGACCCCCATTGCTTTGAAACTGCGTCCGGCGAGTTCAGGGCGATGTGCAGTCGCAGATGGGGGTAAGTTCGCGCCATCAACTTTTGAGAAGTTGATACCTGCTTGTTCGAATACTTTGCCGTTAGTTAAGACACGTGTCCGACCGCCGCCGCCTTCTTCACGTACCCAGTTGTCCTCCATGAAAGTAGCTTCTGAATCTTCTTTCTCAAGTACGCTGCAAATATTATCTTGCAGTGATAATAGGTACTCTTCTACTGCCGCTATATCGATATTATTCATGTGAGCCTTTTAAGTGAAAGTGTGAGTAGAAGAATACCTAATTTAAGCTTGTTTGAAAATTATAAAAGCATATAAAGCCAGAATTGATGGGTTGATATCGTGGACTCATGGTATCAACCCATCAAGCAAGAAAATCTAGAATTAATTGTTTATATATTGATATCTAATCTTGGTTTTGATTCCTTTTCGGTATCAATAGCAGGCTGACATAAGAACAGACGTTCGGCACCTATTTTATGCTCGTTGACAAGGATTTCTTTAATCGCATCAGCTCGTTGCAGAGCAAGGTTGAGCAGTGTCTCATCTGCGATAGTGAATGTCGGTGGAACAAGTAATTTCTTTTGCTCAGCCGGCGAAAGATTTTTCTTTTTAATAATCGCTTTTTGTTTAGTGAGCCATGCCGTGTGTTTTTCTTGTTTGATATAGTCGCGATCGGTATTAACAGCTTTACCGCAAAGTTTTATTCGTAGTTGTGGACGGTCTTGCATTAGTTTATTAATTTTACTCAGATAGTCTTTTCCAGTTTCATCAACATTAGATGAATTTGCAGCAAAACTGACGGGTGAAAGATTAACAGCATTCGCAGCCTTATCGGCCATTTTGACAAGGCTGATGATTGCGCCGTAAGGTTGTAAAGCAAGTGTTAAGTAGGTCATTGTTGTTTTTTTCAACGCGGTTCCTAATGCCTTATTAATGATGCCGCTAATGTTAAAGTCAGGTTTATTAATGTTGCCTGTTATTGGCAGTTCCAGCTTGATGTCATTTTTTTTGTCACGCAGTAGAGATAACGCACTGTCTAGTGGCATGCTAATTTGTGAAGTCAGTGCGGCTGCTTTTTTGGGGTCGCTGGGTTTAATTTCAAGGTTTGAAATTAATAGTTTATTAATGGCATCAATTTCACCTTTTGTTATTTTTAGCTTGATATCGGCATTCAGTTGTCCGCTACGTAGATCATGACCTATTGTCTTGGCCGTGTAACTGGAGACGGGCGGCAGACTAATATTTTTAATATTGCTTTTAAGATTCAGGCTAATCGGTTTTGAGAATAGGTGGACATCGCCATTAGCTGTGATGCTTGAATATTTATCGAGATTGGCATCGATCGCAAAAGGGCTGGCGGCATCTGGGTTGCCAGAATTTATATTTTTAATGAACGCTTGTTTAAGTTTTAGCTCAGTAGTAAAAACAGGCGCAACCGATTCATCTAATACATGAATGCGACTGTTACCTTTAAGATTGAATTCGGCCAAAGTAAATTTTAATGGCTTTGATTCAGTGTTGTCAGTAGCAGGGGTTGTTTCAGCTTGAGCAGACTCTTTTTTGTTTTCGGGTTTAGCCAGTTTAGATAGAGCGGATAATTCCCCATTCTTGAGGATATGTAAATAAATTAATGCATCGGTAAAATTAATTCTTCCTATTTTAATATTATTGTCAGATTTAAGCTCGACCCCACTAACATTTAAATTGCTAGCCTGGATTAGTGCAGGTCGTTGCGACTTTTTATTGGATTCCGGTTTGAATAAGCTTCTGATGTCACTTAATTTTATTTCACCTGTTTGAATATCATTAATATCATTGAAAATAATATTGTTTACACTCAACGTGTTAGTGTGAAATATCTGCAATTGGTCAGATGTTTGTGTAACAGTAATGTCTTGCCCTGTTAATTGCCCGGTGACTGCTGGGATGTTAGAAGCGTCGCTGGATTGAACTTGACCGTCCCATGATAGTTGACCATGGTGATAGTGATGCATTTTATTAGGCTTTAGTGAAAAATTCTCACTATTTACTTTCCCTTTTATAGTGAAAGAAGGGGCTTTGCTATCTGTGGTTAAGAGTATTTTACTATTTCCTTGCCAATATAATTTATCTTGATCGATTTCTTGAGAGGCAAGGGCAAGCACCAGATTTTTTAATAATAGTGTGGACTCAATTTGTATATCTGTAGACTTGCCCGGTATGTGGCTTAACTGAATGCTCGCATCCATATCAAGCTTGCCTGATATATTTTCCAGCTGTTCTTTTAAATTGACGCTTAATGGTGATAAGTCGAGTTCTTTTATAGAAACGTTACCGTTAAAACCCGGCTGCTTTGAAAACAGGTTTATTTTTCCGGCAATCGATACGTCGGCATTATTGATTTTGCCATTGAAGTTTAGTTGGGAGTTTTGTTCTGACCAGCTTTCGATTTTGTCCAGAGTAATGTTATCCAGGTGAAATTTAGCTTTTTGCTCTGGCGTATGAATATTTATTTCACTGGAAGAGACTTCTATACTATGTAACCCGAAACCCCATGTTTGTTTAGCTGTGGTGTCAGGTGCCTTTTTTGATTCAGGTATATTAATGCCGGCGATAGTTAACGAGTTATCAGCGTTTTGTTGGATTAACAGATTGAGGTTATGAATTTTTAAAGCAGGAAAAAAAGAGCGTTTTTTGAAAAGAGGTAGCCAGTCAAAATTAACATTGAGATTATCAACAGACAGCATTTCTTGTTCGCTAGTCGATACTAGCATGTTAATGATCGTTACGTTTCCGGTGAATAGATTAAGGTTGATGTCTTCAAGTTTGACTTGTTCAATGCCTTGTTTTTCAAACCAGTCAACTATGAAATAACGTATACCTATTGGCAAGACGCTTATAAATAATAAAAACAAAATAATGATGCTTGTGCACCATTTAAACCAGCGACGTTTATGTAAAGGTTTTGTCATAGTTTTTACCAGCTATAGCCGAGTGTGAATAAAAATTTCCTGTCTGTGCTTTTAGTACCAACAGACGGCAAATTATCCCAGTCCAGATTTAATTGCAAAGCGGCGTTCATGCCAGCTAATACAGGGAAACGGAAGCCTGTTTGAGATGTAATGGATACATTATCGGTATTATCCAGCTCTAGCAGACCTTCATGGTTATGAAAAAACTGTAATTTTTTACTAAAGAATTTCTGGTCGAACTTCAGCGCCCAGCGGCCAGCAATATAATTATCATCCGAGGCGGTAAAGTAGTCTTCATTAACATAATCAGCGCCTGCTTCAACTGACAGATTGCGTTGGTCAGACTCCATGTACTGATGACCATAACCCAGACCAATAGTGCTTTTTAGTTTCTGGTCTTTAAATTTGTCGCGTGCAAAAGATGTGTTGCCATAGATATAGTCATTGTTGTCGAGGAAGTGGTCATATTTCAACCAGGCACTGGTTTTGTCTTCGGTATCCACGTTGTTATCACTGGCTTGATATAAATTTGCGCCG
>Ga0316205_10002097_pt1 | contig 21871 bp, 20 predicted proteins | sample 3monthpyrite_MG_FD_204941 | JGI IMG/M metagenome (GOLD analysis project Ga0316205, IMG submission 204941) | Microbial mat bacterial communities from mineral coupon in-situ incubated in ocean water Damariscotta River, Maine, United States -... | ecosystem: Environmental > Aquatic > Marine >... | reverse complement strand
TTAAAACACTTGGGGAAGGATTGTTCAATGGACAAGCATCGGTAACCAATGGAGAATTTGAATTCGAATTTGTCGTGCCTAGAGATATTCAAATTCCAGTAGGAAAAGGTAAGGTTAGTTTTTACTCCCAAAAAGATGGCGAGTTAGAAGATCAAACAGGATTTAATACTCAAATACTAGTAGGTGGTCTCAATGAGGATGCCCCAGAGGATAATACAGGCCCCAATATTAGGTTGTTTATGAACGATGAGTCGTTCGTCTCTGGAGGGATTACCAATGATTCCCCCTTTCTGATTGTAAATTTGGAAGATGAGAATGGAATTAACACTGCCAGTGGAATAGGTCATGATTTGATTGCTATTTTGGATGGCGATGAGGCAAACCCCTTTGTGCTCAATGAGTATTATCAGGCCGATGTCGATGATTTTACAAAAGGTAGCGCTAACTATAAGTTAAGAAATTTAGAAGAAGGACTGCATACGTTAACGCTCAAAGCGTGGGATGTGTATAACAATTCTTCGACAAGTGAAATTCAATTCATTGTTTTTGGAGACGATAAACTAGAAATTAGACGGGTGCTCAATTATCCAAATCCGTTCGTAAATTATACCGAATTCTGGTTCGAACATAATCGTCCTACCGAAACACTGGATGTCCAAGTGCAGATTTTCACCGTAACAGGTAAAGTGGTTAAAACCCTAAATAGAACTATTTTTACAGAAGGCGGACAATCCCGCGATATTGTATGGGATGGGCTTGATGATTTTGGAGATAAAATTGGAAAAGGCGTGTATGTATACAAGCTTACAGTGAAATCTTCGTTAACTAATCAGCAAGTTGAAAAATTTGAAAAACTAGTTATCCTTTAAAAATTAAAAGTATATTTGTCCAAAATTAAACACCTCATGAAGAAAATTTTTATTCCAATTTTATTAGTATTAGTATCGATTAAAGCTACTGCTCAAGAGTCGAATAGAGTAATTACGACCGGTGTGCCTTTTTTATTAATTGCAGCTGACGCGCGTTCAGGTGGTATGGGAGATATCGGGGTTGCAACCTCGTCCGATGCCTTCTCACAGCAATGGAATCCAGCAAAATACGCTTTTGCTATTTCTAAGCAAGGTGTTGGGATTACGTATACTCCTTATCTAAGTAACTTAGTTAACGATATATTCTTAGGAAATTTAACCTATTATAATCGTATTGATGAGAAGAGTGCTTTTGCCGTTAGTTTTCGTTACTTCAGCTTAGGAGATATTGAACTAAGAGATACGTTTGATCAAGAACCGTTAATACAAAGCCCGAACGAATTTACCTTCGATGTGTCTTATGCACTTCGTTTGAGTGAGCGTTTTTCGATGGCTGTTGCAGGACGGTACTTGCGTTCCGATTTAAAAATTCAAGCTTCCAATGAAGATGCCTCAGCGGCAGGTTCTTTCGCAGTAGACGTAGCAGGTTACTACCAGAGTGAAGAAATTGCTTATAATGACTTCGACGGACGTTGGAGAGCTGGTTTTAACGTTTCTAACGTAGGGCCAAAAATTAAGTACGATGATGTTGGTCAAGAAAACTTCTTACCTACTAATTTAGGTGTTGGTGCTGGATTCGACTTTATCTTGGATCAATACAACAAAGTAGGCGTTAACGTTGAATTTAATAAATTATTGGTTCCAACTCCTCCAGACTTGGATTTGAATGGAGATGGTGAAATAACCCAAGAAGAGCAGTCTCAAGCGATTGACGACTATCAAAATATTAGCTTCTTTTCTGGTATTTTCGAATCATTTGGAGATGCACCAGACGGTATTAGCGAAGAGTTGAAAGAATTTACTTGGGCATTAGGAGCAGAATACTGGTACCAAGATGTATTCGCTTTTAGAACTGGTTACTTCAACGAGAGTGAAGAAAAAGGATCTAGAAAATTCCTTTCATTAGGAGCCGGGTTTAAGTATACTGCTATTAATATTGATATTTCTTATTTGTTCTCAACTTCAAAAGTGAGAAGCCCATTAGAAGGAACACTTCGTTTTGGACTTACCTTTAACTTTGGAGACGAGTACGACGAATACTAGAATAGTCAGAGCTAGCTTTTTAATGCTGTAATCTTTCAAGAATTAGTATCTTGAACCAATGAAAAAGATTAAAATCGAAGCTGAACTTGACGTATTTGAATCTGTTTCGGATCTTCCGGTAGACATTCAAAACTTAATGAATAAGGCGCATGAAGCACGTAACAATGCTTATGCGCCTTATTCGTCTTTTAAGGTGGGAGCGGCCATTGCAATGGCTTCGGGTGAGATAGTGACTGGTAATAATCAGGAGAATGCTGCCTTTCCCTCTGGACTATGCGCTGAGCGTGTTGCGGCATTCTATGCAGGAGCTCAATTTCCAAACGTTGCTTTTACCGCTATGGCACTCACAGCAGGGTCATTAAAGCACGATACCCTTACACCTATTCCTCCTTGTGGAGCCTGTCGTCAATCCTTGGCCGAATACGAGGTCAATCAGAAATCACCAATCCCTATCTATTTTATGGGTGCCACAGGCAAGGTGGTGAAGGCAAATTCAGTAAGGGATCTATTACCACTCGTTTTTGATAGTTCTTATTTATAATTTCTTCGGAATTTACTAAAGCTTACCTCCGCATTTTACCTTCGCTCATAGCCTATTTGCGAAACCGACAACGTTTTCGATTGTATTTTAGGAAATAGTGGTTTTATAGTAGATAAGAATATAGTATTTTTGTCTTTCGCGAATTTTTATTCCGAATGTGTTTTAATACAATACACTGCAATAGATGAAGAAAATAACCAAACAAACATATCTTAAGTGGTATGAAGATATGCTCTTCTGGCGCAAGTTTGAAGACAAGCTGGCCCAAGTTTATATCAACCAAAAAGTCCGAGGATTTTTACACCTTTATAATGGACAAGAAGCTGTTCTTGCTGGAGCGCTACACGCCATGGAATTAGGGAAAGATAAAATGATAACGGCCTACAGGAATCACGTACAACCCATTGGTATGGGTGTAGATCCAAAACGAGTGATGGCTGAGCTATATGGAAAAGCTACGGGTACTTCTCAAGGTTTAGGAGGATCGATGCACATTTTTTCTAAAGAGCATGGTTTTTATGGAGGTCATGGTATTGTAGGTGGGCAAATTCCTTTGGGAGCCGGGCTAGCCTTTGGCGATAAATATGCAGGACGAGATGGAGTTACTTTAACTTTTATGGGTGATGGTGCGGTCCGACAAGGGTCACTGCACGAGACATTCAACCTCGCCATGTTATGGAATCTTCCAGTAGTATTTTGTTGTGAGAACAACGGTTATGCGATGGGTACTTCCGTAGAAAGAACAGCGAACCATACCGATATTTGGAAACTTGGTTTGGGTTACGAAATGCCGTGCCGACCTGTGGACGGAATGAAACCTGAAATTGTTGCGAAGGAGTTGGATGAAGCTATTACACGAGCCCGCACTGGTGGAGGCCCCACATTCTTAGAAATAAGAACGTATCGATACCGTGGACACTCCATGAGTGATGCACAACACTATCGTACCAAAGAAGAGGTGGCGAAAAAGAAAGATGAAGATCCCATTGATTACGTTTTGGATACCATCTACCAAAAGAAATATGCTACGAAGGCACAAATTGCAGCCATCGATAAACGTGTAAAAGATTTAGTTTCGGAATGTGAAAAGTTCGCGGAAGAATCACCATACCCAGATAAAAGTGTCATGTATGACGCTGTTTACGAACAAGAAGATTATCCATTTTTACCTCATAAACTATAAGCTATGGCAGTAGTAATTACAATGCCTCGTTTGAGCGATACCATGGAAGAAGGTACCGTTGCTAGCTGGCTCAAGAAAGTAGGAGATAATGTTGCTGAAGGTGATATCTTGGCAGAAATAGAGACAGATAAGGCAACTATGGAGTTCGAGTCGTTTCACGAAGGAACTTTGTTGCACATTGGTATTGCTGAAGGTGAGACCGCCAATGTTGATGTTTTATTAGCAATTATTGGCGAAAAAGGAGAAGACATTTCAGAATTACTCAAAGGAGAAACTCCAGTAGTTCCTGCTACCGATGTGGCTGGTGTATTGCCCGAATTGGCCGCCAAAAGTCCCGAAGTAGCTCCAGTTAAAGAAGCGAATGCGCTTCCAGAAGGTGTGCAGGTTATCAACATGCCTCGTTTGAGTGATACGATGGAAGAAGGAACCGTGGCAACCTGGTTGAAAAAAGAAGGTGATGTAGTGGAAGAAGGAGATATTTTAGCTGAAATCGAAACAGACAAAGCTACGATGGAATTTGAGTCTTTCTACAGTGGAACTCTCTTGAAGATTGGTATTGCTGAAGGAGAATCTGCCAAAGTAGATACCCTTTTGGCAATTATTGGCCCTGCCGGAACCGACGTTTCGGGAATTACACAGGCTCCAAAAGCAGCCACAGCGGTTGCTTCCGAAGAGAAAAAATCAGCTCCAGTGGCAGCAGCTCAATCTACAATGGTAAAAACACCACCAGCTGCTACAAAAACTGAGGTTTCAAAAACCACAACTACTAAAAATGGTCGCGTTTTTATATCTCCCTTAGCCAAAAAGCTAGCGGAAGAAAAAGGAATCTCCTTGAATCATGTTCAGGGAAGTGGCGAAAACGGTCGAATCATTAAAAGAGATATCGAAAACTATCAGCCTTCCGCGGGAGGTGGAACAGCTATGACTTATGTGCCGGTGGGAGAAGAAAGTTTTGAAGAAGTTAATAATTCGCAAATGCGTAAGACCATTGCGAAACGTTTGGGAGAATCCAAATTTACAGCACCTCATTACTACCTAACGGTTGAGTTGGATATGGACGGTGCTATTGCCTCACGAGCAGCCATCAATAGTGCTCCCGATGTAAAGATTTCATACAACGATATGATCGTTAAAGCCTGTGCAATGGCTCTGAGAAAGCATCCTAGAGTGAATACACAATGGACGGATAAAGCGACTTTGATTGCCAAGCATATTCACATAGGTGTGGCCGTTGCGGTGGATGATGGTCTGTTAGTGCCAGTACTTAAGTTTGCAGATCAAATGACTTTCTCTCAAATTGGCGCAAGCGTTAGAGATTTGGCTGGAAAAGCAAGAAATAAGAAACTTACACCGGACGAAATGCAGGGAAGTACCTTTACGGTGTCTAACTTGGGAATGTTTGGAATCAAGGAATTTACTTCGATTATCAATCAGCCTAATTCGGCCATATTATCGGTTGGAGCCATTGTGCAAAAACCAGTGGTGAAGAACGGTGCGATTGCAGTAGGGAATACAATGACGGTAACCTTGGCTTGTGATCATCGTACAGTTGATGGTGCAACGGGTGCAGCGTTCTTGCAGACCTTGAGAAATTATATTGAACAGCCAGTTACTATGTTTGTATAGGAACGGCATTTCAATGAAAGAATGAATCCTGCTATTTCCTGAATGAGATAGCGGGATTTTGTATATTTAGAAGAACTACGATGGTATGAAGAAAAACATAATTATTACCGGTACAAGTAGAGGAATTGGATACGAGTTGGTAGCCTTATTTACCCATGCGGGCCACAATGTATTGGCACTTTCGCGTAATGAGGTTCCAGTTTCTGGAATGGGTAATAGCAACTGTCATTGTTTTCCCTGCGACATTACCGATCCAAGGGATATAGAGAAGGTTCCTTCGTTTTTGAAGGAAAATTGGAAGCATGTAGATGTATTAATCAATAACTCTGGTTATTTGGTCAACAAGCCTTTTGCTAAACTCACTTCGAAGGATTTTATGCAGTCTTATAATGTGAATGTATTTGGTGCGGCCGCTCTAACTCAGGCGGTGCTTCCGTTTATGAAGAAAGATGGCCATGTTGTGAACATTAGTAGTATGGGAGGAATTCAAGGAAGTGTCAAATTTCCTGGTCTGACAGCTTATAGTAGTAGCAAAGGAGCTATTATAACGCTTACTGAAGTACTTGCTGAAGAATATAAAGAAACAGGCCCTGCATTTAACGTTTTGGCCTTAGGAGCCGTTCAAACAGAAATGCTGGAAGAGGCTTTTCCTGGTTTTAAAGCTTCAATGACGGCGGAGAAAATGGCTCAATATATCATGGATTTTTCCCTCACAGGGCAGCAATATTACAACGGTAAGATCATGGAAGTTTCCAATACTACGCCCTAAATTTGGAAAATGAAGAAACCCGCATTGTTCCTTTTTTTGTTATGCTTTTGCTGTGTTATATCAGTTTCCGCTCAAAAAAATAGGGCTAAATTGTTTTTTAAGGATAGCACTACACAAGTAGGCCTAGCTAAGATTACTAAGTCTGGTAAAATTGTTTTTCGAAAAGAAGCAAAAGCCAAGAAAGTAACCTATTCTAGTGAGGATGTCTATGAAGTTCACATTAAGGAAAAAGGATTTTATAAGCGCTATTTTTATAAAATGGACTATGAAAGCCGTAAAGTGCGGTTACTCCGATTAATAAAGGAAGGCCCAGTGAGTCTTTTCGGAGACATTCGGCAGTATACAACGCATACACCATATATGAATGGAAATGGAAGCATAAACCCTGGAGGTGGAGGATCCTATAAGCAAACGAAAGAAACTTATTATTTGTGTGATGGAAATGACTTGTTGGTAGTCAACGTAAAAAAAGGAAATACTCATCTCAATAAATTTTCAGAGATAGCAGAAATTTACTTTATGGATTGCCCTGAACTTATTAGTAGCATTAAAAACAAGGAGTTTTCGAAGTATGGAATTCGTGATGTAATCGAATATTATAACAGTTATTGTAAGTAGCAAGTGAACGAGGTTTTATTAAAATACATTCCACAGGCTTCCGTAGCATCGGCCTTGCAATTAATTAAGGGCCATGAAGTGCATCTTAAAATAGTGAACGAGCGGGTTACTCGACATGGTGACTACCGTAAAATGCCTAATGGACAACATCAAATAACAGTGAATGCCAATTTGAACCCGTATCGATTTCTAGTTACTTTGGTTCATGAAATAGCACATTTAAAGGCATTCACACATTATGGGAGGTATATTAAACCACATGGAAAGGAGTGGAAACTCACTTTTCAGCAGTTGATGTTGCCTTTTTTGCGTCCCGAAGTATTTCCCAATCAATTGCTGCCATTGTTAGCACTTCATTTTAAAAACCCGAAAGCCAGTAGTGATACGGATGCGCGATTATCTCTGGCCCTGAAGGAATTCGATCCGCCCAATGATAAAAACTATATCTTTGAAATACCTTTTGGTGGGACCTTTAGACTCTACAATGGAAAGATTTTCCAACGGGGTAATAAAAGGGTAAAACGCTATGAGTGTTTGGAGGTGGCTACGGGACGAATGTACCTTTTCAATCCAAATGCTGAGGTCGAGTTTTTAAAATAAGAATTATATAAATTGAACATATTGAATAAGAATTATCACGCAGTAATTATGGCAGGCGGAATCGGATCTCGTTTCTGGCCGGTAAGTACCAGTAAGCTGCCAAAGCAATTTCACGACATGCTAGGTACGGGGGACACCTTGATTCAGCGTACTTTTTCAAGGCTTCACAAAATGGTTCCTTCAGAAAATATTCAAATCCTAACCAACGACCGCTACTTGGATTTGTGTTTGGAACAATTGCCTTTGATTACTGAAGAGCAAGTGGTGCTTGAACCTGCTATGCGGAACACAGCTCCTTGTATTTTATTGGCGGCTTTAAAAATTTATAAATCGAATCCGGACGCCATGATGTTGGTGGCGCCTAGTGACCACTGGATTGAAGATGAAGCGGCTTTTCAACGGGATGTTGAAACCTGTTTTGATCGATGTGAAAAGGACAATGTATTAGTTACTTTAGGAATTCAACCCACTTTTCCGAATACGGGATATGGTTATATTGAAAGTGACAAGACCGATGAAGCAGTCTTGAAAAATGTAAAACAGTTCAGAGAAAAGCCAGATTATGAAACGGCGAAAGCTTTTTTGGCTGAGGGGAATTTTTTATGGAATGCAGGGATATTTTTATGGAGTGTTAAAAGTATTATTGAAGCATTTGAACAATTGATGCCAACCATGTATACGCTTTTTTCTGAGGGAGTTAGCACCTTAAACACTTCGGAAGAAAAGCCATTTATCGAAAAAAACTATGCCAATGCCGAAAATATATCCATTGACTACGGAATTTTGGAAAAGGCGAAGAATGTTTTTGTAAAAAAAGCTACTTTCGATTGGAACGACTTGGGTACTTGGGGGGCCTTGCATGATAAATTGGATAAGGATGAGGATGGAAATGCCGTGGTGAGAGCTTCACCGCATATGGAGAACGCAAGTGGTAATATGGTTTTTTCGGCAACGGAGAAACTGGTAGTTATTGACGGAATTGATGATTATATTATCGTGGATAAAGAGAATGTACTTCTTATATTTCCGAAGAAAAAAGAACAGGATATTAAAAAATTACTTGGAACCATTTCCGATAAATTTGGTTCTGAGTACTCATAAAAAACAAGGATTGTAATACCGAATAGCATGAATACGACCGAGGAAAACAACGACGAGATTGAACAAAACAAGGAAGCGGTAAGACAGGATGTCAAGGGGTTATGGCGAAGTTTAAAGATATTCTTTATCGAGCTGTTGGACTTCAGAAACGATACCGATCGTGATACAACCATTCAAGCTATAAAAAATGACATTCCTTTTAAAGGAGCAACAGCCTGGATTTTAATATGTTCCATATTCGTGGCCTCTATAGGGTTAAATGCTAATTCTACCGCAGTCGTTATTGGAGCCATGTTAATTTCTCCCCTTATGGGCCCTATCCTGGGAATTGGTATGTCTATTGCCTTGAATGATATTGATACCTTGAAGAAATCGTTGATCAACTTAGCCACGATGATTGTCTTGAGTTTATTGACCGCCTATCTTTTCTTTAAGTTTTTCCCGCTGGGAAGCCAAGAAACCTCCGAATTATTAGGCCGAACCACGCCGGATATTAGAGATGTACTGATTGCCTTTTTTGGTGGTTTAGCGCTCATTATTGCAAGAACTAAAAAAGGAACAATTGCCAGTGTAATCTTTGGAGTTGCTATTGCGACTGCATTGATGCCACCTCTTTGTACCGCGGGCTATGGATTGGCAAATGGTAATATGGGCTATTTTGCAGGAGCAATGAACCTCTTTACCATTAATACTATTTTCATTGCACTCGCTACGTTTATCGTTTTAAAGGTATTGCGTTTCCCTATGTTGAAGTATGCCAATTCTAAAAAGAGAAAACGCATTGCCCAATTCGCTTCTTTGGCTGCAATCTTAGTTATGATTTATCCTACCATTACATTTTTGAGAGTATTAAAAAATAGTGGCTATGAAGGAGATTACACCAGCTTTTTAAAAACAGAAATAGAACCCAACAACGATCTTTGGTTTCAAAAAGGAATATTAGATTCGGATAATAAAACGGTGACCCTCTATTTCAATGGTGAAGTTCCACAGGCGACAGAAACCGATTTAAGAAACGAAATCAAACAGTACGATAATATTAGTGACTTCGATCTCAAGGTTAATGGGAATAAGAACCGTAGTTTTGATAAGATTTCGGACGCTTATGACAGAGCTATTAGTGATTTGGATGAAAAGGACAATATCATTTCAGGCTTACAGAAAGAGATTGAGAACTTGAGAGGCGAGTTAATCAGTATAAATGAACGGAATAAAACCTATTCGTTTTCGGTAGTTTGTAAAGATGCGAAAATACGGTTTCAAGAATTAGAATATTTTGGTCTGTCCAAGATGTTGGTGACCTCAAATTTCAACAAAATTGATACCATAGACGTTGTATCTGCCAGGTGGAAAGATAACTTGGTGGACAGCGTAAAGACCAAACGAAATAGTGACTTAATAGATTGGTTGAAAGTTGAAATTAAGGCAGATTCGATTGTTTTAAAGAACCAATAACAGGAGTTATTTTTTTTCTTGAAGCTGAATATCTCGAATCTTTTTGAACAGGTCTGATGAGTACACGAAGTCGGTGACACTTTTGTTGTCGGTTTTGAATATTTGGGTTTGATCCCCTTGCCAAGCGAGGGTTCCTTGCTGAAGAAACACAATTTTTTCTCCAATTTCCATGACCGAGTTCATATCGTGCGTATTGATTACGGTTGTAATATTATACTCTCGGGTAATTTCTTGAATGAGGTTGTCAATTAAAATGGCCGTTCGTGGATCGAGCCCAGAATTGGGTTCATCACAAAACAAGTATTTAGGGTTGTTTACGATGGCGCGCGCTATGGCCACCCTTTTTTGCATTCCCCCAGATATTTCGGAGGGATATTTATGATTTACGCCTTCCAGATTTACACGAGCCAACACCTCATTGACCCGGTCGAGCATATCCGATTTCTTCTTTTTGGTGAACATGCGCAATGGGAACATCACATTTTCTTCAATATTCAAGGAATCGAAAAGTGCACTTCCTTGAAAAACCATTCCCATATCCTTACGAAGGTCTGTTTTTTGGTCTTCATCCATGTCTTGAATAGCGGTATCTTGAAAATAGATACGTCCAGCTTCAGGTTCGAAAAGACCCAATAGACATTTTAGAAATACCGTTTTACCGCTTCCACTTTGACCAATAATCAAGTTTGTTTTTCCTTGATCAAAGACTGTAGAGATTCCTTTCAGAATATGATCTTCTCCAAAACTCTTATGTATTTCTTCTACGCGAATCATTAGCTAAGTAATAAGGAGGTGATTATAAAGTTGGCCAAAATAATTAGTACACTAGTCCAGACAAAGGAGTTGGTGCTTGCTTTTCCTACTTCCAATGCTCCTCCTTTCATATAGAAACCTTGCCATGATGGCACCGTCGCTAAAATAAAGGCAAAAACAAAGGTTTTTATAAATGCATAAATCACATGAAAAGTTATAAAGTCTTCTTGAAGTCCACGAATAAATGCTTCCGAAGTGCTAAAACCACCATAAACTCCAGCGACCCAACCGCCAAGAATTCCTAGGAACATGGCAATGGCTATTACGAAAGGATAGAAACACAGCGCCACAATTTTCGGCAATACCAGATAGTTAAGAGAATTAATACCCATTACTTCCAAGGCATCAATTTGTTCTGTCACCCGCATGGAACCAATACTTGAGGTAATAAAAGAACCCATTTTTCCTGCCATAATAATGGAGATAAAAGTAGGTGCAAATTCAAGAATGATGGATTGGCGCGTGGCAAAACCTACCAAATAATCTGGAATGAGTGGGTTGTTTATGTTCAATGCAGTTTGTATAGCAACCACCCCGCCTACGAAAAAGGAAATAAAGGCAACAATACCCAAAGAGTTTATGACCAACTCGTCAACTTCTTTATAGATGAGTTCCTTTAGCACCGAACCCTTGGTAGGTCGGCTAAAAACGGTACGCAACATTAAAAAATAGGAGCCAATGTCCTGAAGGTACTTCATAGGGTTATTTCTAAAGCTAAAGTAACAAATTTAACCGACTGTTTTTTCGGAATAAAAAGTAAAACTAAACTTTATTCTGAAAGCAATTCCATCATTTTATGGTAGATCTCCGTGTTTTCATAAATCCCACCGAAAAGTTCAGCACCTGGGCCTTTAGCAAAAACTGGAACCATCGTCGCCGAATGTCCTTTAGTGGAAAAAGTAGGTTTAATTTTGTTATAGTCGCCATTGTCAGCACCCAAGGTGAATCCGCCAGTTTCATGATCTGCGGTTACGATAATGAGTGTTTCTCCGTTGGCTTCAGCAAATTTTAGAGCTACTCCCATAGCATCGTCAAAATCGATGAGTTCGCTAATAAGGTAGTCGCCTTCATTACTATGACCGCCCCAATCTACTTGAGAGCCTTCCACCATTAGGAAAAATCCTTTGGAGTTTTTTGACAATTGACCGACTGCTAATTGTGTTGCGTTGGGTAAAAAATCACCACGACCTTCCAGCATTTTAGGCATGGCGTCGTCTGCCAACAAAAAACCTTGCTTGCTCGCGTTTATGGGTTTCAAAGAGGTGGTATCTATGGTAAACCCCTTACTCTTCAATGCCATTAATAAATTTTGTTTATCCTCTCGTTTGTTAAAAAACTCTAAACCTCCACCAGCAAAAAAATCGATTTCAGAGTTAACCAAATACTCCGCGATCTTTTCATACGATCTTCTGCGCTCCACATGAGCATAAAAACATGCCGGAGTTGCGTGTGTAATGGAGGAAGTGGATATCACTCCTGTACTGAATCCATTTTCTGAAATTTGCTCTACAATGTTAGGGACAAACATGGTGTCTGGTCCAACGCCAACTGCTCCGTTATAGGTTTTAATTCCACTAGCGAAGGCCGTAGCACCCGCAGCCGAATCGGTAATTAGTTTGTCTGAAGCCGATGTTTTAATCAAGCCAACCACTGGAAATTGCTCATAATTGGATGGTTGATCGTTATAAAACTGACTCGAAGAAATTTGGCTTAGACCCGTGCCATCCGCGATAAGGAGGATAATGTTTTTGGGTTTTTTAAAGCTAGTAGCAGTTTCATTATTCAATTTGTTTGACTTGCATCCTATTAGAAGCAAGCATAATAGGCAGAGTAAAATGGACGATTTCATAGTTAGTATTTAATAGCGGTAAAAATACATAGAAAGACTATTGAACAGCCTTAACAAATGGTTATTCTTCAGAAAAACTTACTTTTTATATTTTTCCAACGAAGGTTTCGAATAAACTTTCCTTCTTTTTTTGAAACGATATATTCATTATTACTGCTGAAATATCCTCGCATGGCATTCCAGAAATAGCTGAAGCTTCTTTTTTTTGCTCCTAATTTCAAAGCGGCAAGGACGGTCAGGCAAAAGCCATAACGCATTCTTTTAAAAGCCTGTCCTTGCTTTAATTTGGAGGACTTGTGGTAATTGGCGCCAGTAGGTTTTAAATGTTTTACATGCAACGCTTGGTCCGTTATAACTTCCCAGCCATGGTATTTGGCCAAAAGTTCATCAACAGTGTCCCAACCCATCGTTCTTTTTAGACCTCCGATCTGATGAAAGCATTCCTTTCGATAGGCTTTGAGAGCCCCGCGGATATGATCTTTATTCGTTAGGTTTTCTAGTACCCAATCTTCATTTTTTTCGATATAACAAAACCCTCCAACCAATCCGTTGTTTTTATTCTGAAGAAAATGGTCTGCTGTTTTTTCAAGATAATTGGGAGGAAAAATTAAATCGGCGTCAAACTTGCAAATGACGTCGTAACCATCATCCAAGGTTTCAAACCCTTTGTAAAAAGCGTTGATGACCTTACTTCCAGGAGCATGTTCAGCTTCCGAAGTAATGGTGATCGAGCTAATAAAAGCGTGTTTGTTTGAAAAGGAATCAATGATTTGTTGGGTTCCGTCTGTGGAGTTGTCGTTAACGATAACAATCTTTCTGGGTAATAGGGTTTGCTCCGTTAATGATTGCAGCGTACTTGTGAGAAACGCTTCTTCATTATGGGCGGGTATGACCAGATAGAAGTTCATTAAATACGTTCGGCATATACTAAATAGTACCTAGGTGTAAAACGTCGTAAAATGGGTCGGATTCCTACTTTTTTTACTGGGTTGGTAAACTTTTCCCTTTTTTTAATACGCCAACCAGCCTTTTCCAATAACCAATCAAACTGCCAATCTTCAAATTCATGATAATGGCGATCTCGTTCGTCGGTTTTACTGCGATAGGCAGATGCAAACCATAATTTAAGGGGGACAGAAGCTACCATTTTTTTCGCTTTAATATCATTGATAACATTGAAGGGAGACACCAAATGTTCAAAAATTTCGAAGGCAGTAACTACGTCAAAGTCGGTAGTTTGAACGGACGTTGTGTCAAGGTCGAGATCTTCACCCTGAGTATTGGTCACTTGAAACCCTTTGTCTCTTAAAATATCTGAAAAAGGATTGGAAACCCCTAAATCCAAAATAGAAGCCTCCTTGGCAACATTTTGCTTTACGAATTCGAGGGTGTGCTTGTATCTTTTTTTAACGGTTTTGCCTTGGTACATAATTAGATTCGGTAAACAATGGCGTTGATGTTCATTCCCGCGCCAACACTGGCAAAGATAACGATATCTCCTTTGTTTACTTCGTGATTCCCAAGTTTTCCTTTGCTAACCAAATCGAAAACCGTTGGCACCGTTGCAACACTCGAATTACCCAGTTTATCTATGGTCATGGGCATGACATCAGCTGGGGTTTCTTTTTTATACAATTTGAAAAAACGATTGACGATTGCCTCATCCATTTTTTCATTGGCTTGGTGAATGAATATCTTCTTTACCTCATCAATTGACACTCCGCTTTCGTCCAAGCATTCTTTCAAGGCTTTTGGCACGTTGATTAAAGCAAATTCGTAGATTTTCCGACCGTGCATTTTAATATACTTGCGGGCGTCTGTTAATTCCTGATTATTGGATTCACCAAAATGAATAAAATGTGCTTCATCGTAGGTGTGAGTGGCAGTAATATGAGAAAGAATACCGCTGTCTGTGTCTTCTGAGGTAGCCTCTAACACCGTAGCTCCAGCTCCGTCACTATAAATCATTGAGTCCCGATCGTGTGGGTCGATGACGCGTGATAATGCCTCTGCACCAATTACAAGGCATTTTTTAGCCATTCCTGCCTTGATAAACGCATGCGCTTGAATCATCCCCTCAATCCAACCTGGACAGCCAAAAAGGACATCATAGGCAACACATCTTGGGTTTTTAATTCGCAATAGATGTTTCACTCGTGAGGCAACACTTGGTACGGTATCACTTTGTTGCGTTCCATGTTTAACATCACCATAGTTATGCGCAACAATAATATAATCCAGAGTTTCCCTATCTAAATTGGCCTCGGTAATAGCTTTTTCTGCAGCAAATTGAGCAATTTCGGAAGTCACCAAATCGTCTTTAATATAACGCCGTTCGCCAATACCGGTGATGGCTTTGAATTTATCAATGATTACCGAATTCTCATTCGCAAAAGAAGATCCATCCAGATTGTAAAAATCACTATCTTCAAAACCCTCATTGGTTGCTACCTTACTGGGAATAAAGCTCCCTATACCTGTAATGATGCTATTCATTTCTTCTGAAAATTTGTCAAAAATAACCAAATGCAGGTAAGTAACACAACATTATCCTACCAAATCACTGTGTTTTGAATTATTCTTAAAATATGTACCCAAAATTGATAAAAATGTATTTTCTGGGTCTTTTAAGCCGTATTTACGATAATAACGAATTGGGTTAACGCCTTATTTTTAAGGTGATTTTAATTTCTTATGTACTATTAATCCTCCATATAGGATTCAATAGGGTCGCAAGTACAGATTAGGTTTCGATCGCCATAAGCGTCGTCTACTCTTCGTACGGATGGCCAAAACTTATTGTCGGCAACATAGTCCAATGGAAAGGCAGCTTCTTTTCTGCTGTATGGAAACTCCCATACGTCATTGGTAACCATCATTTGTGTATGTGGCGAGTTTTTCAAAATGTTGTTCGGGTTGTCTTTAGAGGCAGCATCAATCTCTTTTCGAATAGAAATCATGGCGTCACAAAAACGATCCAATTCTTGCTTGCTTTCACTTTCTGTTGGCTCAATCATCATAGTTCCTGCCACTGGGAATGAAACCGTTGGTGCATGAAAGCCATAGTCCATAAGGCGTTTTGCGATATCAGTAACTTCAATACCGTTCTCCTTAAAAGGGCGACAATCTACTATCATTTCATGAGCAGCTCTACCGCGTTCTCCTGCGTACAATACATCGAAGGCTCCTTTGAGGCGTTCTTTAATGTAGTTCGCGTTCAGGATAGCATACTCTGTTGAACTTCTCAAGCCACTTTCACCCAGCATACTGATATAGGCATATGAAATGATACAAGCGAGAGCACTTCCCCATGGCGCTGCAGAAATAGCGGTAATGGCATGATCTCCTCCCGTAGCAATCACGGGATTGTTAGGCAAGAAAGGAACTAATTGCGGAGCAACACAAATGGGTCCCACTCCTGGACCTCCACCACCGTGTGGGATGGCAAATGTTTTATGTAAGTTTAGGTGACATACATCGGCTCCAATGGCGCCAGGGTTTGTTAAAGCCACCTGTGCATTCATGTTAGCACCATCCATATAAACCTGTCCGCCAAATTCATGAATGATACTAGTAATTTCTTTAATGGCCGATTCGTATACGCCGTGGGTAGATGGATAGGTAACCATCAGGGCCGCAAGGTTTTCTTGGTGTTCGACCGCTTTTGCACGAAGATCTTCGACGTCAATGTTGCCTTCTGCCGTTGCTTTGGTAACAATTACTTTCATTCCAGCCATCACTGCACTCGCTGGATTGGTTCCATGAGCAGAGGACGGGATTAAGCAAATATTCCGATGATGGTCGTTGCGCGATTCGTGGTATGCCCGAATTACCATTAAACCAGCATATTCACCTTGAGCGCCAGAATTGGGTTGCAAGGAGGTTCCCGCAAACCCAGTAATTTCGGTAAGTTGATCTTCTAATTTTTTAAGCATTTGTTGATACCCATTAGCTTGATCTATAGGAACAAAGGGGTGTACATTGCCCCATCGAGGATCACTTAAAGGAAGCATTTCTGCTGCTGCATTCAGTTTCATTGTACAGGAGCCTAGTGATATCATCGAGTGATTTAATGCCAAGTCCTTACGCTCCAATTTTTTGATGTAGCGCATTAATTCAGTTTCACTGTGATAGCTATTAAATACTTCGTTCGTTAGAAATTCGGAGGTTCTAGCGACTCCTTCAGGAATAGCATTAAGTTTTTTTATTTCTGAAATGCCCGTTGCTTGCTGCCCAGTCACTTCAGAAAAAACAGAAAGGATATTATTTAAGTCTTTTACAGTGGTGGTCTCATTGAGTGAGATCCATACGGTATCCGCATCCGGATAGTAAAAATTGATTTGAAGCTTTTCGGCTATTGTTTTCGCTTTGGCTGCATCGGCCTTTATAGCAATAGTATCGAAATAGGAACTATTTAATTCTTCGAGCCCCATTTTCTTTAGTTCAGCGGCTAGGGTAGTGGCCGAATGATGCACATGGTTCGCGATATATTGAAGTCCGCTGGGACCGTGGTAGACGGCATACATTCCAGCCATCACGGCCAAAAGGACTTGAGCCGTACAAATGTTGGAGGTTGCTTTATCGCGTTTAATATGCTGTTCTCGAGTTTGTAAAGCCATGCGCAAGGCACGGTTCCCATCGGTGTCTTTGGTCACTCCAATGATTCGACCTGGAATGCTACGTTTATGTTCTTCCTTGGTAGCGAAATAGGCCGCATGAGGTCCACCATACCCTAACGGAATTCCGAAACGTTGCGTAGTACCTACGACAACGTCTACGCCAAAATCTCCAGGGGCTTCTAATTTTACCAAGCTTAAAATATCGGCAGCAACCGCAACTTTGATGCTGGCATCATTGGCTTTGGAAACGAATGATCTATAGTCATGAACGACCCCGCTTTTCCCAGGATATTGAAGAATAGCACCAAAATATTCAGTTGAAAAATCAAAAACTTCGTGGTTACCTACCACTAATTCAATACCTAATGGATTGGATCGGGTTTGCAATAATGAAAGTGTTTGAGGTAATATTTCTTCAGAAACAAAAAACTTCGCCACTCCAGCCTTTTTCTGATCTCTGCTTCGAATAGCAAATAACAGTGCCATGGCTTCGGCCGCTGCTGTGGACTCATCTAATAAGGAGGCATTCGCCAATTCCATTCCAGTAAGGTCACAAACCATGGTTTGGAAGTTGAGTAGCGCCTCAAGCCGACCTTGGGCAATCTCTGCCTGATATGGTGTATAAGCCGTATACCAACCTGGGTTTTCTAGAATATTTCGTTGAATTACAGGCGGAGTATTGGATGGATGATACCCCAAGCCAATATAGCATTTGTACAACTCATTTTGAGCGGCTAATGCATTGATATGTTCCAAGTATTCTTGCTCGCTCATTGCGTTATCCAATTGGATATCATCGGTAAGACGAATATCGTTTGGAATGGTTTCTGAGATGAGTTGTGCGATACTTTCGGCCCCAATGGTTTTAAGCATTTGAGGAAGATCTGTGGCGCGAGGGCCAATATGTCTAAGAGCAAAAGAAGAAGTATTCATATACATTTTCCGCAAAAGTGGGAACTTTTTAAATTCAACGTACATTTTTTTGGAAGAAAATGCTTCCATCATTACGAGCAAAATTACAATTTTAAAGCATAAAATTATGGCAATATACAGGCGAATAGATATAATTTTTCAACCAAAAACAGGAGTTACTAACACTTTGGGTATTTTTGTGCTTTCTCAATGATGTAATCTACAACTTTTACACATCGAAAATGAGTTTAATCCCTTTGGATGAATATGCTAAAACGCGCATTCGATTTTTATATTAACGCCAGTATGCATGTGGCTTTGGCGGTGTGTGCGTTGATTTTTATTACGGCCTGGGAGATTGGTTTTGAGGTGTCTAACTATTTGTTGGGTTTTATTTTTTTCGGAACTATTAGCGGGTATAATTTTGTGAAGTATGCCAAGGTCGCTGGCTTGCACCACCATAGTTTGACCCGCTCTTTAAAAGAAATTCAAATATTTTCGTTTGTCAGTCTCGGTTGTTTGATATTTTGCGCGCTTCACCTTTCACTAGCTGTGTTTTATATGGCGGCGCTATTTGGTGGGTTGACATTTTTATATGCTGTACCTTTTTTACGAAAGAGAAACTTACGTACTTTTTCTGGTCTGAAAATTTTTGTGGTAGCCATAGTTTGGTCTGGGGTCACTGTTTTTATCCCTTGGTCCAATACTTCGGAGGTATTAACATTTGACATTTGGTTGACCTTTTTTCAACGTCTTTTAGTGGTTATTGTGTGTACGCTCCCGTTCGAGATACGGGATTTGCAGTACGATGCTGCTTCGCTAAGGACACTTCCTCAGCAACTCGGAATTAAAAAAGTAAAAGTAGTTGGTGCAAGTTTGTTAGTGATTGCTTCACTCTTGGAGGGCTTCAAGGATGAATTATTGCTTACTCATGCGCTCAGTTTGTGGTTTGCCTGCCTTTTGACGTTGGTATTATTATTAGCAGCTACAAAGAAGCAGCATAGGTACTTTGCATCGTTTTGGGTGGAAGCTATTCCGTTGTTTTGGTGTGGGTGTTTTTATCTTTTAGCCTGTTATCTGTAGTTCAGAATATAATTTGGGCTAAAAAAAAGGGACACCATTTCTCAGATTGAGTGCAGGTATCCCGTTTGTAAAGAAGTCAATTTTTTCTTCCGAAGAATTTATTTTGAAAGTTCCTGATGTAACTTTTCTTTTAAAGCCTCTCTGTCTGCCGCACTCACCGACCGAACCTGAGGGTTTTTAACCGCCTTTGTGAGTTTGCTATTGCGAACCGTATATTTTCTACAAGCTCTGCAGTAAATCAGATGTATGTTGAGCCTCACTTTTTCCCAAAAAGATGCTTCTCTATACTGATTTTTATCACAAATGTGATTCGCCTCGTGGCATTCTAATTTTATACTCATAATCTATACTAAAACCAATTTTCTTGTAGACAATCCGCCATCGCTTTACGAGCACGATGGATAATCACCCACAAATTAGACGGTGTTATTTCAAATTCATTACAAATAGTTTCGGTATCAATACCGTCTATTGTTTTCATTCTAAAGATGGAAGCTTGTTTTTGTGGTAGCCCATCCAAACAGCCAAATATGGCCATTCCTAGTTCTTCATTTTCCATAGTATCCTCTGCGGTTTTGTCGTAAGGGTCACTTACTCGTTCCTCCAACCAATCTCCTTCGCTTTCACTATCGTTGTAATTTACACGAACCTCGGCCTTGCCTTTATTCGAATTTATTTTTCGATAATGATCAATAATTTTTCGCTTTAAAATGGAAATTAACCAAGTTCGCTCACTTGCCTCCCCTTTAAAATTATCTTTAGACTTGAGTCCGGCAAAAAAGGTTTCGCTAATCAAGTCCTGTGCTATCTCATGATCATTTACCCGAACGATGGTATAATTATACAGATAGTCTGAATATTTATCCACCCAGAAATTGGGATTTAATGTGTTGATTGGCATGGGGTTTTTCGTAGTTTTTCTCAAAAATAGCAAAGTTTAGGGAGCCTAAAAAACTTTGGGAATAATATTAACACCCCTGCTATTTATAGGTAAGATGTTTTGGGCTTTTCAGCTTCGGCTTTTATGGCTTTGTTTCGCTTCTCAAGAAATCGTGTTAAATGGCTATTTAAGAAATACTTGTCAAATATTCGTCCAAAAATCCCATACGGAGTGCGGTATTTAAGAACATCGGTCATGATTGTTTTTTGATCGATAATTTCGAAAAAATGCTGGTGCCCAAAATAGATGAAGTGTCCTTTGATCATCACATCGGTAAATTGGGAAGGACGCTCGTAGTTGACAATCTTGCTCGTATGTTTCAGAAAAACCCCAAAGTGTCGCCCCCGCCAAGTCACCGTTTCTCCGTGCGAGATTAAACCAGAAGTTCTTCCAGCGATGGCCTGTTCCTTGGTTTCTGAAGCCGATTGGATATGAAAATCGATGTTTCGAGAAAGGTCGAATACGCGCTCGATAGGAGCTTGAATTTCTGTTTTTAATTGAATTGTTGTCATTTTTTTAATCTTTGGTGTATCATTTTCCGTTCTGAATGCTTCGCTACGGTTTCACTTGGTAGCTGTAATAATGTAATATCCAAAATCCTTCATGTGTAAACCGCAAAGTAAAGCGAAAAAGGAAGCTTTTAAATTATTCCAACTTTGAGGCTTGATGGTTTTGCCCTGCCATAAATTCTTCAGAAGAAAACCAAAAATAGCGAAGGGAACATGTAATACAGACGGTGCCGTTCGGAAAGAAACATCTTCTATGGTTACCTCCTTAAACCCGATGTCGAGTAAGCGTTGCTTTACTTTATCGATGACGCCTAAACCGTCTAAACTCCAGCCTTTACAGAGTTGTTTATAGCTGTACTTACTTCCGAAACACAATTCTGAAGGGTCCTTTTTTAGGAAAGCGTCAGAAACAACCATTTTACCTCCAGGTTTTAATAGACGATGGCCCTCACGAAGAGATTCTTTGGAATGACCAGAATGGCACAAGCTTTCCATACCAATCACTCCATCCATACTTTCAGAAGCGATGGATGTTTCACAATAGTTTTCTTGGAAAATAACTCCTTTTTTGTCTTGTAGCAGTTTGTTTCCTTCCCGAACCTGAAATGGCGATAAGGTTACGCCCATCATGTATAATTGCTCATTCTGTTTTAGGAAATGACGTATGGTGCCGCCCATTCCGCAGCCAAGGTCCGCAACGATACGACGACCATCGCCCAATTGAAGTCGGTTATAGATATGCAAATTCATTTCATTGAGCATCGTATCTCGTCGGAATAGATTGGTTCGAAAGAAATCGAAGTATCCAAAATGCATATTCAAATCTTGGCTCCAAAAACTGTAGTCTTCGGTAGCTTCGTCGTAGAAATTGATGATATCCTGCCTAGAAGCGTTTCGCTTTTTGTTTTTAATGCTGAAGGGTATGGTGATCGTTTTCATCTGTATCTGTTTTTAGATTTCATAACTCCGGATTTTGAATAACAATAGGAGGCACCTTAGTTCTTAAACTTTGTCTTGACTTTCTGCGTCCTCGCAAAAAGAAGAAAAGATTGAGCATTAGCATGATGCCTAAGTAGATAGAAAATCCGCCAATTTTTAGGCTTAGTTTCTCAATAAGCGATTGATACGTTAACTCGTGCGCGCTGTTATTTGACATTCTAAGAATGAGCAAAGCCCAGCCG
>Ga0316205_10002096_pt1 | contig 21883 bp, 19 predicted proteins | sample 3monthpyrite_MG_FD_204941 | JGI IMG/M metagenome (GOLD analysis project Ga0316205, IMG submission 204941) | Microbial mat bacterial communities from mineral coupon in-situ incubated in ocean water Damariscotta River, Maine, United States -... | ecosystem: Environmental > Aquatic > Marine >... | reverse complement strand
CCGAACTAGCCACGCCTGATCAGAGTACCTTCTATGGAGGTGATGAACATGGCTACACCGACTATCCTAGCCTGACGTAACTATTGTTTTGGCAAGCCTAAAACCAGGGAAGGTCAGGCTTGTGACATTTATTCACAGAATCATTAAAACTCAAATGTGCAAAATATGGGTAAGCTCCTGAAATTATTTCAATAAGCGATAATAAGCAGAATTTTAATGTAACAATCATTCACAGTTATTTTTGTAATTCACTCCTATACTTGGCACATAACCAAGTGAAATAGGGGGAATTAAAAATGCTGGTAGCCCACACAGATGAAGCTCATGCTTTCCAGGAAATTTCCCTGAATGAAGGAGCCACTACCATTGGCAGCGCAGAAAGTAATGTGATGGTATTAAAGTATCAAGGCGTCAGTTACTACCATGCCATGATCATTACTTTGAATAAAATGGCTTATATACATGACATAGGTGGCCTCAGTGGAGTCTTCGTCAATGGCAAGTCTGTGCAATATCAGGTACTACGCTGTGGTGACCGGGTTAATATAGGACACTTCTGTTTTGAAGTGTCGAATATCGAATAGGGTGAAAATACAAAAGCAGGGAAGGTATCCCTCACATAGAATATTGAAAAAATAAGGGTTTATCGCGGTTGTTTCTTAACGACAGTAACAAGCATTTAATAGCTCACAATCCTTAACAATTGAAAGACATAAAATCATCTATACTTCAGCCTTAACAGCTTGGTTAAATGGGATATCACATGACAGCAGCACTTATAGAAGAGTCAATTGAAAATGGAGTGATTCTATCGCACGGCATCATGACCATTGGCCGAGGGAAGATCAACAAAATGAGCTTAGCGCTGCCGACAGTCAGCCACCAACACGCAAAAATCGTCACCTTTAATCAAGCCGCCTACATACAAGACCTGGAAAGCACCAACGGTACCTACGTGAATAACAAGAAAATCACCTACCACCGCTTGCACATTGGTGACCACGTGCAAGTAGGGGAATACACCTTTATTATTGTCGAAATCAAGTAAAATACCGCCTACACAAGTCCATCATTAAATAAATGGCAGAGCCTGAACTAATGCTTCTGCCTTTTCTGTTGTAATGTTGTCATTATCAACGGAAATTGGCTGAAAACTGAGCGAATACTACCAATTCCTACAAGCTTTGACAGAAAATACCTACATAAGCAAAAGCTACATTAGATTATAATTTCATCTCTACTGCTTTTAACAAAGAGAAATAGGATGAAATCTGCACTATCGTTTAAACAACAAGGACAAGAAGTTGCCTTATCTCATGGAATAATGACGATTGGCCGCGAAAAAGTTAATAAAATGGTTGTATCTGAACCCACCATCAGCAACCGGCATGCCAAAATAGTCACCTTTAACAAAGCCGCGTATATTCACGACCTAGGCAGCACCAATGGCACCTACGTTAATGACATAAAAATAGAATGCCAAAGACTACGCGCAGGTGATCTCGTCAAAGTGGGTGAATATAGCTTTAAAATTGCAGCCATCGATTAAATCACTCATTTCTCAAGCCCTTAAGACCTCGACATAACCGAGGCTAATCAGTATAATGCCGCTTCTTTCAGCGAACTGGACTGTAAAAGCCCAAAACCTAGCTGGAACCCTGCGCCCGTAGCTCAGCTGGATAGAGTACCTGGCTACGAACCAGGCGGTCACACGTTCGAATCGTGTCGGGCGCGCCATATAAGTAACATAAAATCAAGCAGTTATCGTGTTTAGCGGTAGCTGCTTTTTCGTTGTGCTGTACTATTCATTGTACTATTGATTTAGGAGTTACTCTTTCGTCTTTTTCCTGCGGGTTATGGGGATGATTGATCCTTTTTTTAATTGTTATTTGAATGAACCAAGCTCACTGGTTGGCTAGCATATGTAATGTTATAACCCATGGCTTTATAACCATTTTCGCGTTTATTATACATGCGTTGAAGCATAGGAAGAGAAGCATCGACGTAGTCGAATATTGTCACTAGATCTTTTCCTTCTGATTCACGGTGTATTCTTCCAGCATACTGCACCAGTGATCCTTTCCAGGAAATAGGCAGAGCGAGAAAGAGCGTATCCAGTCTTGGCAAATCAAAACCTTCTCCTATATATTTTCCGGTGGCAACAATCACTTGGGTTGTAGCGAGTTTTTCATTGGCTTGTTTACGTTCCTTTGCACGCATGGCACCCTTGAGTATGACCGTTTGTATACCCTTTTCTATCAGGAGCTGATTAATCAGTTCAGCATGTTCACGTCGTTCAGTAAGAATAAGTGGGTGTTTACCCTCTCGTACTACTGAGGTTACATCATTGATTATTTGTGTATTGCGGTCCGCGTTCTCAACAAGCCACTTATATACTTCTGATATATGTGGCCTGCTATCTGAATGAGTGAAATTACTGGGCGGCTTATTGTATAATTGTGAAACTACTACCCGTTGTTTAAATTGATCTGCATGATCGGATTTGGCTTTATGACGAATGGGCCCAGCAAGCATGAAAATTATTTTCTGGTGGCCATCCTGCCTATTCGGAGTTGCTGTTAGCCCCAATACAAATTTTGCTCGCACTTCGTTAAGTACCATTTCAAAGCTCGGTGCTGAAATGTGGTGGCATTCATCGATGATGATTTGTCCATATTGTTGAATTAAAGGATCGATTGTATTGTCTTTTTTATTGATGAGACTTTGATAGGTTGCGATATCGATTTGCCCCGTTGGTTTTCTCTTTCCTCCTTGGATAACACCAATTTCTGTTTCTTTCAGGAATGAATGCAGTCGCTCATGCCATTGATCAACAAGTTGTCGGCTGTGAGTCAGAATTAGCGTACTAACCTTTCGTTTGGTAATAACACCAATTGCAGTTACTGTTTTCCCAAAGGCTGTAGGTGCATGTAACACGCCAGTATCATGTTTGAAAATGGCATTTACAGCTTTTGATTGATCTTTCCTGAGTTTGCCGAGAAAATTTAATGTCTTGAGTTTTTCGCCGTGTTGTCGTTTATCATTAAAGACTATCTCTATATTTTGTTCGTTGAGTAGTTTTTTGGTTTCGTCAAGGCAACCCCTTGGTAATGACAGATAGTCTTGTGCGATCCGCGCGCATGTGATGTATCTTGGTATTCCATGAGTAGAAAATCTCAATGCCTGGGTTTTAAAGAAAACGGGGTTGGTAAAGCTGGCAAGGCGTTTTAGTCTTGTAGTCAGAACTGAAGGAAGCTCATTAATCTTGATGTAAACGTGATTGGCTAATGTAATACTAATCTTTTCTGGACATTTATCGACTTTAGTGTGTTGAATAGCAAGTCCTTGCTCCCAGGGTAATGATTTATCAATTTCTACAGCGTTTAGAGGCGAAATCAGTGTTAATAGGTTGGTCAACTTCAGAGAGGAAATCTTTTTTACCTGAGACAGAAATGCCCATTGGTCTTTATAAGGTATCAGGTTGATATCTACAAACAGGCTATTCCCTTTTTGTCTGGCTTGGTATTGTAGTGGTAGTGCGATGAGGTTGCCGAAGCCTCCTTCTGGCATAATATCCTGATTGGGGAATAATCGGTCGTATGATTCAAATGATAGGCCTGGGTGAATTTCCATTGCTTTATCAAGTAATCCAAAACCCAATAGTCGAGCATCCCTCGCAGACACAGGATCTGAAAAGAAAATCCAGATATGACCACCATTGCCGGAGCGAGAGATTTCTATGGCATGAGGAATGTTGAATTCTTTGCAGGCAAGTGCCATGGCTCGAACAGTATCCTCCCAGTCAGTTTTATCGAAATCTATTGCCAATAGATGGCAAGTGTTGTCCTGTAGGAGAGGGTATAGCCCAATTACATCTTTACCTGAAAGATGGCCATATATGGCATGGTTATTAAGCGTTTTGTATTTTTGATTTGGGCATTCACCGCACTTTGTTTTAGGTTTATTACAGACACCTTTGATCCATTCATTGTGACAAGCAATCGAATACCCACTACGTCCTTTTGAGTTTTGCCAGCGGTTTGCAAAAATATCTGTACGGCCTTGAAATAAGTTCAGAAATAATGTTATTTTTTGATCTGTTCCAAGCCGATGATTAGCTGGTATTACTTCATTCGTCTGGTTTTCTAATGCCCGTTGTCTTCGTAGTAGCTGCTGTTTATCTTTTTCAAGATCTTGAATACGAGACTTTATGTATAGAAGCTCATCTTTTGCGTTGTTGAATTCAGGATGCTTAGATGAATGGATTTTCTTCATTTAAGTGTTTGTTTAGTTTTCGTTAATCATTTTTTCGATTTCATGAGTCTTGGCCATAATTTCATCAAATGATAGTGGCTTTCCGTATATCATTCCAGAGCTGGTCATAGTTTTGTAATCTTTTTGCAATTCTGAAATGAGAGCATTATCGGGAATTAAGCGGAATTCATTATCCAAGCAGGCATTATAATTTGCATAGGAGGTATAGAAGAATATTTTTTTATGTCTCACTACATCTGCAAGTAGTTCTCTGTTGCTAATCGCAGCAATTCCTAATCCATGTTGAGCCAGCATTATCAGATCATACCAATGTCGTGAAAGTCTGTTTGCATCTGCCCTGAGAGTGTTACGATTGCATTCAACATGAATGAGTGTTGCTTTTTCCCAAAAGGTTCGTTGTGGTGAAAGTACAATTACTTGCCCTGAAGGTAGTCCCAGGTCTGTTACCAATTCAGCTATATATGGTGAAACGATATGTTGCTCATTGGGATTGATGACGTTACGGCCTCCCAGCTCAATCAAAATACTGCTTTGAATGTATTCGTCTGTATCTTCAATTGCAGAAGGGTAATGGACCCATATCTTCTCTCCGTCATCGGATATATCTATGGAATATTCTTCAGATGTAGGTAGTTTATGCAATTGAGATTCTATATATGGGCAGACAACATTGTTTGCATACTGGTGTACGTGCGCTTTCAGACGTTCACTGAATTTTTTGATGGCATTCTTGCTAGCATTTTCTACAAATGGGTCGAAAGCATCATTAAATTGCTGGTAGTCAAGTGTGATATCTATATCTTCGGAAAAACGGTCAATGATGCTATAGACTTTCGATAGAGATGTTCCACCTTTAAATGCCATAGGATGAGCATTTGGCATAGAAAAAAGGGCCTGCAATGCCCAGCAGACCCATACATCTTTTTCTAGTACAGCGGCCCGTTGCCCTAGTGTTGCTGCAGCTGTTTCCAGGATTGTTTTTCTGTCATTAACTGATAGATGCAAGAATTGTTCAGGCATGTGCGGCATCTTTCCCATATTTTTCTAGTGCGTCTGACATCCAGGTGGGCATGGCAGTATTTTTTAGAGCGCTAAACTCGCCTTCAGTCAGGTTAGCATGGATAGTGTTGATCACTTCGGCATTGACGTTATTTTTGCCTAAATACCATAGTGCTGACAGAGCCAGACCTGGCCGCTTACCGGCTAATAGTAGCTTTCTATTGCTAGCGTGTTTTAGTTTGACCGTCAGGTTACCTACTTTAAGCTCTCGACTTGGACCGCTTGTGTTGAATACAGGCAAAGTGGGTACTTGAGTAGATAGCTTAAGTCGTCTTGCAGCCTCTGCGCCATGCACTTGTATTGTTTCACCGTTATCTCGAGCCATAACTTCCACGACTTTATTGACGTCTGGCATTACATTGCCGATAAACCGGTTTTCTTTAGGGCGCATAAATACGCCCTGTGTAATCCTTATGATTGTACCTTCATTGACCAGGCGTGATAGCGCTTTGTCCACAGATGCACGCGAGCCCAGTTTGAGTAACCGTGTATTGGTAAATGGCTCTGCGCGAGGGGTACGGAGTATTCGCTTACGAATTGTTTCTGCTGTAGACATATTAATTACCTTTCTATATGTCAGAAATATTAGCAATATTTCTGACATTATTCAAGGCAACATGGCTTAAAAATCAGGATAAAATCTGTACTATTAAAATACGTGAGTTCTATATATTTCAATAACTTAACTAAGCATAACGATCAATTTAATAGTACAAAATGACCTTAAATTATCTATATTATTCAGGCAGTTATAAAGGAAAGGATAATAGGCTACGAACCAGGCGGTCACACGTTCGAATCGTGTCGGGCGCGCCATATAAGTAGTATTAAATCAAGCAGTTATCGTGTTTAGCGGTAGCTGCTTTTTCGTTGTGCTGTACTATTCATTGTACTATTGAATTCAGAGATACTCTTTTGCGGGTTTTGTTCATTATGCCCGTGCATGTGGCGGTCTGATCAGTGACTCTGCAGGAATGCCCAGACCTTCATGCAAATTCCAGATCATTTTCAAAGTCAGTGAACGTTTATGGTTCAAGATTTCATAGACGCGATTGCTTTTACCAATCATGGGCTCCAGGTCCTTCACCGTTAATCCTTTTCGCTCCATTTCAAATTTAATGGCTTCAACCGGGTCAGGTAGCTCCAAAGGAAAATGTTTGTCCTCATAAGCCTCAATAAGTGTAACCATAACATCCAGTTTTTCACCTTCTGGTGAATCCGGGGTTGCCATCATCAGGCTTTCAACTTCTTTTAATGCTGCTCGATAGTCAGCATCAGTTTTAATGGGTTTGATATCCATAGTGTTACCTCTTTCACATTCAATTCAAACTAAATAGTTTGCACATCGATCTTGTCATACTGAGCGTGGGTACCGATAAATCGAATATAAACGACTCGGTAATTGTAGTTAATCCACACAATGAGTCGGTATTTGTTGCCAGCAATATTAAAAACAACTCTGCCATCTTTCAGGATGCTGGCATTACGGAAATCCTGTTTAACATCCGCTGGTGCAGCCCAATCGGCGTGTAAGGCATGACGATACCAAGCCAGAGTTGGTTCCCGATTATAGCTAACATGATATGTACTATTCAAAATCCCAGTATCTATTGATTTCAATAACTTATCTATGCCTATCTAGCAAATTTATAGTACAAATTATGGGTAGAAATATTATATTATTCAATTACTTATTGAGTTAGAGGAAAAGGCTACGAGCCACGACTGCATGGACGCAGGAGGTACGATCCCATGGATGGGGGAGGTAGAGCGAAGCAGGGAGCCAGAGCCGAGAGTAACGCCGGGAGCAGTTACCGAGGCGGTCACACTTAGAACCTCTATCGAGGTTAATTAAGTACTTCCTGAACCTGCTTCGCTGGTTCTGGTCGCACAAACGTTCGACGAGCAGCTTTGCTGCGAAGAACGTTGGAGCTTGCGACGACGGCCTCGAAGGGGCGAGGACTTTAGGCCGAATAATCGTGTCGGCACTTAGAGCCTCTATCGAGGTTCATTAAGTATTTCCTGAACGCGCAATGCTTGTTCTGGTTGCACGCCATAATTCAGTTGATATATCAATCGGTTAGCGTGTATGCGTTAGCCGCTTTTTCGTCTCAGTATGGTCAGTGCCGGGATTTTGCCTATAGTTTTTATTCCTTTCCAGCCTTTATTATATATTGGCGCTATCATCTGAGCCGAATTGCAACTATAATCGAGTCATAATATGAGCCGAATAAGCTACTTAATCGGCTCATATTACACATTGAAGTTCACGCGAACTTATATTTTATAGCGGTGAAAAACGACAATGCATACTAGTTACTGGATTTGGCAGCAAGCTGATTGGCCAGCATTTATCTGGCAGGATGAAAAACTTGTCCCATTACTTCGTGAAATAAACCTGCTTCAGGGTCAGCTCCTGGGTTGCGCTGAGTCCATTCAGGTTTCGGAAAGTCTTCAATCAGAAATCAATGCTTTATTGCAGAATGCTATCAATACATCTGCTATTGAGGGTGAACAACTCAATGTGGATTCTGTGCGTTCTTCTCTGGCTAGGCGTTTGGGATTAGAGCAAGCAGGGCTAGTGCCTGGAACACCGCAGAGTGAAGGGTTGGCCGATTTGTTGCTCGATGCTACCCGCAACCCTGGGTTGATATTGACCATTGATAGGCTTTTCAACTGGCACAAGTTGCTGTTCCCTTCCGGAGGTGGCACCTTAACTCCGATTAATGTAGGTGAGTTACGTAATGAAGATACTATGCAAGTGGTATCCGGACCTATAGGCAGGCAAACCGTACATTTTGAGGCACCATCTCGAAAAGGATTGGAAGATGAACTTGATATTTTCCTGGACTGGTTCAACCAGTCACAGGTTAATGTAAAGCTTGATCCTATTCTACGAGCAGGAATAGCCCACTTATGGTTTGTGACCTTACATCCCTTCGATGATGGTAATGGACGACTTGCCCGTGCGATTACGGATCTAGCTCTGGCTCAAGCTGAGCAACACAGTGTTCGTTTTTATGCCATGGCAGCCACCATTATGGAAAACCGAAAAGATTATTATGACATTTTAGAAAAGACACAGCGTAATGGTTTGGATATCACTTCATGGCTGGAATGGTTTCTGGTTATGCTCAAAGAAACGATGCGGGTATCCGTGCAACGAATCAAGCATGTATTGCAAAAAGCCAGGTTCTGGCAGCAACATGCTCAAACTGTATTAAGTAAACGTCAAATTAAAGTACTTAATCGTTTGCTTGATGTCGGGCCGGAAGGATTTGAAGGTGGTATTAATGCACGCAAGTACATGAGCCTGACAACCGTAAGTAAGGCAACGGCAACTCGTGATCTAACCGAGTTGGTTGAAAAGGGTTGTTTAGTTCAACGATCAGGAGGTGGGCGTAGTACTGGTTACGATATTCAATGGCCATAAAATTTGCCGGACTTTTGCCAGGATCAGTTATGCATCGTTAAGTTATTGATTATGAGCAACGAGCATCCTGATTAAGATTAATAATTACAATAACTTATTGGTTCTTAAATCATCTACGAACCACGACTGCATGGACGCAGGAGGTACGATCCCATGGATGGGGGAGGTAGAGCGAAGCAGGGAGCCAGAGCCGAGAGTAACGCCGGGAGCAGTTACCGAGGCGGTCACACTTAGAACCTCTATCGAGGTTCATTAAGTACTTCCTGAACCTGCTTCGCTGGTTCTGGTCGCACAAACGTTCGACGAGCAGCTTTGCTGCGAAGAACGCAGGAGCTTGCGACGGCGGCCCTGAAGGGGTGAAGGTCTTTAGACCGAATAATCGTGTCGCACTGTAGAACCGCTTCGCGTTTCATTCAGTATTTCCTCGCTCTCGCTCAGGTCGCCGCGCCATATTTATCATATATAACAGCCGCTTATAGAATTTCTATTGGCGGCTTTTTTACTAGTTTGTCCATTCATCTCGATTTGTCCCAGTAATTCATTTTTCGTGCAATTCTCTGTGGTGAAGATTGTAAACCTCTCTCTTTCAGTGACACCCTAAACTAGAGCTTTCCCCTTGTTTATGAATGGCCAGATATTCCCATGGAGTCAGGTCATTCAGTAAGTCATGAGGTCGTTCCTCGTTATATTCTCGGATCCAGTTTTCAGTCAGTTCTCTGACTTCGTTTAATGGATAAAACTAAGAAATAAATAAGCAGCCAGAATCACTGCCACCCACATAACCATACTGCCGGCAGGATAAGTGTGTGAAAGTAGGCTGCTTGTTCCCTCGTGTTTTCGAGTAATAAAAGCCAGAAGCTGATTTAACCTGACGAGAAATGCCTGGCGTATAGCATGGTCTGCCTTCCATATAACGGAGAACGTGTTTTGTAATGCGTATGGAAAGAGTTGGCGATAGGTCCAGTCAAAATCCAGATTCGTAGAGCGTAATTCAGGAGGATACATGCCTCTGAGGTTAAGCCAGACAAAGGCTAGTGCTGAAAAGAACAGTAGCTGAGTCTGTGCCAACACATGGGTGGCGTCGTAAGGGTTGTAACCCGTATCGTAAGGTAGCAATGAGTACAATGCAGCAGGGTAGACACCAATGGCAATACACAGAACGGCTGAAATGAACATGGCTAATAACATGTTGTTGGGTGGATCGCTTGCACGAATACCGGAGTCATGTGCGAAGAAGGCAAAGTAGGGAATCTTGATGCCGGCATGGTGAAAGACGCCGGCAGAGGCAAATAGCAGCATTAGCCAGATCCAGTCATAGCCATTTTCAAGCGCTGCGGACATCACCATCGATTTGCTCACAAAACCACTGAATAACGGGAAAGCTGAAATAGAGGCTGCGCCCACAATGCACAGCACTGTGGTTTTGGGCATGGTTTTGTATAGCCCACCCAGGTCAGAGCCGTTTATACGTCCCGTCATATGCAGCACAGCGCCCATCGACATAAACAGCAGACCTTTAAAGATGACATCATTAAACGCATGTGAGACGGCACCATTGATGGCGAGTGCGGTACCAATACCAACACCGACGACCATAAAGCCTACCTGGTTAATCAGGCTATAGGCCAGCACCCGGCGCAAGTCGTTTTCAATCACGGCAAAGAAAATAGGGAAACAGGTCATCGCGGCACCAATATAAATCAGCAGCTCTGTGCCAGGGTATCCACGCGCTAATGCATAGACGGCCACTTTGGTGGTGAAGGCACTGAGAAAAACGGTACCGGTGACGGTGGACTCCGGGTAGGCATCCGTGAGCCAGTTGTGCGCAATGGGAAAAGCGCACTTAATGCCAAAGGCGATAAATATCAGCCATCCGGCAATACCCTCTAAACCAATAAAGCCAAAGTTTAAAGTGCCTTTTTCTGACGCATAAAACAAAGCGCCTATGAGGAGAATGACACCGGATAAAACCTGAATAATAAGATAACGCATGCCGGCGCGGTAGGCGCGCTGCGTTCTTCGTGCCCAGATAAGAAAGACCGAAGTAAATGCCAGCAATTCCCAGAAGACAAATAAAGTCAACAAATCGCCAGCAAAAACGGCACCCAGGCCACTGCCTGCATACATCATGGCGGCTACTTGTTGCAGGGTGTCACGTACATGCAGTGAGTAAACAATGCCAATAAACGCGGCGATGTGAAATACATAGCCAAACATGAGACTGAGCTTGTCGACACTATAAGGGAGGAGTTGATAATCGAGAAAAGCGAACTGTAAATGAATGCCTTCAGGTACTGTCCATAGATGGATGGCACTGACAATAGGTATTGCCAGCATGATCACGCTGCGCAATATTCCACGGCTAACAGCGGCGATCAATGCGCCGATAAAGAAAGGTAGAAACGGGGGTATTTCAAGCATCCACATGGTGACTGCCTGCTTCTATGTTATTTTTATCAGTGCCGGACTGTTCATTATCAATATCTGCTTCGAGTTTGTCGTAGTAGTCTTCCGGGCGCATGAGAAAAGTTCGCATCCATTTGGCTACTATCACCAGAACGACGCAACCAACAAATCCATAGACAGGGTAAAAGCCCCAAAGGTTTTCCCAATCATGTGCTATATGACGATGGATTACAAAGTCCAGTAAAAAAAGAAGCACACAACTGCCGTAGAGAAAATACAAGACACGTTTTATATTTTTTGGCTTGTCAAAAAGGTATTTTTTTTCAGTTTCCATTAGCTAGTCCCTAAGTTGCCAAAATGGCCTTGGCCAGGTCATATAACGGTTGCGGATAGACAAAAAGCAACACACAGCCCACAGTGGTAATGCTCAAGGCTATTAACGATGGTAGCGGTGCTTCTTTAATACCGGCGCTGGAAGAAGACATCTTGTCAGCGGAGAAAAAGGCGTGAAAAGGTATCGGTAATAGATAGGCAATGTTCAGCAAAGAGCTAATGATGAGTATGCCCATAAGAATAAACTGTTCGGTCTCCACGGTGCCCATTAACAGAAACCACTTACTCCAGGTGCCACCGGTGGGTGGTACGCCAATGATACTGAGGCTGGCTATAAAAAATGCGGCCATGGTAATGGGCATCTGTCGACCAAGACCGCGCATTTCACTTATTTTTGATTTATGGGCTGCGACCAGAATGGCGCCTGCACAGAAAAACAGGGTGATTTTACCAAAGGCATGCGTGGCGATATGCATCGAGCTTCCCATAACGCCTGCTGAGTTGGCCAGTAATGCGCCCATGGTGATATAGCCCAGTTGGCCCACGGTCGAGTAGGCCAGCCGTGCTTTTAAATTATCCTGACGCATCGCGACCAGCGAGGCTAGTAATATCGATGCACCTGCCAGATAGAGTAAGAACTGTGTGCTGGGCAGTATCGCCAGCAGATCAATGCCAAAAATAAAGATGCAAATTTTCAATACGGTAAAGACACCGGCTTTAACGACGGCGACGGCATGTAGCAGGGCACTCACTGGCGTGGGTGCGACCATGGCGGCAGGCAGCCAGCGATGAAAGGGCATGATGGCGGCCTTGCCAATACCAAAAATAAACAGCACGAGTATTATACTGGCCACCATGATATTAACATCATCGTCAAATACACCGCCGGGCTTAAAGTCCAGAGTGCCTGCGACAAACCAGGTGCTGATAATGGCTAACAGGAAAAAGACGATCGAGGTACTGAGTAATATACCGAGATAAACTCGTCCGCCTTTTTTGGCCTCTTCAGTGCCTGAATGCGTGACCAGTGGGTAGGTGGACAGGGTCAGTACTTCGTAAAAGATAAACAGGGTGAACAGGTTATCAGCAAATGCAATGCCCATGACGCTACTAATGGCGATGGCAAAACAGGTATAAAAGCGGGTTTGATTTTGCTCGTTATGGCTGCGCATATAACCGATGGCATAAACGGTTGTGATCAGCCAAAGGAAACTGGCAACTAAGGCAAACAGCATTCCCAGTGGTTCGATGCTAAAGCTTATCTGTAAGCCCGGTAACAGCTCCCACCAATGTACACTGATGTTTGCACCCTGCATGAGACCGGCATAAAGATTTATTACACAATAGAGCAGGGCTAAAGCAGTGATAATCGTCACTGCCTCACGCAGGTTAGGCCTGCGTCCCGTTGCCACAATGCCTATCGTCGCTAATAAGGGCAGGATGATACTGAGCTGTAGCATGACTTGCAGAGAAATATTCATGGGCTCATCCCAAACAAGCTCTGCGAGGCAGACTGTGCTACTTGCACACTAAGGCGAGTGTCTATGCCGAAATAAATGTTGGCTATTACCAGCGTCCAAATAGGAATCAGGAATGACAGCGGCGCCTCTTTAATGTTTTCTGTGCCGGCTAATGGGGGTTTAAAGTAGACCGCTTCAACGATGCGCCACACGTAAACGATGGCCAATAGCGAGCCTAACAAGATAAGTATCGCAACGGGCCACCATCCATTCTCAATGGTAGCCAGAACCAGATACCATTTACTGACAAAGCCTACTGTGAGTGGCACACCAATTAAACTTAAGCCGCCGATTACAATAGCTGCCATGGTGAGAGGCATTTGACGACCTAGGCCATGAAGCTGATTTAATTGAGTGCTGCCGATACGGTACATCACTGCACCCAAGGCCAAAAACAAAGCGCTTTTCATCAAAGCATGATTAAACAAATGTAATAAAGTCGCCGTTAAACCGGATACGGTACTCACACTGAAGCCCACTATCATGTAACCAATCTGGGCGATGCTTGAGTAGGCAAACAAATGTTTGACGTTAGTTTGATAAATAGCCGTTGTAGAGGCGACAAATACTCCCACCAGACCAAGCACGACAAATAGCAGCTGTAAGGGCACGGTAGTGAAAGAAAAGGAAAGTCCAAATACAGAGAAGGTAAAGCGAATAAGTAAATAGATAGCGACTTTTGTTGCTGTAGCTGCGAAGAATGCCGTGACTATTGAGGGCGCATAAGCATAGGCATTCGGTAACCATAAATGAAGCGGGAACATGGCCAGTTTCAGACAAATACCAACGATCACAAATGCAAATGCAGTGAAGACTGTTCTTGTTTGAGCAACTTCGGGCAGACGTTTTGAGAGATCTTCCATGTTCAGGGTACCGGTCATTTGGTACATCAGGCCTATACCGATTAGGATAAAAGTAGCGCCGATGGTGCCCATGAGTAAATATTGATAAGAGGCCCAAAGTGCACGTCTATCTTTACCCAGTGCGATCAAGGCGTAGGCTGACAGAGAGGAGATTTCCAGGAAAACGAAAACATTAAACGCATCGCCCGTCGCCACAATGCCAAGCATGCCTGTCAGGGATAACAGGTATAAAATGTAAAATAAGGTGTGCCGGTCTTCAGGGATTTCATTACGGATGCTGGTGTGAGCGGCAAACAGTACGATAGTACTGATGGCAGTAATAATCAGTAACAGCAGTGCATTGAGCTGGTCAATGCGATATTCAATACCCCAGGGCGCATCCCAGCCACCCAGATCATAAATGATGGTGCCTGATGTCATGACCTGTTGCAGCAGAAGACAACTGATCAGAAAAGCCAGACCACTGGCTATTAGAGTGAACAGCCATACCAGGCGTGGTCGGGTTAGGATCAGGCATAAGGGCGCGGCCATTAGTGGAACAATGACCTGTAATATCGGTAAATGCGCTAACAATCCACATTATCCTTCTTTTGTATTTCTTCTTCTTCAATACTTCCATAGGCTTCTTTAATGCGTACTGTAAGAGCCAGTGCCAAAGCCGTTGTGGCAATACCGACTACGATTGCGGTGAGAATGAGTACATGCGGTAAGGGGTTTGAGTATTGGGTTATACCTTTTGCCAATATGGGTGCGGTACCACCATCAACCTTGGCCATACTGATATAAAATATAAAAACAGACGTCTGGAATATGGTGAGGCCAACAATTTTTTTGATCAAGTTGCCATGGGCAATAACGATGTAAAATCCGATCATCATCAACACCACTACAATCCAGTAATTATACAGTCCCAATAACATCAGCAATCCTTTTTTTCTATATTATGCGTATAGTCCCTGCGACCCGCAAAGTTAAAAAAGATAATAACCATGACGGATGTAACCGTGAAGCCTACACCGAGTTCCACTAAGAGTATGCCCAGATGTTGACCCGCTACGGGGTCAGCCGATAAAGCGCTGTAATCAAGGAACTCCTTGCCATTTAACAGGGAAACCACACCAACACTGCCGTATAGCAGGACACCAGTGGCGGCGAGGATTTGTATTAAAGTTTGATTAATTACCCGTCGAGCAGTACTCATACCGAACAACATGGCATACAGGATAATGGCTGCAGCAAAGATGACGCCCGCCTGGAAACCACCACCAGGCCCGAAGTCGCCATGAAATTGCACATATAAGGCAAATAGTAAAATAAAAGGAATCATCATTTTGGCGACAATTCGCAAAATTAAATGTTGATCATGCATCGACTTATTAAGTGAGTCGATTTTTGCGAGATTCTCAGGCCGACATACCAGTGACAATAGTGACAAAACCCCTATGCCAGCAGTAAAGATAACCAGTACCTCCCCAAAAGTATCGAAAGCCCTGTAGCTGGCAAGTACAGACGTTACAATATTCGGTACATCAATCTCCCGCATTGAATCGTTAATGTACCGAGGTGCAACATGCTGATGAGCAGGAGCCTCTGCAGAGCCAAAATAGGGCATATCCAGCGTGCCGTAGATCAACAGTCCACCTGTGACAATAACCACGGCTAACGCCAATAGTGGTTTGTGGCGTGTGGGATGTTCTGTACGACCTGTTATGGATATCGCCACCAGCATTAGTAAGGTAGCGATACCGGCTCCCACGGATGCTTCCGTAAATGCTACATCCACGGCATCCATCGTGACAAAAAAACTGGCGGATAGGAGACCATAAATGCCTAGCAGCATTATCACTGCTAACAAATCCTTCATCCAGACAATGGCAAAGGCAACCCCCACCAGGAAGGCCAATAAGACGATATCAATCAGTGATTCGATGGCTACACCTGTTCATTATCTAAATTTTTCTCATTTCCCTGCTGCAAATTGTTGCGCATGGCAGCATTGGCTAATGCGTGGCTAGCTGTGGGACTAATAAATAAAGTCATGAGCAGGATAATGATGAGCTTGATATCCACCAGAAAGTCCGGGTTGTGTATTATTAGTCCGATTAAAATCATCGCAGTAGCTAATGTCTCGGTCACGCCTACTGCATGCATTCGAGTAAAAAAATCCGGGAAACGCAAAATGCCAACACCGCCCGATATACACAAAAAACTACCTATGAGTAAAAACAGTGCGCTAGCTATGTTCATGAAAATATCCATTATAAATTCATTTCCATTACTTTTTCTGCTGTCCGTCGTACTTAACGTTGAAATTGTCGGAATAACGCAACACGCCAATAACGCTGATAAAATTGATAAGGGCGTAGACGATAGCAATATCCAGAAACTCCGGCCGTCCCATCACAAAGCCTAATAGTGAAATAAGCAAAACGGTCTTGGTGCCAAACATATTGACGGCAAGTACACGGTCGTAGAGCGTAGGCCCCATGAACCCGCGAATGATCGCCATGATCATGACAACGAGAATGGCTATGGTTGCAGCTATTATCATTAGTTTTCCAGTTGAGTGACCCGGCGATCCATTTCACCGGATTCCAGATCATTAATCGATTCCTGCAGCAATGCGTGTACCAAAAATTGATCACCGTCCAAATGAACGGTCACGGTACCCGGCGTCAGCGTAATGGAGTTTGCATAGATGACTTTCCCTATTTCTGTTTTTTGGCTGGCTGTAATGGTCGCAAAAACAGGTGATATAGACTTATTGCCAAGCCAGATATGTTTTACCACCAACAAATTAGAGAGAACAATTTCTTTAATAAGCCAGGCATAGTAACCGGGGGTTTTCAACGTGAGATGGATGGGCTGAGATTCGTGATCGACCACATCCATTCGGTGTGCAATGTACAGGATAAAGGCGATGGATATTGCCCCTAGCGACAGCATGAGGGTGGTATAATGGCCTGAGTTAGCCAACCAAAATGCAGCTAAAGATAGAGCTAGAAAAATAGTATGTTGCATTAACCTGATACCTGAGAGCGCATAAAATGGAGTTTTTCGCTGGTACGCACATTGTTGTCTGGTTTTGTGACTTCCAATAAATAATAAAGATGTTTGTAATTTATCATTATTATATAATACATTGAGTAACACGATGAACATAGTAGTTTTACTCGATTTTTACTAGCTCTAAGACATGTCTTTTCTCTATATTCCAACTCAATTATGAGTGTCTGTGCACCAATCACAGGCCTATTAAATCAACTAAAACAGGTTAAGCAATGAAACGAATGATGTTATTTATTTTGACCAATATTGCCATTATGGTCGTATTGAGTATTACTTTGCGACTATTAGGCGTTGACAGCATATTAGCGCAAAATGGGTCTGATCTTAATATACAAGCATTAGTCATACTTTCTGGGGTAATTGGTTTTGGTGGTTCACTTATTTCTTTGTTGATATCTAAATGGATGGCAAAGCGTATGACGGGTGCGGTAGTGATTACTAACCCAGGAACCAATGTGGAAAGATGGTTAATCAGTACTGTTGAAAAGCAGGCAAAAATTGTTGGTATAAAAATGCCAGAAGTGGCTATTTTTCCATCGCCTGCAATGAATGCCTTTGCTACTGGTGCCAGTAAAAATAAGGCCCTAATGGCAGTGTCTCAAGGTTTACTAGATAATATGACGCAAGGTGAAATTGAAGCTGTTGTTGGCCATGAAATGAGCCATATTGCCAATGGAGATATGGTGACCTTGGCTTTGATTCAAGGAGTGGTTAACACCTTTGTCGTTTTTTTATCACGAGTTGTCGGACACATTGTCGATCGTGTGATCTTAAAAAATAATCAGGGGCATGGTATAGGCTACTTTGTGACAGTGATAGCGGCACAGGTTATTTTATCCATATTGGCATCAACCATTGTGATGTACTTTTCAAGAAAGCGTGAATTTATTGCAGACACTGGTGGTGCTGATTTAGCGGGGCATCAAAATATGATTGGTGCTCTTAAGCGTCTTGGGCAGGTAGAGCCCGAAGCCTTGCCAGAACAAATGGCCGCTTTTGGTATTAATGATAAAGGCGGTATTTTGGCATTATTTTCATCACATCCTCCTATTGAAGCTAGAATAGCGGCATTGGAAAAGCGGGCTATGAGCCGTCCATAAAAAGTAAAAGAGTTGAGTGTTGACGCTCATTGAGAAACTTATTGCACGATGAAGCAATGGGGTCTGATTCAAGGAATCAATGGGCCCATACCCTTAGTAGTGGGTCAGACTCGATTGATACGAGATTTTATCTTTTTTTTAATCAATCTACCTCCATTGATATATGACATATGTTGAAATTTCGTGCCGGACTTTTGCCGGGATCGGTTATGCACTGTTATGCTTGGTTATTGATTTTGTGCAACGATCGCCCCGATTAAGGTTAATTATATCAATAACTTATTTAGTGCTCAATCATCTACGAACCACGACTGCATGGACGCAGGAGGTACGATCCCATGGATGGGGGAGGTAGAGCGAAGCAGGGAGCCAGAGCCGTGAGTAACGCCGGGAGCAGTTACCGAGGCGGTCACACTTAGAACCTCTATCGAGGTTCATTAAGTACTTCCTGAACCTGTTTCGCTGGTTCTGGTCGCACAAACGTTCGCTCAGGGCGGTACAGATGCCCGTAACAGTGGAACATGTTGACGCAGACCCTATTGACGGTTCATTTGTTTTTTGGTTTTGCTGGTTGCCTGTGCGGTAAACGGATCGTCTGGCCAGTAATGACGTTTGTATTTTCCCCGTAGATCTTTTTTTACCTCATGATAAGTGGTTTTCCAGAAGCTATTTAAATCTTGTGTTACCTGCATGGGATGTCGGGCTGGTGATAATAAATGCATCATCAGTTTACAGTGACCATTTAATAGGGTGGGGGTGTCGTATAAACCAAAAACTTCCTGCAGCCTGACGGCCAGTACGGGTTGTGCAGGATCACTGTAATCAATGCTCACAGCAGAACCGCTGGGTACTTTGATTCTCTCTGGTGCTAATTGTTTTATCAGTTGCTGTTGTTCCCAGCTGAGCTGGTTTAAAAGCAGGCTATGACAATTAAGTTTAAAACATTGCTTGAGGCTGTTTTCATTACTGAAGTGAGGCTGCAACCATTCATCCAGCGTGTCGATTAGAGCCTGTTCTGAAAAATCCGGAAGTGGCTGATCAGCAAACTGTTTTTTAACGGTGGGATTGTTATTAAGATGGTGGTTAATAAATTGCACGCGTTGTTTTAGGTTGCTGGCCTGTGCACTCCAGTTTAGGCATTCTAGTCTCGTATCTCTGACTGCCTGCAGCAGGCACTGTGTTATCGCTTCTTGAGTTTTTTTGTTTTTTACATGGTGCAGGATTGATTCTTGAAGCATTATTTTACCAATGCGACTGGTCTGTTTTGCTTCGACGCGTTGTGCGTTTTCGTTCCATTCAACATTTTCTTCGTGCTGAATGTTATCAGTAAAGTATTCCTGCAATTGTTCGGCGCTAATATCAGCGGCCAGATAAATAATGGCTTCACCCTGTTTGGCATCCAGGTTGGTAACTACAATATACTCATGTAGATGATGCTGAAAATAGGGCGGAATCACAGCGCCTTTACCATTACTGAGTAAATAACGTGCTTCGTTGCCGTTGCGTCGTTTGGCGATTCTGTCGGGGTAGGCGTAGGCCAGAAGCACGCCGCTAAGATTATTGTCTGGCGTCTCTTTACTTAGCGTCGCTTTGTTTGAATTCGTTGGGCTGCACTGTTTAACGCGTTTAAAAAAATCATCGGCAGATTGTAATATGCGTTTGTATTGCTGGTTATCTATGCCGTGATGGTTTGCACTTCCATGTATAAGCAAATTAAGCCTGTCATGAATGTCGGCACTTTTATCGGCGCTAGCCTGGAATAAATCTTTTTCGGTGAGTAGGCTGGCGATCAAGCAGGCGTGATAAGCCTGATCAATTTTAACCGCAGCTAATATCATGTGTGCTAAGCGTGGATGGGTGCCCAGTTTCAGCATGTCCTGGCCGTGAGCCGTAATTTTGCCGTGGTCATCTATGGCGCTTAGTTGTTGCAGCAGTGTTTTTGCCTGTTCGGTGGCACTGATGGGCGGCAGATCGATCCACTGCATTTCATCAATCTGGCTCACGCCCCAGTTAGCAAGTTCCAGCATTAACGATGACAGGTCGCTGTGTAAGATTTCAGCCGATGACTGTTTGAGTAAACGTGATTGTTGTTCTGCCGTCCACAAACGGTAACAGACACCGGCGGATAATCTTCCGGCGCGTCCACTGCGTTGCACGGCTGAGTCTTGTGAAATGGACTGGGTGTTGAGTCGGTTCATGCCGGAGGCTGGGCTGTAATTCAGCATGCGCTCTAGTCCCGAATCAATCACACAGCTAATACCTTCAATGGTGATACTGGTTTCTGCGATGTTGGTGGCCAGGACAACTTTACGCATGGCTTTTTCTTTATCTCTATTTAGGGGTGCTGCGATAGCCAAATCCTGTTGCTGTTTGTTTAAGCTCCCATGTAGCGGTGCAATCAAAATATTCTTTATCGATTGGCTATCAAGGACTTGTTTAATCTGTCTGGATAGCTGATTAATTTCTTTGACGCCGGGTAGAAATACCAGGCAGTTGCCCTCGTGTTCATGAATGAATTTTTTTACTGTGTTCGTCAAATTGATTATCAGTTGCTGTTGAGGATTCGTGTTTTTCTGACTGATATTGTTATCGAGATATCTGTTCTCGACAGGAAAACTGCGACCTTCGCTCTGGATAATGGGTGCGTTATCCAGCAGGGTAGAAACAGCATCAGTATTCAATGTCGCCGACATCACCAGAATTTTTAAATCCTCGCGTAAAATCTGTTGGCTTTGTAAACACAGTGCAAGTGATAAATCGGCATGCAGGCTGCGTTCGTGAAATTCATCAAAAATAACCAGCGCAGTTTTTTTAAGCTCCGGGTCAGCCTGTAACTTGCGCGTTAAAATACCTTCGGTGACCACTAGTATTTTAGTTTTATGGCTTATGCAGTTGTCCTGACGAATCTGGTAACCCACGGTTTCACCGACTTTTTCATTGAGTAAAAAAGCCATGCGTGCCGCTGCATTTCGTGCAGCAAGTCGGCGCGGTTCGAGCATAATGATCTGCATGTCACCTAACCAGTGCTGGTCGAGCAAGGCGATGGGTACGGCTGTTGTTTTTCCAGCGCCTGGCGGGGCTTGTAGTACAAGACGACTGTGAGTGGTTAATTTGTCTTTGATGTCCGCTAGAACATCGTTGATGGGGAGGGTTGGCATGGGGGAGATTATAACTGAAGGTAAAGCAAAAACACGGGTAATAATTGGGGCAGAGTAAGAATAGTAGAGCGGTCAGAACGCAGTTTCATCTAATTAGCGAATGCGGCTCAACAACACACGTTGATCGCCTAAGTCTACGATTATGCCGTCCGGAGTAATAGCCTCCAGTAGTGCGCCATCAGTAGTGAGGGTATCGCCTTCGCGGTATTCCTGCCCGTTGATGAACACGAAGCGTTCTGCAGTTTTTTCTGAGTAAACATGAACGGACAAATCAATACCCGGTAGTGTTCTCACACGTTCTAAACCGGTGGTTCCCACTATTTTTTCATGTTGTTGCTTCACGGCCTTGGCGAGTTCGTCAACAACGGGTTTCGGTTTTTTAACCGGGAGCTTGACGACTGGAGTGTCCTTGATAGGAATTTCCTGGGTAGCAATATTCTTGATGTATTCGGTCGCTTGATCTTCAAGTGACTTTTGTTGTGTAGCGGTATCCTTGGCGGGTGTTTCGTCAATCGGTATGCTGGCTTGGGGAGCAGAGGGTGCGGGGTTGATGGGTTGCGGTGGCTCCTTGATTAAGGCCACTTCTTGTTGAGGTGCAGGAATGCTCTCGGGTATTGGTGCAGACTTCGGCGCTATATCCGCCACCGTAGTGGTTGACGTGTTTGCC
>Ga0316205_10002095_pt1 | contig 21917 bp, 19 predicted proteins | sample 3monthpyrite_MG_FD_204941 | JGI IMG/M metagenome (GOLD analysis project Ga0316205, IMG submission 204941) | Microbial mat bacterial communities from mineral coupon in-situ incubated in ocean water Damariscotta River, Maine, United States -... | ecosystem: Environmental > Aquatic > Marine >... | reverse complement strand
CCTGATCCTCACCACCGGATTCTTCCGCCTCGGGAATGACCCCCGGCGGTGGCCGGTTGTCGAGCAGCCCTGCTGCACGCAATTCCTTGACACCGGGTAAATCTCCGGGTGTTTCCAGCCCGAAATGATCCAGAAACTGCTGGGTGACGATGAAGGTAACCGGTCGGCCCGGGGTCATTTTCCGGCGGCCAAGTTTCACCCAGCTCAGCTCGATCAGCATATCCAGCGTGCCGCGCGATACAGAAACCCCGCGAATTTCCTCGATCTCGGCGCGGGTGGCGGGCTGGTGATAGGCAATAATCGCCAAGGTCTCGATGGCGGCGCGCGAAAGTTTTCGGTGCTCAACCTGCTCTTTTTGCATCAAAAAACCAAGGTCCGGCGCGGTCCGAAACGCCCAGGCATCGCCGATACGCTTCAGGGCGACGCCGCGGCCCTCATAGCGTTTGCCCAGATGCAGCAATGCTTCGCGCGCGTCGCAACCATGCGGCAGGCGGTTGGTAATTTCGGCAAGGCTCATCGGCGCGGCGCTGGCAAAAAGCAGGGCTTCAACCATGCGCTCCTGCTCACCCATCGGCGGCGCTTCAAACAGCGAATCAATGTCTTCTTCTTCGATCATGCACCGGCCCGCTGTCGCAGCTGGATCGGGGCGAAATTATCATATTGGCGCATTTCCATCCGCCCTTCCTTGACCAGCTCGAGCGCCGCCGCAAAGGTCGAGGCCATGGCCGAGCGGCGCTTTTTCGGGTCGGTCCGCCATGCTTCGGGCAAAAACGCCGCCAACTCACCCCATTCGATGGCGTTGCCGATCAACCCTTTCATCCGCTCCAGCGCTTGCTCCATCGTGTAAACCGGCCCGCGCTGGAAGTGCAGCGGCGCAAAATCATCCCGGGTTTTGATGCGGGCATAGGCCTGCATCAGGTCCAAAAGATTGGCCTCGTAGCGCACCGAGCGCTTGCGGCTGTAAATCTCGCTCTGGCCACGGGCAAAAAAATCCCGGCCCAGCTGGTCCTTGCCCATCAAGCGGGCGGCGGCTTTGCGCATCGCCTCCAGCCGCTCCAGCTGGAAGGCCAGATGCGCGGCCATTTCCTCGCCGCTCGGGCCTTCGTCCTTCGGGTCCGGCGGCAGCAAAAGCCGGGATTTCAGGAAGGCCAGCCACGCCGCCATCACCAGATAATCGGCCGCCAGCTCGATGCGCAACCGCTTGGCTTCTTCCACGAAAATCAGGTATTGCTCGGCAAGGGCCAAAATAGAGACCTGCCGCAAGTCCACTTTTTGGGTGCGCGAAAGCACCAAAAGCACATCGAGCGGGCCTTCAAAACCTTCGACATCCACCACCAGCGCCTCGGCGGCGCGGCGGGCGTTTATCTCGTTGGTTTCCTGCATGAAATCGTCTGGCATGGCTACCTCGCTGTCACGGCTATGCATTGGACACTGCGGGCCAAAAGCGCGGTGCACATATCAGAGGCGGCCCCGATATCGGCAAAGCCGCGGGCCCGCAGGCGATAAAAAACCCGCCCGCCCGCCTCGCGGCGCTCCACAAAGCGGGTAAGGCTGCCCAGCAGATCCTGATTGTCAACCAACAGCGCGTCATAATCACGGTTGGCGCTTTCCTCGTCGTCATAGGCACCGAGCTGGATCATTACTTCGCCGGCAAAGGGCGAACCGGCAGCGGGGGTAAGCACCGGATCAGGCGCCGGGCTTGGCGCGGTTGCGGCCGGCGCGGTCGGCGTGGGTGCAGCCGGGGTATCTGCGGCATCACCTGCTGCCTCGGCGGCGACGGTCGAAATCGCATTGGCAATCGCCTCGCTCAGCAAATCGGCATTAGGCGACAGCGCGGCGCTCTGCAGCCGCCGCTCCGGGCGGGTCATGTTCGGGTCTGCTTCGGGCTGGGTCAATGCCGGGATTGATGGCGGGGTTGATGGCGGTGGTGCGGGCGTGTCAGCAACGGGCGCAACCGGTGTTTCAGGTGCGGGTGCCGGCACCACATCTTGCGCCTCCACCCGTTGTGGCGGCGGGGCAAGGCGGGTTTCCGGCTCGACGGGGGCGGTATTATCGTTGCCCAGCACTTCGTTTACCTGCAAGCCCTGGTTGCCAACCAGCGGCCCGCCAGCATTTTCGGGCAGGTCACGCGCTACCCCGCCCATGGCCTGGATTACCGGCACTTCGTTGGCATCCCGCCGCCCGAGCTCGAAAATCCAGTAAATGGCACCCAGCACCAGCGTCAGCGAAACGACGCCGCCGACCCATTGCGCCAGCTTCGAGGAAAGTGACGGCACCTGCCCGTCTTGCGGCTCATCCACAGCTTCTTCATCGGGCTGATAATCAGCCCATAGCTTTTGCTTCAGTTTTTCACCCAGCCTGTCACGCATTGCTTGTCGCCTCTCAACACCCACTATAAATAGTGTGTCGCCCTGCTCCAACCCCTAAATATACCCGTTAAGGCCCGTGCGCTTAGCGCATCTCGTTTTTAGGCGTTACGCCAAGAATACCAAGTCCGGCAGAAATAACAACCGCTACCGAGCGGATCATCGCCAAGCGCGCCGTGCTGAGTGCGGCTTGCTCCGGCAAAATAAAGCGCAGCGCCGGGTCGACCTTGCCCAAATGCTGGAGCGCATGAAAATCAGACGCCAATTCAAACAGATAGAAGGCGATCCGGTGCGGCTCGTGATGGGTGGCAGCCAGTTCGGCCAGCCGCGGCCACGCAGCCAGTTTTTTGATCAGCCCCATTTCGGCGGGGGCGGTGAGCAGCCCGAAATCGGCTTTTTGCAGCGTCGAATCGTCGGGGCTGTCGGCCTTGGCCAGCACCGAGCACACCCGCGCATGCGCATATTGCACATAAAAAACCGGGTTATCCTTGCTTTGCTCCAGCGCTTTGGCAAAATCAAAGTCGAGCGGCGCGTCATTTTTGCGGGTCAGCATGACGAATCGGGTCACATCCGCGCCCACTTGCGCCACCACGTCGGAAAGCAAAATAAAGTTGTTGGCGCGTTTGGACATCTTGAACGGCTCGCCGTTTTTAAACAACCGCACCAACTGGCAAAGCTTGATATCCAGCGGCACCCTGCCACCGGACAGCGCCGAAACCGCCGCTTTCATGCGCTTGACATAGCCGCCATGATCCGCGCCAAAAACATCTATCAACTCATCATAACCGCGCTCGATCTTGTCAAAATGATAGGCAATATCGGGGGCGAAATAGGTCCAGCTTCCGTCAGATTTCTTTACCGGCCGGTCCACATCATCCCCGTGCGCGGTGGAGCGAAACAGGGTTTGTTCGCGCGCTTCCCAATCTTCGGGCAGCTTGCCCTTGGGCGGCGGCAGGGTGCCGGCATAAATTAGCCCCTTGGCATCAAGGTCTTTGATCGCGGCCTCGATCTTGCCGGTGCCGTAAAGCGATTTTTCGGAGTAAAAACTGTCCATCTCCACCCCGAGCGAGGCCAGATCAGTGCGCACAAGCTGCATCATCATTTCGGTGGCAAACAGCCGGATATCGGCCAGCCATACCGATTCTGGCTGCTCCAGCAGGCGCTCGCCGTATTTTTCCTTCAACGCCTCGCCAACCGGAATCAAATAGTCACCGGGGTAAAGCCCTTCGGCAATTTCGGGCGCATGGCCGCAAGCCTCGCGGTAGCGCTCATAGGCCGAGCGCGCCAGCACATCGACCTGCGCCCCGCCATCGTTTACGTAATATTCGCGGGTCACGTCATATCCGGCAAAATCCAGCAGGTTTGACAGGGCATCGCCAAATACCGCGCCGCGGGTGTGGCCCACATGCAAAGGCCCGGTCGGGTTGGCCGAAACGAATTCGACATTCACCTTGCGGCCGGCACCAATATCGGAGCGGCCAAAATCAAGCCCCTTGGCCAGAATATCTCCGAGCATGTTTTGAAAAACCGCCGGATCGAGCCGCAGGTTCAAAAAGCCGGGCCCGGCCACATCGGCGCTGGCAATGCGCGGATCATCGGCCAGATGTGCGGCCAGCGCCTCGGCAATATCGCGCGGTTTCATCGCCGCCGGTTTGGCCAGCACCATGGCGGCATTGGTAGCCATATCGCCGTGCAGCGCATCGCGCGGCGGCTCTACCGTTACGTTGGCAAAGCTCAGGCCCGCAGGCAGCACGCCAAGTTCGGTCAGGGCGTCGAGCTTGGCAAGCACAAGGGTTTTTGTATCGGCAAATATGTTCATATCGTCAATCCACGTCAAGGTAGGCGGGCCATAGCATATGGCACCGGATTGGGCCAGACCACAAGCGCCGGTTTTTGCGCCATTGCAGCATGCGCTTTGGCCACGGCGCGGCGCGGGTGCACCGTTTCAGCCCGCGCGCCGCCAACGCGCCGCAATCGGGTGCGGCTAGAGCGCGGCGTGTCGTTGCAGGGCAAAGCGGTCGGTCATGCCGGCAATATAGTCCGACACCATTCTGGCCCGCGCCAATTCCCCCTCTGCCTGCCAGCCTTCCGGCAAAAGTGCGGGCGTTGCCATAAAGGCCGCAAACAGGTCCCGCACCACCTGCGCCGTTTCCAGCCGCATTTTTCTCACGGTTTCGTGCCGATACATATGGCCAAACAAAAACGCTCTGATCTCTTTCAGCTCTCCCCAAAGCCCACCCGAAAACTGCACCACAGGGCTGCCCAGATCCCGCACCTCCTGCGCGGTTTGCGCGCCCGCCTCTTGCAGCCGTTTTGTGCTCTCCAGCAGCACATCCTCCACCATCACCCCAAACACCCGCCGCAGCGCTTCGTGGCGGCGGCGCTCCCCTTCCAGCCCCGGATATTTATTGTCCACCACCGCAAAACAGCGGCCCACAATCGGCAGGTGCAAAATATCCTCAACCCCGAAAAGCCCGGCCCGCAACCCGTCATCGAGGTCGTGGTTATTATAGGCAATATCATCGGCCAGCGCCGCCACCTGTGCTTCGGTGCTGGCATATGTGTGCAGCTCCAGATCATGGCGGGCGTTATAATCGGCCAGCGCATAGGGCAAGTCACCGGTCACCGGCCCGTTATGTTTGGCAAGGCCCTCCAGCGTTTCCCATGTCAGGTTGAGCCCGTCAAATTCGGCATAATGCTGCTCCAGCGCGGTCACAATCCTGATCGCCTGCGCGTTATGGTCAAAGCCGCCATATGGGGCCATGCACTCATCCAGCGCGTCTTCGCCGGTATGGCCAAAAGGGGTGTGGCCAAGGTCATGCGCCAGCGCCACCGCTTCGGTTAGCTCCTCATTCAGCCCCAGCGTGCCGGCAATGGTGCGCGCCACCTGCGCCACCTCTATCGAATGCGTCAGCCTTGTGCGAAAATGGTCGCCCTCATGCTCCACAAATACCTGGGTTTTGTGCTTGAGCCGCCTGAAGGCGGTAGAATGGATAATCCGGTCGCGGTCGCGCTGGAAGCAGGAGCGGTGCGCGCTGCTGCCTTCATCCACCAGCCGACCTCGGCTTTCCCCGGGCTTGGATGCGTATTTCGCTAACATATGATATGGCTCCGCACTTGTATCGGGTCTGCGGCCCGATTACATTCATCCTGTTACAGCAGTTTACACGGGTTGAACAGATGCAGCTAACGCTACCGCCAAAAGTATCCCCCCGCGCTTTCGAGCGCCTTGCCGAGATCAACGAAGCCGCCAGCCCGCCCAAGGCGCTGCGCGTCGCGGTTGAGGGTGGCGGCTGCTCGGGCTTTCAATATGAAATCGAGCTCGGCGAAGCCCGCGATGATGACCTTGTGCTCGAGGGCAACGGCCAAAAAGTGGTGATAGACCCGGTATCGCTGCCGTTTCTGGCCGATGCCACGATTGATTTCTCGGCCGAGCTGATCGGTGCCCGCTTTGTGATCAACAACCCGAATGCCGCCTCGAGCTGCGGCTGCGGAATCAGCTTTTCAATGTAGCGCCCTAGCGGCCGCGGCCCTGCCCAAACAGGTTTTTGAGGTTGGCGAGCGCGGTTTCGTTGCCCTGCGCGGCCGCCAGCTCATAAAAATAAACCGCCCGCGCATCATCCTGCGGCACCCCGCGCCCGATTTCATACATATAGCCAAGGTTGGTTTGGCCATCGCTGTCGCCGCCTTCGGCCGATAGCTGAAAGTAAAACACCGCTTCACCATCGCTTTGCGGCAGCCCGCGCCCGTCGAGATACATCAGGCCCAGGTTGGACTGGGCCCGCGCATGGCCCTGATCGGCGGCCATTTGATAATAGCGCACCGCTTCGGCGATGTTTTCGGGGGTGCCACGGCCGGAATCATACATATAACCAAGGTTGTTTTGCCCCTGCCGGTTGCCCTGTTCGGCAGCGCGGGAATACCAGTAAAACGCCTGCACATCATCTTGCGGCACCCCAAGCCCGCGCTCGTATTTATAGCCGAGGTTGGATTGCGCCTGCGCGTGGCCCTGATCGGCGGCCAACCGGTATAGCCGCGCCGATTCCGCATGGTCGCGCTTTACACCGCTGCCCAAGGCATAAAGAAAGCCAAGGTTAAACTGGCCCGATGCATCGCCCGCCGCCGCCGTTTCGCGGTAAAGCCGCACCGCTTCGGCAAGGTTCGGCTCAGTGCCAAGGCCCTTTTCATAAAAATAGGCAAGGTTGTTTTTGCCGACAAGGCTGCCATTGGCGGCCCCGGCCTGATACCACGTAAAGGCCTTGCCATAATCCTGCGCCACACCTTGCCCGCGCTCATACATATAGCCAAGGTTGGTTTGGCTATAGGCGTCACCCTGCTCTGCCGCGCGCCGATACCACTCTGCCGCCAGCCCAAAATTTTGCGCGGTGAGATCACCGTCATAAAAGGCATCGCCAAGGTAAGACATCGCCTCGATATCACCCACTTTGGAAGCCTGCAAAAGTTGTTCGAAACTATATTGCGACACATCGCTTTGCGCCAAAGCCGGGATCGGGGAGAGCGCCAGCCCCAGGATAAGCACATTGGCCGAAGCCAAAGATAACAGCGGATTTTTCATCAATTCTCTCCTCACGCCGTATTCTTGCCGCAACAAGATTAATTTTCAAGGTTTTCAGCGCCCGAAGGAAAATAACCCTGGTGCCCCTAAAATTCTTCAGGTGAGCGTTTGTGATAGCCAAAATGCGCTGCCAGGCCCCAGTCCACCTGTGCGTTTATCAATTGCACCGCTTGCGGTGAAAGCGATTGCTTCCACGCCTCGCGCTCATAAAAGGCAATCCGCTCGGCCCTGTGCAGCCCGTCTTGTTTGGTGGGGCCCTGCCGTTCGGCCAGCCCCTCGACCCTTATATCAAGCCGGGTGAGCGCCGCGCCCAGCGCCGCCACCGGATCACGCACAAATGCCTCGAAGTGAAGCACGGTCGAGGGCACCGGTCGCGCTTCGGCAAAGGCGCGGTAGGCCTGCAATTTGGCATTCCAGAGCTGCACGGGCGAGGGCAAAACCGGCGCGATATTATCGCGCTTCATACACAGCCACGGCTCTTGCAAAAAGGCTTCTATCGTATCCGGTTTGTGGGTGCGGATATGGTAAGGGTTGCGGTAAAGCGCGGCGATCCAGCTATAGGGATCGCGCACCATAAACAGCACCGATGCCCGCTTGGCGGCGTAGCTGCCATCGATCACGGGTGCGGCGTGCTTCCAGGCGCTTATCGCCTCAAGCCGGTTTTGGCGTTCATCCAGCAACGCGTCCTTAAACAATAGCTTACGAAAGCCCTTTAGCGTGGAAAACACCTGCGTTTCCAGTGCATCAAGATCAGGCGCAGGCAGCGAAGGCGAGCTGATCGAAACACCCTTGAGGGCGCGCAACATCTCCATGGCGGCGCGGGTGCCGGTGTTGCGCTCGCCAAAAACCTTGAGCTTCCGGTTGCGCCGGTTTTGGCGCGGTGGTGGCGGTTTGGTCACGCGGTTTGGCTCCTTGCCCTTTTTGGCCTCGGCCCATAGCATAGCCAAAAATTGCCGGAGTCCCATATGAAAATCGCGTCGTTTAACATCAATGGCATCAAGGCCCGCCTGCCGCGGCTATTGGAATGGCTGAAAGAAAGCGACGTCGATGTGGCACTTTTGCAGGAAATCAAGTCGGTCGACGGGAATTTCCCCCGCGAGGCAATCGAAGATCTCGGGTTCAATATCGTGACCCATGGCCAGAAAAGCTTCAACGGCGTGGCGATTCTGTCAAAATATCCGATCGAGGATGTGGTGCGCGGCCTGCCGGGTGACACGGCGGACGAACAGGCCCGCTGGATAGAGGCGCGCATAAACACAGTGCGGGTATGCTGCCTTTACCTGCCCAATGGCAACCCGGCACCCGGGCCCAAATATGCCTATAAACTGGCCTGGATGGCGCGGCTTTACCGCCATGCCAAAGCGCTGCTGGAAAGCGAAGAACCGGTGGTTATGGCGGGGGATTACAATATCATCCCCCAGCCCGAAGATGCCCACCAGATCGAGGATTGGCAGGCCGATGCGCTTTACCTGCCCGAAAGCCGCGCCGCCTTCCGCAAGCTGCTCAACCTTGGCTTTACCGACGCCTTGCGCGCCCTGACCCCGGCACCGCTTATCTATACGTTTTGGGATTTTCAGGCCGGGGCATGGAACCGCAATAACGGCATCCGCATCGACCATCACCTGCTTTCTCCGCAAGCGGCCGATTTGCTCAAAAGCTGCGAGATCGACCGCCAGATGCGGGGCCGCGAAAAGCCCTCTGATCACGTGCCGATCTGGATCGAGCTTGGCGTTTAGGCGCTAGCCGTCGGGCTGGCACCAATCTACATTGAACCACCCGTTTCGCCGCTCCCGCCGGTTTTCAGCCCTGACCGAATCCGCAAAACACCAGCGGCCCTCGCAGCGCGATGTGGAAACGACCACGTTGCCGTTAAACAGCTTTCCAAGCCTCGGGTAACGCACATCCGGGCCCGAGCGCAGGGCCAGAAAGCCGTCATCATCATCAGCCAGCCCGCGCACGGTGCACCTGCGCTGGCGGTTGGCCGGGCGCGGAAAAACATCAAACTCGTCAAGGGCGCGCTGCCAGCGGCCAAGCACGATGCCGCTTTTGCCAAAGCGCATCAGCCCGTAGCGGCCATTGATCACCACGCTGTCAGCCGAAGTTTGCACCCGGCATTCGGCCCGCGCTTCGGCGCGCTTGATACGGGCTATCCGGTTTAGCGCATCTTCACTCAAGGCAGGTGGGCCGGGCACGCAATCGCCATTGTCAAACACCGCCTGCCCGAGCGGGGATTGAAAGCAGGCCCCCGCCACATTGGCGATCTGGTTGCGCTCCACCCATAATGATTCGCAACTGGTCGGCCCCGAACCCAGCACCGGAAACCCCGCCGCCTGCGCCAGGTTTGGCAGCAAGCCCATGGCTATCAACAGATATTTCAGCATATGCGCCTCACCTTGTTGCCGTCACGTCATGACCATACAACCAATCAAACTGCGCCAGCAAGGCCTTGCTTGGCACCAGCCCCAACAGCCGGTGCGCGGCACCGCGAAACACGGGCGTGCGCAGATGATAGGACCAGGCATTGCGCGCCGCGCCCTGCTGCACCTTTGTCGCCCGCGCTTTGCGCGCCTGCTCATAGGCCTTTAAACCGGCTTCGATACCGGCAGTATCGAGCGCTTCGGCCAGCACATAGGCATCTTCCAGCCCCATCACCGCTCCTTGCGCCAAAAACGGCAGCATTGGGTGGCAGGCATCCCCCAGCAGCCCGATGCGCCCCTTGGCCCAGTGCGGCAAAACCGGATGGTTAAACAGCCCCCATAAAAAGGTTTGCTCGACCGCGCCAAGCAAGGCCTGCACCGGAGGTGCGAAATCCTTGAAGGCGGCGCGCAGGTTTTCAGCGCTGTCGGGAAGGTGCCAGCCCTCGTCGGCCCAGCCCTGCCGTTCCTCAACCGCCACAAAGTTGATCAGGCTGCCGCCGCGCAGCGGATAGGCCACCAAATGCCGCCCCTTGCCCATAAATACCTGCGCTGCGTTTTCAAACAGGCCCTTGGGCAGCCTTTCAGCGGCCACCAGCCCGCGCCACGCCACCTGCCCGGTAAAGCGGGCCGCCTGCCCGCCAAAAGCCAGCCCGCGCAGGGTTGAGCGCACCCCGTCCGCCCCGATCAGGCAGGCGCTTTTATGGGTTGCCCCGTTGCGAAAACCAAAAGAAACCGCGCCTCCCTCCTGCGCTACGGTGGTGATCTGATGGTCAAAAACCAGCGCCACACCGGCATCAACCGCGCCTTTTAGCAGCACCTCCAGCAGATCAGCGCGGTGAAACTGCCAATAAGGCCTGCCATAGCGCGCCCGGGCTGTGGCCCCCATGGGCAGGCGTGAAACCACCGCACCGCGATAATCCCGCAACACCACGGCCTCGGGCGTGTTGGCCAGTTTCGCCGCTGCGGCACCAAGCCCCAGTGCTTGCAGCACCGCCACACCATTGGCGCTGATTTGCAGCCCGGCGCCCACCTCGCCCAGCGCTTCGGCCTGTTCAAACACCCGCACCTTTGCACCCTTTTGCGCCAGCGCTATTGCTGCGGCCAGCCCGCCAATACCGGCACCGACAATGGCGATATCTTGCCCGTTCAACGCGGTCACCCTTGTTTCACCACGCCGGATGCCAGAAGCTCATCAATATTGCCCACGCCGTTTTCTTTCATTATTTCAATGCTGTCTGCGCCATCATCAGGCGTTTGTCCGGTTACCTTATGCCCGCCGCCAATGCGCGGCGCAATAGCCGGATGCCGGGTGCCGCCATGCATTTCCAGCGCAGCGCGTGCCGCCATATGCGGGTTTTTCGCCACTTCCTCATAGCTCAGCACCGGCGTCACGCAGGCATCGCTGCCCTCAAAAACCGCGGCCCATTCGGCCATGCTGCGGCTGGCAAAAACCGCCTCAAGCTGCGCCATTTGTGCCGGATGCCGCGCCTTGTCATGCTGGCCGCCAAAGCCTTCGGGGGTGATGCCCAGCCGCGCCAGCATCTCGGCAAAAAACTTGGCCTCGATGCAGCCCACCGCCATAAAGCGGCCATCACCGGTTTGGTAGCAGCGATAGTATGGCGCGCCGCCATCAAGCCAGTTTTGCCCCCGCTTTGGCACCCACTGCCCCGCTGCGTGCAAGCCGTGAAACATGCCCATCATCGAGTTTACCCCGTCAACAATCGCGGCATCCACCACCTGCCCGCGCCCGCTGGCCCGCGCGCCATAAAGCGCTGCCAGTATCCCCATGATCAAAAACATCGAGCCGCCGCCGAAATCACCGACCAGATTAAGCGGTGGCGGCGGTGGCCGGTCGGCACGCCCCATTGCGTGCAGCGCGCCGGTGAGGGAAATATAGTTGATATCATGCCCGGCCTGCATGGCCATCGGGCCGCTTTGGCCCCAGCCTGTCATGCGCGCATATACCAGCGCCGGATTGGCCGCGATCATCTCTTCAGGCCCCAGCCCCAGCCGCTCCATCACACCGGGGCGGTTGCCCTCGATCAGCACATCGGCATTGGCCGCCAGCCTTGCGGCCAGCGCCGCCCCTTCCGGCGCTTTCAGGTCTATCACGATCGAGCGCTTGCCGCGCCGTTCTACCCCGTGCGCCAGCCCTATTGCGCCGCGCTCGGGGCGGTCAACCACCACCACATCTGCGCCGAGGTCAGCCAAAAGCTGGCCCGCATAGGGCGCCGGGCCGATACCGGCAAATTCGATGATTTTCAGCCCCGCGAGCGGCAATGAGTCGGGCATTTATCTTCCTTCACTTGCGGCTTTCATACAGGAAAACCCGCCGCTGCCAAAGCCCAAACTAACCGCATACGGCTACAGCGCGGGCGGGGTTTTCGCGATTTTCCCGCCCCTTTAACAGAGCGAAGGCACCAAATTTCCGCCAGATCACGGTTTATTTTTCTATTTTGACCTGATTTCCCTTGAAGCTCGGCAAATAAACCCGAAATTAGAGGAAAGCATGTTAGCTGCACCTGTAGCTGCACAACGATTTAGGGTTAGGAGGCATTATGCCATCATTTTCGACCACCCTCGAAGAGGCCATCCACAAGGCGCTGAGCCTTGCCAACGAGCGCCGCCATGAATTGGCCACGCTCGAACACCTGCTTTTGGCGCTGGTAGACGAGCCCGAGGCCGCCAAGGTTATGACCGCCTGCGCCGTTGATCTGGAAAAGCTCAACCGCCAGCTGACCCGCTTTATCGATAACGATCTTGAATCGCTGGTTTCCGAGATTGAGGGCACCGAAGCGGCACCAACCACCGGCTTTCAGCGGGTGATCCAGCGCGCCGCCATTCATGTGCAAAGCTCCGGCCATGCCGAAGTGACCGGCGCCAATGTGCTGGTCGCGATCTTTACCGAGCGCGAAAGCCACGCCGCCTATTACCTGCAACAACAGGATATGACCCGATATGATGCGGTGAATTTCATCAGCCACGGGGTTGCGAAAGACCCGGCCTATAACGAGCATGTGCCGCTGCAGGGCGCGGGCGACATGACAGAAGATGTAACCCCGGAGCAGAAAAAAGAAACCGCGCTCGAAAAATATTGCGACGACCTCAACGCCAAGGCCCGCGCCGGCAATGTCGACCCGCTGATCGGCCGCCAGCACGAGGTGGACCGCTGCATTCAGGTGTTGTGCCGCCGCCGCAAAAACAACCCGATTCTGGTCGGGGATCCGGGGGTGGGCAAAACCGCCATTGCCGAGGGGCTGGCCCGTAAAATTGTGGATGACGAGGTGCCGAAAGTGCTGAGTGAGACCACGATCTACTCGCTCGATATGGGCGCATTGCTGGCGGGCACCCGCTATCGGGGTGATTTTGAGGAACGCCTGAAAGCGGTGATGAAGGAGATGGAAGATCACGATAACGCGGTGCTTTTCATTGATGAAATCCACACCGTGATCGGTGCGGGGGCCACTTCTGGCGGCGCAATGGATGCCTCCAACCTGCTCAAGCCCGCCTTGCAAGGCGGCAAGCTGCGCTGCATGGGCTCGACCACCTATAAGGAATATCGCCAGCATTTCGAGAAAGACCGCGCCCTATCCCGCCGCTTCCAGAAAATCGACGTGAACGAGCCAAACGTTCCGGATGCCATCAAGATCCTGATGGGGCTGAAACCCTATTTCGAGGAGCATCACGAAATCCGCTACACCAATGACGGGATCAAAACCGCCGTGGACCTTGCCGCCCGCTATATCAATGATCGCAAGCTGCCCGACAGCGCGATTGACGTGATAGACGAGGCAGGGGCCGCGCAAATGCTGTTGGCCGAAAGCAAGCGGCGCAAAACCATCGGCACCAGAGAGATCGAGGCGGTTGTTGCCAAAATCGCCCGTATTCCGCCGAAATCTGTCTCCAAAGATGATAGCGAAGTGCTGCGCGACCTGGAGAAATCGCTCAAGCGGGTGGTATTCGGGCAGGATGATGCGATTGTGGCGCTGGCAAGTTCTATCAAACTGGCGCGGGCCGGCCTGCGCGAGCCGGAAAAGCCCATTGGCAACTACCTGTTTGCCGGGCCAACCGGTGTGGGCAAAACCGAGGTGGCCAAGCAATTGGCCGATACGCTCGGGGTTGAGCTTTTGCGGTTTGATATGTCGGAATACATGGAAAAACACGCGGTGAGCCGGTTGATCGGCGCGCCTCCGGGCTATGTCGGCTTTGATCAGGGCGGGCTGTTGACCGATGGCGTGGACCAGCACCCCCATTGCGTGCTGCTGCTCGACGAAATCGAAAAAGCCCACCCCGATGTGTTCAACATTTTGCTTCAGGTCATGGACCACGGCAAGCTGACCGACCATAACGGCAAGCAGATCGACTTCCGCAACGTGGTCTTGATCATGACCAGCAACGCAGGCGCTGCCGAGCAATCCAAGGCCGCCATTGGCTTTGGCGATAGCAAACGCACCGGCGAAGATACCGCCGCCGTTGAGCGCACCTTCAGCCCCGAGTTTCGCAACCGGCTGGATGCGGTGATCAGCTTTAGCGCGCTGCCGCGCGAGGTTATTCTGAAAGTGGTCGAAAAATTCGTGCTTCAGCTCGAGGCGCAATTGATGGACCGCAACGTAACCATCGAGCTTTCCGAGCCCGCCGCCAACTGGCTGGCCAAAAAGGGCTATGATGATAAAATGGGCGCGCGGCCACTGGCCCGCACCATTCAGGAATACATCAAAAAGCCGCTGGCCGAGGAATTGCTGTTTGGCAAGCTCGCCAAGGGCGGCTCGGTGCGCGTAGAGGTAAGGGATGGCAATATCCATCTGGAAATTCTGGAGCCGGAAAAGCTGCGGATCTCGACCCAGAAGCCGCCGATGCTGACCACCGACTAGGCAGATAACCTGCCGGCAGAATGAAGGAAGGGGCCGCATTTAGCGGCCCTTTTTTACGGGCATACCTGCCGCCTCTATCGCTCGGTCAGTTTCAGCTCTATGCGCCGGTTGGCGGCCAAAGCCTCGGGGCTGTCACCTTCGGCAATGGGCTGGAATTCCCCGAAGCCGGCCGCCGAGAGGCGCTCGGGCGGCAGGTTTTCCACCTCGATCAAATAGGTCACCACCGAAAGCGCGCGGGCTTGTGAAAGCACCCAGTTGCTGGCGGCACTGCCGGTGGCATCCGTATGGCCTTCGACCTGCAAAATCCAGTTGATCTCGGGGGGAATTTCTTTTGCCAGCTCTAGAATAACCTTCGCGAGTTCTGAAAGCTGGCTTTCCCCCTCATGGCCCAGGGTTGACGACCCCGACTCAAACAAAACCTCGGAGGAAAACACGAAACGGTCACCCACCACCTGCACGTCATCGCGCCCGCCCAGCACTTCCCGCATCCGCCCGAAAAACTCGGACCTGAACGAGCGCAGATCATTGGCTTCGGCAGCCAGAAGCGCGCGTTCGCGGGCTTCGGCATCGGCGCGGGCGGCCTCGGCTTCGGCTTTGGCGCGGGCTTCGGCGGCCACGCGGGCCAAGGCGGCGTTCAGATCCGAGCCGAGTGTTTCGATGCGGATTTGCGCTTCGCTATCGGCAACGGCGGATGCATCGAGCAACCCCTGCAACTGGTTGAGCTCCTGACGCAGGGCCGCTGTTTGCTGATTGAGCAGCGCCACCTGCCGCTGGGCATCTTCGGATTGGGCCTGCTGCTCGCTCAACAGTCTGCGGGCTTCCTCTAGCGCGGCCTGCTGGGTGGTGAGAGCCTCGAGGTTTTCGGCTTCCGAGCGCGAAAGTGCGCGCTCGGCGGCGCGCAGGGCGGCAAGCTGGGTGAGGGTATCTTCGGCGCGCTGGCGCTCGGCCTCCAGCGAAAGGGTCATGGCCGTGAGCTCGGTATCGGCATTTTCAAGGCGGGTGCGCAGGGCCTCTGCGGCGGCGGCTTCGGCCAGCCGGGCCTTTTCGGCCTCGCTCAGGGCGGCGGCGCGTTCGGCCAAGGCCAGTTCGGCCACGGTGATCTGGTTTTCACGATCCGCCAACAGGGTTTCGAGCCGGGCTTTTTCGGCGGCGGTTTGAGCGGCGGCGGTGGCTTCGGCTTCGCTTTCGGCGGTGGCCAATGCGCGCACGGCGGCAAGCCGGGCCATTTGCGTGCTGCTCAACTCCTCATCCAAAGCGCGGCGCGCCTCGGTCAGGGCCGCGATCTGCCGGCGAAGGCTCTCTGCTTCGGCAAGGGCGGCGTTGCGGCTTTGCTCCAACGCGCCGGCGGTGGTGGAAAGGTCGCTTTGCGCTGCCGCCAGCGCTTGCCGGGCGGCGTCGCGCTCTTGGGTCAGGCGGGCAATCTCGGCCGCCCGCGTCGAGGCCGCCCCTTGCGCCTCGCGTTTGGCCGCTTCGGCCAAAAACAGCGCCTGCGTGGTGCTGGAAATTTGTGCCTGCATGTCAGACACCTGCGTTGCGCTCTGGCTTTGCGCCCTTTCAAGATCAGCGATCATGGCACGCAGGGCCTCGGTGCGGGCCGCTGCAAGCCGGGCGGTTTCGGCCTGGGCGTCCACTTCGCTGCGGGCGCTGGCCAGTGCCAGTTCGGCAGCCTGCTTGGCATCCATTTCAGCGAGCGCTGTGGCCTGCGCCTCGGCTATGGTGCTGCCCAATTCCCTGTTTTGTGCTATCAACACCGCGATTTGGGTTTCAAATTCGCTGATCCGGCTGGCGGATTGCGCGGCCGCGGCTTGCAGGGTTTGCCGCTCCCGGGTCAGCGAGGCAATCAGCGCGGTTTGGGCGTTTGTCTGGCTTTCGGCGGTTTCCAGTGCACTGCTCAATTCGCCCAGCTGCCGGTTTAGCCCGCGGGCCCGGGTTTGCTCCAGCCCCAAGGCATCGGCCAGCCCGGCCACCTGCTCTGACAGGGCGCTCAGCTCGTTATCCTGCTCGGTTATGGTATCGCTCAGCACAAATTGCACGATCATAAAAATGCTCAGCACAAAAAACAGCACCAGCAAAAGCGCGGTCATGGCATCAACGAATCCGGGCCAGATATTGGGGGCCTCGCGCCCGTTGCCGCGTCGTCCTAGCGCCATTTAGTTGCTCCGCGATTTGGCCAGTGTCAAAATACTTTGTGCCAAGGTCGCCAGATCAGCCCGCAAATCGCCGAGGCTCTCTTGCCGCCCGGCCGACATTTCCTCCAGCACCCTTAAAAGCTGCACATCGATATTGCGCAGCCGCGCGCGGGCTTCGCTATCCAAAAGGCCGCCGGATTCCTCCCGGTCGCGCAAAATTTTGGTCATTTCGGCCTGCGAGTTGGCGATGCGCTCAAACACCTGTTCATCCATGGCCGCGCCGCCCGCTGCCCCCATGCGCTCGGTCAGGGTGCCAAGCGCACCTGAAAGCTGCCCGAGCGCTGCGTCGGTTTGCTGGCGGGATTCCTCGCCGCGCAGGGTCACATCCTTCAGGGTTTCGATCTGAAAGGCGGTTTGTTCCATAAAGCCGTAAAGCGCGGTAAGATCATTGCCTTGCCCCGCGCCGCCTTCGCCGTCTCCCACCAGGCTGAGCGTGGTGATAGAGGAGAGCCATTCCTCGAGCTCCATATAAAAGCGGTTTTGCCCGTGGCTGGCAAACAGTTCCAGCAGCCCGACCACAAGCGAGCCCGCAAGCCCGAGCAACGACGAGGCAAAGGCGGTGCCCATACCGCCGAGCTGGTCTTCCAGCCCGGTCATCAGGCGGCCAAACACCGCCGAGGCCGCCTGCCCCTCCTGCGGCGCGAGGGAGCGAATGGTATCGACCACCGCCGGCACCGTGGTGGCCAGCCCGTAAAACGTGCCCAGCAGGCCAAGAAAAATAAGCAGCGAGGCGATATAGCGGGTGATATCGCGCAATTCATCCAGCCGCGTGCCCACCGAGTCAAGAATAGAGCGGCTCGAGGTCGAGGTGAGCGATTTGCGGGCCCGGCTATCACGCAGCAGCGCTTCCAGCGTAGCCAGAATGCGCGGTGCCCGCACAAATTCGTGGCCCGGCCTGTCCAGCACAAAACCCTTGATCCAGCGCACCGCCACCAACAGCATGAGGATCTGCCAAAAACAGGCCAGCACCCCGATCACAAATACTGCCAGAATAACGCCGTTCAGGTAAGGTGACACAATGAATATTTGCGACATCGACGGAAAGGCAAGCACCGCCCCGACAGCCACAAGCCCCAAAATGATCACCATAATCATAGCTTGCCGCGTTGGCCTCGAAAATTCGGGCTCGCGTTTAAAATCAATATCTAGTTTCATGTTGCCTGCGCGCTCCCGGAAAGCGGAAATCCTAAACCGTGATACTACACGTCACCACCGGTTTTGCCAGCGGAATACCAGAGCGGATGATTTAAACCACTTCTAATTGCTTACTTTTATGCCTATATGTTGTTTAATATTGTAAAATTAGTCAACCCACGGAGATTTTATGGAGCAATTACTAAGCACGCTTGGCACCACAGGTGCGCCCGCCATCGCCCTGCTGATATTTGCGGTTATCCTGATCTGGATGACCGTGAAAACCGTGCCGCAGGGGGAAGAATGGACGGTTGAGCGCTTTGGCCGCTATACCCGCACACTGGCACCCGGGCTGCGCTTTCTGGTGCCGATAGTGGACAAGGTCGGCGCCCGGATCAACATGATGGAAACCGTGCTTGATATCCACTCGCAAGAGGTTATTACCCGTGACAACGTGATGGTGGTGGCCGATGCCATTGCTTTTTATCAGGTGGTAGACGCCGCGCAGGCCTCCTATGAGGTGCGCGATCTCGAGCGGGCCTTGCGCAACCTCTCGATGACCAATATCCGTGCGGTGATCGGCTCGATGGATCTCGACGAAAGCCTTTCCAACCGTGACAGCATCAACCACCGCTTGCTGAGCGTGATAGATGACGCCTCGCATGGCTGGGGCGTAAAGGTTACCCGTGTCGAGATCAAAGACCTCGCACCACCGCCCGACATTAACGAAGCCATGGCCCGGCAGATGAAGGCCGAGCGCACCAAGCGCGCCGATATTTTGCAGGCCGAGGGCCACAAGCAATCTGCCATTCTGAAGGCCGAAGGCGAACGTGAAGCGCAAATACGCGAGGCCGAGGGCCGCCGCGAGGCCGCCTTTCTGGATGCCGAAGCCCGCGAGCGCGGGGCCGAAGCCGAAGCCAAGGCCACCGCCATGGTGTCAAAAGCCATTGCCGAGGGCGATATTCAGGCGATCAACTATTTTGTGGCCACCAAATATACCGAAGCCCTGCGCGATGTGGCCTCGGCTCCCAACAGCAAAACCGTGATGATCCCGCTGGAGGCCTCTGGCCTGATGGGCTCCATTGCCGGTATTTCAGATATTGCCAAAGCGGTGACCGGAAAGGCGAAATAAATGGCCGGATTCTTTAGCTGGGTAAGCGAAGCCAGCCCGTGGCTGTGGCTGGCGCTTGGCATCGCGCTGATGGCGCTGGAAATCCTTGCGCCCTCGTTTGTGCTGGTGTGGCCGGGGCTGGCAGCTGCGGCCATGGCGCTGATCGTGTGGCTGCTGCCCGGGCTTTCCGGGCAGGCGCTCATCGCGCTTTTTGCCGGGCTTTCCATATTGTTTCTGTTTGGGGGCCGCGCCCTGATGGCGCGGGTCGAGCAAGACGAGCCCCAAGCCACGCTCAACGCCCGCGGCAAAAGCATGGTCGGCCGTCAGGCCAAGGTTTTGGCCGTAAACGGCCCGTTGGGCAAGGTAGAGATCGACGGTGTGCAATGGCCCGCCCAATGGGACTCGGCCGAGAATTTGCCCGAGGTGGGGCAATGGGTCAGCGTCAGTTCGGCGAACGGTATGAACCTGCGCGTTAAGGTTAATGAAACTATAATTGGAAAAGTTGATTAAATGTGATAGAATAAGACCCAATGTAACGGCTTTTGTGGTGCTCTATGTTAAAAAGTGTGGTTTTTTATGGGCTAAGCGTCATTGCATTGGCCTCCAGCGCGGCAGCACAGGCCGATATATGTGATACCTATGTCGTCACTCCCGGTGATACATTGCGCATTATTGCCGAGCAATATTATGGTGATCGCGCCCTTTCCCCTATCATTTATGATGCAAATACCGGAGTGATCGGCCCCAATCCCAACCTTATCGAATTGGGTATGACATTGAGCATCCCCTGCCGCGCGGACATGAGCCCGGCGCAGCCAACCGCGCTTATGGCCACCACTGGCAGCACAGATACAACCGGCACTCCCGATAGCAATAACGGGTTTTTTGTCGCGGTTTCGGGTGATACACCCTTTATGGATAGCGAGGGCACCGGAATCGTGCCCGAGCTTGTCGCCATGGCATTGCGCATAGCCGGCTTTGAAACCGAGCCCGAAATCATCCGCGCCGCAAGCACCGATGATGTATTGCAGCAAACCACGCAACCCGGAGCGCTGCTTTCGTTTCCGTGGATAAAACCCGACTGCGCCGACCCCACCCTGCTATCGGAGCGATCGCAAAATCTTTGCCAGAATTACGTTTTTTCGGAACCGGTATATCCGATTACACTCGGGCTGTTTGCGCGCGCCGGTGATCCCGTGGTCAACGCCCTTACCACCGATGATTTGAGCGGGCGGTCTGTGTGCATCCCCAGCTTCCATTCCGAAGATATTCTGCGGCAAAACGCGGTTCTGGAAATGGATCTTGCGATTTCATACGCCGACAATATTGGCACCTGCCTGGCGGGGCTGGCGGATGAAAGCGTTGATCTGATCGTCGCGGATTACCAGAGCTACGCCATGGGTGGCCCTGAATATGAAGGCGTTGTTGATATACCCGCCTTTGCCGTGAAAACCACCCTGCATGCCATTGCCTCCATCCAGAACCCCGAGGCGCTGGACCTGATCAAACTGGCCAATTCCGGCATCGGCAATATGCTGGAATCAGGTATCTGGTTTGAAATCGTCAAGGCTCATATGGCGGGGCAACCCCATGTTGCGCTCTAAGGCGCACCAGTTCATGTAGTTTTGCCATGCTCTCGTCGGTAATGCCAAGCTCGGCCAGGTGGCGCACGGTGTTTTCCAGATAGGCACTATTGGGCCCTGCCGAGCCCGCAGCCCGCGTGATCACATCGGCCTGGCTGTGCAAATCCAGCCCGCCCGCATATTGGCTATGCTCCGGGTCCACCACATAGCACAGCGCCAGAACCGCGCGGCCATCCGCCAGTGTCAGGGGCTCGAGCCGCTCATGATAGGCATAGGAAACCAGTTCACGCTCCTGTAAATAGGCATGCACAGCCGCTGCCGCCCCTGCGGGCACAAAAAAGGCCACGCCCTCGCAGCGCTCATCCAGGGCAGGGTCGAGCCCCAGCACCAGGCCCGGTGCCGCCATTGTGCCGCGATAATGGATCGACCACAAGCAAAACGCCCGCCGAAAGCCGTGCAATGTGGCCAATTGATGCTCGCTATACTCAAACCCCGGGTTCCACAAAAGCGATCCGTAGCCAAATACCCATATCCCGTTTTCGTAATCCATGGTGACTCCTTTTTCCCTGTGGTATACTCCGCGAGTGACAAAACCGGGAGTCCGAAATGAAATGGATCGTTAAACTGCTTTTCGCGGCAGCAGCCTTGTGGAGCGGCTATTGGTTTATCGGCGCACAAGCGCAGGAGAAAATCTATGCGGGCCTGCTGGAGAGCAGCCGCCAGCAGGGCTGGACAGCCGAAAGCCAAAATCTCGGCGTGGTCGGCTTTCCGAACCGGTTTGACACCACGCTCACGGGGCTGAATTTTGCAGACCCGAGCGGCCGCTGGCGCTGGCGGGGAGAGGAATTCCAGATCAAGGCGCTATCCTACCAGCCCAATCACGTGATAATGGCCTGGCCCGGCACCCAGGAAATCGGCACACCGGCGGGCAGTGCCACGGTAAATGCGGGCCTGCTGCGCGCCTCGGTTGTGGTGTCACCTGCCAGCAACCTGCCGCTCTCGCGTGTGCAAATCGAGGGCACCGGCATCGATATCAAAAGCAACCGGGGCTGGGCCGCCGCCATATCCAGCCTCAATAGCGCCCTGTTTCAGGATGATACCGTGCCAACCCGCTATCGGCTCGGGGTTGATGCCGCCGATATCGCGCCGCCCGATTTGCTCACCTCGGTCATAGGCGGCGGGGCTTCCATGCCGGCACTGATCGAAAAAGTCTACCTGTCGGCAGAGCTTGATTTCGACCGCGAGATCGACCGGCTGGCCTTTGCCAGCGGCGCCCCGCCCAAGCCAACCACAGCCGTTATTGAACAGGCCGAAATTATCTGGGGCAGCTCTACCCTTGGCCTGAGCGGCGAGTTGCGCGCTGGCAGCAATGGCTATGTGGAAGGGTATCTTGAATTTGACGTCGAGGGCTGGCAGCCGCTTTTCGACATTTATAATTCTGCCGCGCGCATGAGCGCCACCGAAAAACTGACCCTGAAGCGGGCGCTCGATGCCGCCTCGGGCGGCGGCAACCTTGCCTTTACCCTGCGTTTTTCGGGTGGCGAAGCCAGTATCGGCCCCTTTACCATTGGCCCGGCACCCGTTTACCCGTTTTAGCGCTTGCCGCGCCTAATCAGCTTGCTGATCGTAAACGAGGTGCGCGGCACATATTCATAGGGGGTTCTGCGCTG
>Ga0316205_10002091_pt1 | contig 21948 bp, 17 predicted proteins | sample 3monthpyrite_MG_FD_204941 | JGI IMG/M metagenome (GOLD analysis project Ga0316205, IMG submission 204941) | Microbial mat bacterial communities from mineral coupon in-situ incubated in ocean water Damariscotta River, Maine, United States -... | ecosystem: Environmental > Aquatic > Marine >... | reverse complement strand
CGCTGAAAGCCCTCTAGTGGCTGCCTATCGTGGCAGTCGTCAGGTAGCGTTTGCGGTAATCGCGACCACCGTTGTACTGGTTTCGGTGTTTGTACCGATTGCTTTTCTGCAGGGTGATGTCGGTCGTCTGTTCTCTGAGTTTGCTATCGCCATGGCCGCAGCAGTGGCATTTTCCAGTTTTGTGGCACTGTCGTTATCACCTATGCTGGCCTCGAAAGTTTTACGTCCAAGTGGCGGGGAAAATACCGCAACCAAATTCGTCGATGCCGGTTTTAGTCGACTACAGCGTGGTTACCACACCATGCTTGCGGGCGCTCTTAAGCACAAGTGGATTATTGTGCTGGTATTTCTCGTAGTCGGAGCCTTGTCGTCATGGTTATTAACACACATCCCGGATGAGTACACTCCTAAAGAAGATCGTGGTGCATTTTATATACTGGTTAATGGCCCGGAAGGTGCTTCATATGACTACATCAAAAAATACATGGACGAAGCTGAAAGCCGATTAATGCCACTGGTAGAATCAGGTGAAGTTACTCGTCTGCTGGTGCGAGCACCGCGCAGTTTCGGAAATGTCGCCATTTTTAATAACGGCATTTTCATTATGGTGCTAAATGACTGGGATACACGCCGCTCGGCCTGGGAGATTATGGCTGACGTACGCGCCAGACTCAGTGACCTGCCAGGTGTTAAGGCCTTTCCGGTGATGCGTCAGGGCTTCGGCGCGCGCATCCAGAAACCGGTGCAGTTCGTAATCGGCGGAGGCACTTATGAACAACTGGCGGAGTGGCGCGATATCCTGCTGGCCAGACTCAAACAGGACAACCCCGGCCTTACCGGCCTGGACTGGGACTACAAAGAAACCAAACCGCAGATGCAGGTAGTGATTGACTATGATCGCGCTGCTGATCTGGGTGTTACGGTGAGTAATATCGGCCGCACACTAGAAACCATGCTGGGCTCGCGTCGGGTAACCACCTATATCGATGAAGGCCAGGAGTATTACATTCTGCTCGAAGGCGAACGCAAAGCGCAACGCACACCTGGCGATATACAGAACATCTACGTTCGTTCAGAACGTACCGGGCAACTGATTCCTTTATCCAACCTGGTTCAACTAGAAGAGTTTGCCGACTCAATCAAACTCAATCGTTACAACCGGGTTCGCAGCATTACTCTGGAAGCCAATCTGGCTGATGGTTACTCTCTGGGTGAGGCACTGATACATCTTGAAAATATGGTCGAGGAATACCTGCCGGGTCAGGTGATCATCGACTACAAGGGTCAGTCACGTGACTACAAGTTTGCCGGAGAATCGCTGCTGTTTATCTTCATGCTGGGAATCATGGTGGTATTTCTGGTACTGGCAGCACAGTTTGAGAGCTGGATTCATCCTTTCATTATTATGCTCACCGTGCCGTTAGCGATGACCGGTGCCCTACTCGGTTTATATCTCACCGGACAGACCCTCAACCTGTACAGTCAGATCGGGCTCATTATGCTGGTCGGGCTATCAGCCAAAAACGGTATATTGATCGTTGAGTTTGCCAACCAGTTACGCGATCAGGGTCGCGACTTCCATGAAGCTCTGATCGAAGCAGCCGATACCCGTTTCCGTCCGATCATCATGACCGGTATTACCACTGCCGCAGGCTCTGTGCCGCTACTTATTTCAAGCGGCGCCGGCACAGAAACCCGTTATGTTATTGGCATCGTGATCCTCTTCGGCGTTATCGCGGGCACCCTGTTTACCCTGTTCATTGTACCAGCCGCCTATGACCTGTTCGGCAGGTACACATCGTCACCCAAAGCCGTGAGTCAGCAACTGGAAAAAGAGATGAAAGAAAACAGTCACAGCGATTAACGAATTAATTGGGCTTAGAATTAATTTACAACACATCCCTCTCTTATCTATTTAAGGGATCTGTTATTTGAAGGCTGACACTAGACAGGGCTCTGTAACAAATAAAAATCAAATACAAAACCGAAAGCTTCTTATTTGTCACTGTCCCCTTTATTGCTTATCATGCTGACCTTCACTAATTACCTCATCGGCAGACCATGGATCCACTACTCATATCTATCCATTACACAGATCCTCTCTGGATAGCTATCGCTTTTATCTGTGGTATGGCGGTCAGGACGATAGGTTTGCCACCTCTGGTAGGTTTTCTGGCGGCTGGTTTCCTGCTCAATGCTATGGGTGCACAGGGTGGTGAATTTCTAGATGCCATGGCCGACATGGGAATTACCCTGCTGCTGTTCACCATTGGCCTCAAGCTTAAATTGAAGTCATTAGTGAGGCCTGAGGTTTGGGGTGTTGCGACCCTGCATATGACTGCCATCACGCTGTTAATCGCAACACTGGTGCTGATTCTCTCGTATACCAGTTTACCGCTTCTGTCTGACCTTGATATGAAGACAGCCTTACTCATCGGTTTCGCCATGTCCTTCTCAAGCACCGTGTTCGCTGTGAAGATCCTCGATGAACTCGGTGCAACAGGTGCCGGGCATGGGCGTATCGCGATCGGTTTGCTGGTGGTACAGGATATCGCGGCGGTAGTATTCATTGCCGTGTCGATGGGTAAACTGCCTTCTCCACTGGCGTTCGGATTGATCGCACTCATCCCCATGCGTTTCCTGATGTACAAAATACTCGACAAGGTTGGGCATGGCGAGCTACTTATTCTATTCAGTATAACGCTGGCACTGGTGGGTGCTGATATATTCGAAATGGTTGGCATTAAAGCGGATGTCGGGGCACTGGTGTTCGGTATGCTGTTCGCTAATCACCCCAAAGCTAACGAGATGGCGAAAGCATTACTCGGTTTCAAGGAGCTGTTTTTAGTGGGCTTTTTCCTCAGTGTCGGCATGACCGCTATGCCAGGCTGGACCGAAGTCATGATCGCACTGTTGTTTATTATGTTTCTACCACTCAAGGTTGCCTTGTACTTCGGGCTGTTCAATCTATTCAGTCTCAGAGCCAGTACCTCATGGAGCACGTCCCTTAATTTGGCTAACTACAGTGAGTTCGGTCTAATCGTCGGTGCTATAGCGGCCTCGTCTGGCTGGTTGCCGAACGAATGGTTAGCCGTGTTCGCCGTCGTGATGTCAATCTCCTTTATCGTTTCAGCACCTCTGGTAAATATCCGGGATCGTCTGTATCAGGTATGGCGACCCAGTTTGAAACGCATCGAGCGATCTAAGCGTCTATCCGGTGAAGAGAATCTGGATCTGGCGGGAATCAAGGTGGTGGTGTTTGGCATGGGACGCATGGGCAGCGCTGCTTATGTTGCGATTGAACATGACTACCATGAGCATCTGCTCGGTGTAGAAATCGAGCAGGATAAGGCAGCGCAGCAAAGTGCAGCTGGCAGGAACGTGGTCAGCGGAGATGCAACCAACCCGGATTTCTGGACGCGTGCGCCCGAGTTGCTGGATGGGCTGGAATGGGTATTGTTGACCTTGCCCTCGCATAACGCCAATATGAATGCGGCATTACGACTTAAAGAGATGGGTTATCAGGGCCGAATCGCGGCAACGACTAAATTCCGCGATGAGGAAGACGCCTTGAAGGCAGTTGGCGTTGAACATACTTTCAATATCTATACTGAAGCCGGCCTGGGTTTCGCCAATGAATTACAGCATTTCGTGGGTAAATAAGTTTAAGGGGCCTATGTTAAAACGGTCTATGTTAAAACGATAAAAAAGAATTAAACGTGGCTGCTTGCAGCAGACAACCTTATTACATTATTATTACTAATCGCGTTATTTCAAGCGTTGTTAGTAAATAAAAAATTATATGAAAATCGAAATAACAAAACGAAGAAACATTAGTATTATTTGCGTTCTTCGACAGGTTTAATGAAAAAGCCGAAAATCATATTAAAAATATATAAGTAAAAGTAACAAAAAATTACGCAGCTGAAACACCCTGTCTTTGCGAAGAAAAAACACATAACAGACTACCTGGAATTACATAAATCATGAATCGACCTAATACACCCAAAACATACCCTGGTTTAGACAATGACATGAATGGCGGCATGACAACGGTCGGCAAACTTATACGTGATGCATGGCTGTTCAATATCCTGCCCGAATCTGAAACCTGTGAAGGCTGGGGGATTTCGCAGATCGATGTAATTTACCAGCAGGTAAATGATGAATGGGATAAATACGGCAGCATGGTCAGTTCGTTGCCTGAAGAATTACAGTCTCGACACAAACGTATCTATGATGAAGCCATTGCTAAAGCAAAAACTCGTGGATGGGATCCTGAGAATATTGCGGGTGATGTAGATTAATCAGAACCGGCCCTATCCAGCCCTTGTAAGTTGAGATAAATTTATTAAAAAATAATTCTGGAGTTGTAAATTTATGCCGCAACAAACAAATAATTTAACCTTGAATAAGTCATTCATCACTATAGTAATGGGTTTATTCGCAATGATCATTGCATGTTTTATGTTTTTTTATGATGCAAAGTCATATTTTTCTTATTCCCTGTTCGCGACAGGTTTCATTCTTGTGGGCGTTGGCATTTTACTTGGTTTTTTCAAATTCATAACAGAAGAAGAAAATAAATAAATGAATAATTCACTCTGCCTGTTCTGCTCTTTAGAACCGCTTACATTATCTTAAAATTATGGATAACGACCTAATTGATGCACACCCCACGCGGTCGAAATAACCACCAGCGCCCCCACTGCCTGATGCAGTACTGCAAAATGTAAACTAACGCCAGTTATAACAGTCGCAATGCCCAGCAATACCTGAACACCATAAGCACTGTGGATTGCTATCGATGCTTTTCTAGACTGTGTGCGAACACGCCACGCTAACACGATCAAAAAACTAACCGTAACCCAGGCCCACCAGCGATGAATAAAATGGATAACGTAGGGGTCATTATTTAGCATTGTCCAGACACCGCCAGACCAGTCTATGTCTGACGGTATAAGAGATCCATTCATCAACGGCCAGGTGCTGGAAACATGACCTGCATTTAGTCCTGCTGTATAAGCACCAAATAACAATTGCAGAAACAATATGCCAAACACCATCAGGCCAAAGGCCGTAAGTTTTGACTTGCTGTTTTGACCACTAGCAAGCTGCCGGAGATCCAGCGCTGTCCAGACCAGCGCAGCCAGAATAACAAGCGCAGTTAACAAATGGGTCGCCAGCCGAAAGTGGCTAACATCAGTGCGCTCGGTTAAACCAGAACTCACCATCCACCAGCCAATCACGCCCTGCAACCCACCTAACACTAACAGCGCAGAAAGTCGTCCAGCATAACCATCAGGTATAGCACGTTTGAGTGCGAACCAGACAAGTGGCAGAGCAAAAGCAAAACCAATCAGTCGCCCCAGAAATCGATGCACCCATTCCCAAAAATAGATGAATTTGAAATCGACCAGAGTCATACCCGCGGGGCCATTTATCTCCACATATTCGGGGATCAGTTTATATTTCTCGAACTCAGATATCCATGCGGCTTCACTTAACGGCGGTAGAGCACCGGTGATAAGCTTCCACTCGGTAATTGAAAGTCCAGATTCAGTCAGTCGCGTAATGCCACCGACAATAACCATAATAAAAACCAGAAATGCAACAGAAAAAAGCCAGTTTGAAATGGCTATCGGTCGCTGTAGGTAACGAACATCATCGTCTGTGCTGTAGTTCATGGTGGCCTGGGCAGTATTATAAAGTGCGGAGTATAACAATATAAAGCACTGGTAGAAATAACGGTGAACAATTGAAATTAAAGAGATATTAAAGGGGAAGGTCTATTTATTAGTAAAAGAAAAACAACTGCAGCTCTGAGCACAATATTTTCTAATTTTAAAATGTATTGTGCTCTGTCTCCGATTACTCCGTCACTAATTAAGCCATGAGCTTTAAAAAAGAAGTGTCGACAAGCTCCTCGACAATGACAGTCTGGCAAGCCAGTTTGCGACCGCCTTCTCCAAACAGGTTTTTCAGAGTTTTTCTCGTATCTGGAGCAGCAGGATTGACTGGCTTGCTAAGTTTTTAATGATTTACCTGGGATCAGGAGCAAGACCAAATTCTGTCTGATAAACCGTTAAATCCAGGGCATACTCTTCTGCATTTCTATTACAAAATCCTCTGTCCAGGTGTCAAAATTAACCAGATACTCTTCGAGTATGACCCTATTGCTAAAGCCAATTTTTTTGGTTACATCAACGTTAACCCAAACGTGTTTGTATATTGACTATTTACACCCACACTTGTACCGGCACCGGTTTGAGTGTTTATCAGAATTAAACGACCAGTACTTGCATCGACACCATAAAGAGTACTACTGTCTTTTTCGAATGCCATACCATTGATCTGATCAAAGCCCAATGGGCCAACTGCGCTGGCTTCACCGGTTTGAATATTTATCGTTAATAACTGATCAGTTATTGTATCCGTGCCGTACAGGATCTGGTTAACAGAATCGAACGCGAGACTTTCTACCTGATTAAATCCGAACAGGTTGCTGCTAGAGCTTGTACTGCCAGTAGCAGGGTCAATGATATACAAACGGTTCAGGCCAGAAGCATACAGTTTTTGTTGTCCACTATTGAATGCCAGACCATTAATATTTTCCCTTGGAGAAAAATAAGGCGAATTCGAAATTGTACTATATTCACCGATGCGTCCAATTACCGCGAGCGTGCCATCCTTTAAATCAAGTGAGATTAGCTGGCCACTTCTGCTGTCACTACCATAAACTATTTTGTTTATCTCATCATAAGCCAGGCCATTAATATCTTTTAACGAAGGTCTGATAAATGACAGTGTTTCACCCGTGGAGGTATTTATTTTAACCAGCTTGTTTTTGGGTACATTTAATCCATATAACGTATTTTGGGTTGGGTCGTATGCAAGCCCCTGAACTTTATCATAACCGGTTGTGATAGCACCGATAGAAGTAACCTCCCCTGTACTGCTATTAATTTTTACTAATTCACTTGATGAGTAACTCAGGCCATAGAGTGTTTTATTGACCTCGTCAAAACTTAGATAATAAGCTCGGTTGGTGTCACCATTGAGTGACGCTACTTGTGTGGCCTGAGCGGTGAAAGGATTAATGCTTAATAGTTCACGTGGTGACGTATTATGGGTAGCGTAAAGAATACCGCTAAATGCGTCATAGGCAAGTCCACCAATTCCACTATAACCCGTTACTACACCGATTATAGTAGTAGTGGCATCTCCAGGATTTATCCACAACAGTTCTCCTGTTTGAGCCAGAAAGCCATACAGTCGTCCATTGTTTCTGTTATAAGTAATATCAGATAAGGTCTGCCCCTGTGCTAAGCCAAGATCGCCGACTAATCTGTCGATGCCATTTACTGGATCTATCGTGTAAAGTTTCTGGGTTTCATTTGCAGCCGTTTTAGAGAGGCTATATAAAAGATGATTAACAGGGTCAAATGTTATGCCCCGCTGCATATCAGCTAACAACTCATAGGTGTGAGTAAATTTTTTAGTAAAATTATTCAAATTTATAATTTCAAAACTGAATAGCCCGGTGTTCCCAGAGGGAAATGAAAGCCCTGGAACAGATCGTCTAAAGCCCAAGATGTATTGGCGTTTATTGGCATTATAAGTCATGGAAAAACTACTGAAATCAGTTGACTCCGGGTTAATGATTTCGACACCAGTACCCGATGTTTCATTGATTTGATAGAATTTTCCAGAAAAATCTAAGCCCATTAAAGCTGATCTATCCGAATCGTAAGTTAGCCCATTTATATTGGAAAAACCAATAGTACTACCAATGAGTGTGCCTGATGCCGTGGCCGGGTCTATCTGTATCAGCTGATCATCATTGATGGCATATAACAAATTATCATCTGTATTAAGGGCGAGTGCGCTATGCCTGTTAAACCCGGTATCGCCTACTTTAGTCATATCACCTGTAGCGGGGTTTATTTTATATAAAGACGTGAGGTCAAGACCATACAGAGTGTTAGTACCCGCATCATAAGTCATACCCCGAATGCGTATATTATTTGCTGTAATTGCAATATGCTGGGAAACATTGGTTTGTTGATTAACAATATAGAAATCACTCAGAGTAGCCGCATAAAGTAAGTTGTTATTTATGTTATAGGCCATGGCATTGAATATAAGATCATTTTTGAATTGCAGCTTAGATGCATTGCCATCTAGTTTAATTGCTTGTATTCCCAGTTGGTTACTGGAAATCAAAACCGGATCAGGTTTTATTTCGGCTTCTGCTGCTGTGCTGGATTCTGTATCTGAATCATCGACATCAGTTGATGCTGAATTTGAACTACCACAGGCACTAAGTGAAAATATCAGGTAAAGTGATAATAATATCAGGCTAAAATTCGACATCGTAAAATTCCTTTTTAATTAAGCGTTTTGATATTGATGTGTTAATAATATTAAAATAAGGTTAAAGCTTATATACCAAATACTTGGTATATCTGGATTAAAGTAATAAAAGGCGTCGCTGAGAAACACTTAATTGCCAGACTCGACGTATTAGTAGCAGGCCATTCTCGTATAGAAGAAACACAGGTGAGTTACATTATCTTGTAATCAGTGTATATTAGAGAGTACTGGGGGCTAACCTAGGTTTTTGGGTTATCAAGAGTCGCTTTGGCTTAAAGCAACTGTCATTACTCTCTGGCACCTGATTTACTGTAAATATTCCATTCAGCCCTTTTTAGCTAGAAACAAGTAAAAAGGCCTACACCCCAATACAAGACAAGGTTACCCCTTCAAGGGTTAATAAAATGAACTCAGAAACCAATAATGACGATGTGAAAAAATATTACCTAGTAACTGTTGAAGAAACTCCACCACCTGAAGATATGCCAGAAGGTGACTGGTACAAATATGTAGTAAGTTATGGTGATTCAAATATTAATTGTGTTAGAGGTGGTACACTTAAGGAAGTTACACGACACGCAGAAGATTTTGTTGAAAATTTGAATTTACGTTCAACCATGGGCTATTCAGGCTATGCTGCACGTAGTACTAAGGCAAAAACAACATAAAGCTAATAATAGCTACCTAAGATTCATCGGTTCCAACTCTATATCTGACACTACTTTCCAATTAATTTCTTAATGACATATTTCATGAGATTTTAAGGTGGTTAATAGTTGTGTACATTAAAATATAGGGATTAGGATGTAAGCAAATTGCGTAAAAATATTATTTTCAGGGTTAGCTCCTAAATGTTTAGGCGCAGGTTAATATTTGCCAGGCATCAAAAATGCAAATATGTCTTTACCCTGCTATTCAGCTCCGGCGTTAAAACTAATTATCAACGTAAAGTAAGAAAGGTGTTAGATGTTACAAACTATCGTAAAAAAATGGTTCCGAGATAAAAACTCTGGTTTTCTTGATAATGGGAATGGTCCAGACATTATGGTAACCAAAACGGATCTCGTTAACTGTGAATTTTTAAAAGTTGGAGTCACGGTTGAATTTGAATGCCATTCGGATAAGCGTGGTTTAATAGCTAAAAAAGTTAAACTTTTACAGCAGAATAAACCGTACGGCCAACATAATAAAGGCAAGGGCAACGCTAAAAATTTTCGCCCCGGTGTTATGACCTAATAACAAGAAATATACTAATAGAATTAATTGGGGTCAGAACACAATTGTTTCTAATATTAGAGAATATTATGCTCTGCCACCAATGACACCGTAAACCTTACAAAAAGAAATGCTGTCATGCTCCTCGACAATGACAGTCTGGCAATCCAGCTATCTTGCAAGCCAGTTTGCAACCACCTTCTCCAAACAGGTTTTCCAGATTTTTTCTGGTACATGGAGCAGCAGGATTAATTTGCTTGCTAAGTTTTTTAATGATCTCTCTGGGATCAGGAGCAAGACCAAATTCAGCCTGATAGTCTCTTAAAAAATTGATAACATGCCAATGACAATCGGTTAACTCTAAGCCATGCCCTTCTGCCATTTCTATAGCAAAGTCTCTGTTCCAGGTATCAAAATTAGCAAGGTACCCCTTATTATTAAGTTCTAAATTTGCGTTCTGTAACATTTCTCTTACCTCCACAAATTGATTAAATAATCCACCAACGCTTTTATCGTAATTAATGAATATTTATCTTATCTTGATTACAGTCAACAATGGTTAAGAATCATCATTAAAGCTTTAAATAAGCGCTGCAATATTATAAATTTAATTAATTAAGAAAGCGCACAAAGGGACTTGCTTTTCTTCTGGTTTTTCTCTGACTTTCAAACACTAAATGCAATATTCAAGATCTGCTAACAATGAAAAATTTATATAATGAAGTAATTCCTGTATCGAAACGGAAAACAGGTGCGGAGTTTGTCGTGTACTTAAACGATGAAGCATATTAGAAATATAATAATCACAATGAATGAATATAATTTAAGAAGGACAGATATTTTTATTAGTGAATGGATCTATTGAAATCAAACACCAGGGAAGAAACATCAGGGAGCTGACCACGTTTTTATAGTAATATTATTAATGCCCATTTTAATCGTCGTCTGTCCCTTATTACACTGATTACATAATTCCGGGTATAGAAACATTATTTTTGTGCTTATTAATTCATAAAAATATATTACAGTGGTGACAGGCATAATAAGTCGTTCAAGTTTTGAGTTAACTTATAACCTGACCATTTATCTTGCGGACACTTACTTCATAAGTAAAGACCGATCTTTTAACGCTGTAACAACCATCAGCTCTAATTTACGGAACCTATAATGAGTACTTCAAAGACAATAAATGCATATGCCGTTAGTGAAGCTGGCGGACAATTTGAACCATTCAGCTACGAAGCAGGAGAACTTCTGCCCAATGAAGTGGAGATCGACGTTCTCAACTGTGGAATATGTCACAGTGACCTAAGCATGGTCGACAATGAATGGGGCATCTCACAATACCCTCTCGTGGCAGGCCACGAGATAATTGGAAAGGTAACGGCCAAAGGCAGCAGTGTTCAGAACCTGAAAGAAGGTATGACCGTTGGCCTGGGCTGGCACAGTGGTTATTGCGGGCATTGCCATTCTTGCAAAACCGGAGACCAGAATCTTTGCCAGACTGCCCAGGGTACCATTGTTGCTCACCATGGCGGTTTTGCAGATAAAGTTCGCGCAGATGCTACCAGCGTTATTGAGATTCCTGAAGGGGTTGACCTGTCGTCTGCTGGCCCACTACTGTGCGGTGGCATCACTGTATTCAACCCGCTTGTACAATTCGACGTAAAGTCCACTGATAAGGTGGCTGTCATCGGCATCGGCGGGCTTGGACATATTGCTCTGCAATTTCTTAATGCGTGGGGTTGCGAGGTCACTGCCTTTACATCAAGCGAATCAAAACGCCAGGAGGCGATTGGCCTCGGTGCACACAGCACGTTAAATTCTAGAGATGAGTCAGAAATTGAAGCCGCAGCGGATAGTTTCGATTTCATTATCTCCACAGTCAACGTAAAGCTGGACTGGAATCTTTATGTCAACACCCTGAAACCCCGCGGTCGCCTGCATTTTGTTGGAGCAACATTAGAGCCACTCGATCTGGGCGTTTTCCCTTTGATCATGGGACAACGATCAATTTCTGGATCGCCAGTAGGAAGCCCCGCAACGATTGAATCCATGCTGGCATTTGCCAATCTTCACCAGATTAAACCGCAGGTCGAAACATATCCGATGAACAAGATTAATGATGCCTTTGATCACCTGAAATCTGGTAAAGCAAAATACAGAATCGTGCTTTCAAACGAATAGCCTGTTACAGAAAGAACAGGTCTTGCACCTGGTAATCAAAAAAACCAGGTGCAAAAAAAGTGGTGGATCGGTCTATTCAAATGATTTTTTATAATGCATCATTTCAATACTGATACTAATGCACCTATTAAACTCAATACAACGATAAAAGTTAGTCTTATTCGCATAGGAATATACCAGCCAGGGAAAGCTTGCGTTTTCTCAACTGCCAGATCATAGATAATTAGAGAAATGAATCCTGTCAACAGAATAATTAAAGAAAAAAAGGCTGTAAACAATAACGAAAACCATGCGGCTAATGCTGGAATGACACTTGCAATAAAATATTTACTTTGCTTATTATCGGTTTTTGACATAGCCATACCCCAATGTATGGCCCCCATAAAAGATAATATTATTGCTGCATAAGTAATTAATGCATAAACAGCATTATCTAAGTAAGGTATTTCTATCCAGCTTGCAATGCTTAATATGATAAATGGAATTAAGCCGGCATAACCGAGAACTTTTGCTGTTTTTTCACTACCAAACATGTGTTTATTCTCTCGATCAATAAATTATAATTGGCTATCTATAATTTGATTATTCATAATTCAATTAAAATAATTGTAATTAAATTACTCTGTATAAAAACTCACAGACGCTATACACAGGTTTGCCTGAAATTCTCTACCAATTGCGACCAGACCTAAACGTATAATTTCATCCTGTGAAAATTTATTTGTAGTTTTATACGCTTCGAGTTTAGAAAAAGGAATGCGGTATATTTTCCAGTCAGGTGTTGCTATAAAACTATACCTATATGACTGCCAGGGAAACCAGAGGTTATCCGTTCGAAAATGAATATTATAACTTTCATTGTTTCCTGATACTTCAATTTCAATGCCTGTATAAGCAGAAGCGTCGAATGGTTTATTGTCAGCGTTTTTATCCAGTAAGGGTAAAGCAATCTGCACAAATCCACCGTTATTTTCAGTGCTCACGTCACCTTGCATTCGTATACAGTTTTTAGCTTTGATGTTATCTAATGATATTTTACCGGATGATACTCCACCCATCACATTATCAGTAACCAGTCGCCATTTAGTCCGCAGATTCGAATTTAAATTGCCGCTGCTTCTATCATCGATAATAAGACTATTATTTTGTGTATCTGCTAACACTCTATCTACCATTACAAAATTTATTACAGCGATAAAAATCACCAGGACATTGCGTAATGTACACATTACATGCATCCAATTGCTGTTTTTAGAACATCTGAACATGTGGGTATATTTGATCTCATACCGTTATTATATGGATAACGACTTTATTGTCTAGGACAAATAACATTAATATTGCGTTATTCATGATATTTGTTATAGTTATTCCATGAATGAACAATGCCTTAATATTGGAACCGTTGAACGAGACACGGGAATTGCACGAGATACGCTGCGTATCTGGGAGCGTCGTTATGGCTTTCCTGAACCAATTCGTAACGATAAAGGTGAACGTATTTACCCAGAGACTCAGCTGCGTCGCTTGCAGCGTATACGCCGCCTGCTTGATCAAGGGCTGCGTCCAGGTAAAGTTGTTGGTTTAAACGATGCCGATCTCGATAAACTGGAAGCGAAGCTTTACCCAACAAGACCACTCAATGACTCGGTCGCTCATCTTCTCTCTGTACTGCAAAACACCGATGGTTTAGAGCTGGAAAGCGCAATATCAAAAATTTACCAGCAGCAGGGTATGCAAACTTTTATAACAGACACTATCGCGCCACTACTTAATATCGTTGGTGAACGTTGGGCGATGGGCAAACTACAGGTTTTCGAAGAACACCTGCTTTCAGAAGTACTAACACGTTTTCTTAATTGTGAAATTTCTACATTACAAAAAACGGCTATGAAACCACGAGTATTGCTGGCTACTCTACCCGGCGAAAAACATACACTCGGACTTTTGATGCTCGCTGCGACGTTATCGTCACGTAATATTTCAGTTGTTAATCTCGGTGGAGAAGTTCCACTGGATCAAATCGTTGCAGCTGTTGACCGGTTTGATGCAGACATCATCGGCGTTACTTTCAGCAGCACTTATCAATATGAGCATATTCGCAATAATCTTATCGAGTTGCGCGAGTCAATTGTAGAAGATGTTGACATATGGATGGGGGGTGAAGGCGCAAAACGTTTACGTAAGCTACCAACGGGGGTTACAAAATTCACCTCGCTTGATGTTTTACCCTGTTAACAATTTTTAATAACTTCTAAAAAGAAAAAGAGACAATGAGAACTATATTATTAAGCATATCATTAATCATGGCCTTTTTTGGTAGCGCGCAATTACATGCAGAAAATTGCTCAACTTTACTTGATGTTGATGTTAAAACGCTAAACAAAGATAAAGTAGTTAACCTTTGTGATGAGTATCAGGGTAAAGTTTTGCTGGTAGTTAACACCGCAAGCAAGTGCGCCTATACCGATCAATATGACTCACTGGAAAAACTCTATAAAAAATATCAGAGTAAAGGTTTGGTAGTACTGGGTTTCCCATCAAATGATTTTGCTAACCAGGAACCGGGTACTGAAAAAGAAATTAAAGATTTCTGTAGCGTAACTTACGGCGTAGAGTTTCCCATGTTCAGCAAAGCGCGTGTCAAGCGACGTAATGCAGACCCTTTCTATAAAAAACTCGCTGACGCTTCTGGTAGTTATCCTAAGTGGAACTTTCATAAGTATCTCATTGGCAGTGATGGATTACTGGTATCCCACTACCCGAGTGCGATCGATCCATTGAATAGATCTATTGTTGATGTTATAGAAGTCGAATTAAAAAAGATCAGTTCAAACCAATAAGTTAATCTGATGCTAAACCCTGGTGGAGGTTAGATTGCATGACAGTCAAAACAGGGTCTGAACCAATTATTTTTTACAATCACTTCATACTTAATATTTGGCCTGTATAAATGAATTTTGAATACACTGGATTTTTTGCTATAGGTTTTGGGGTATTTATTTTTCTCAAAAGAGATTTATTTGTATTCATGTTTCTTGAACAACAAAAATATGCACGAAGTATTAAAATCTTGAAAAAAATACATTATGAAGCAAGTGAAACATATTTAAGAAGAGTAGTAATTATGAGTAGTGTATTTTGTATAGTCGTTGGGATTCTAGTATTTCTTGGTGTATTACATGGCCCTGAGTAATTCCATCTTTATTGTTACTGAAAATAAAAAATCTAACCGAAAAATGAATTTTATAAAAATGCTTTTCACAACAGTCATCATATTGTTGTATGGTCCCCTCCTCTATGCAGCAGAAATATCAGTTCGCTTAGATAACCCACCCGCATCAGGCAAAGTTGCTCTGGTACTTTTCAACTCAGCCAATACTTTCGGCGATTTGCGTGACCCCTTTATGCTCGTTATACATGAGCTGGATGGTCGTGATGAATACCTTATCAATGATGTTGCTCCAGGTGAGTATGCATTACTTGTTTATTTTGACGAAAATAACAATGGTCGTATCGATAAAAACTTTATCGGTATTCCAAAAGAACCTCTAGGGTTTTCTAACGGTTACCAGCCGAAAGGCCCGCCAGTTTATGATCGAGCAGCTTTTCAGTTAAAAAAAGAGGAAACCCTTTCATTCAACGTCGAACCCTATCGAGCGCTGGGCAAATTCGGCCGTATCGGTATTGGTCTGGGAGTCATTGCCCAGAGTAGTCCATATCGAGATTACAACGCTACAGTGATTCAGGTGATACCTGCAATTTCTTATAACGGCGAACGCCTACAGATACTTGGGCCTCGAATTCAGTATGGATTAATTGGTAGTGGCAAGTTGAGATTAGCGGCAACCGGCCAGTACCGTATTGGTGCATACGAAGAAGATGATAGTGTGTTTTTAACGGGTATGGGAGATCGTGAGAGCACCTTTATAGCAGGCCTGGCTATACAGGCAGAACTGCCTGGAGGTCTCGATATTGCTGCAAGTTATGAACATGATGTGCTGGACAGAATAGGTGGTGGTACGGCGAGACTTGAGCTCGGCAAATCTTTACAGTGGGGGATGCTCAGGTTCTCCCCTGCACTCGCATTTAACTGGACCAGTGGAGAATTGAGTAATCATGATTTTGGTGTATCTGAAACTCAGGCCACAGCCGAAAGACCTGCTTATAACCCTGGTAATACATACAGTGTTGAAACGGGCTTCGGCGTTTTTATTGAAGTCACTCGTGATGTACTTATCATAGTGAATGTTGCTGTTGAATCTTTAGGTAACGAGGTGACGGCTAGCCCCATCGTTAATGAAGATCATGTCATTAAAGGCTTCGCTGTCATCAATTATGTATTTTAAGAATTGTATCTGCACAGCACTGCCCTGCCGCAGAAAATCAGGATCAGACCTTTCCACGCCACATATATCACTAACAATTTACCCCAAAAAAGCATTCACACTAATTTTATCTATTAAATTATTTACAAACACACTAAACTGAAAAACAAAACACTATAAAAAAGTGAGTACACTTTTAAAAGAATAATAACAAACAACGTTAACTACATAAAATTATTTAAACACACAAAAGCAATATTAATTTATATTTAACAAATATATTATTTATCTCGACAAGCATGCGACATTTTGTCGCAGCATTATTATTAATTGAGACATTTTGTCGCAGTTATTTGATTTAATTTTTAATTTATAAGCTCATATAATCATAATATAAAAATAAACACTTATATTTATCTGTTTTTTACCAACATGTTAACCTGCATAAATTTTAAATAAAACACTATTTTTATAGCGTTATATTCTATTAATACATATTTTATTTGTGTTATATATCACAGTCATACTGTGACATATAACAAGAGATATTTATAACTTTTGATATAACGCATAAATTTTCATCTTAATAATTAAATTAGTTTATTTATTATTTATATTTGATTAACATTGCCGGCATATTAAACATTGCTGGTAAGTTAGCTTAACTTAAGACAATCCAGAGTTTTACGTTTTTCTGATAACATCACCCTACACATCTCATGAGGTACTTAATGAAAAAAATAACTTGCTGTTTACTTTTGTGTGCACCACTTGCACATGCTGATGAACTAAGCCTGGGCACTATTATGGTAGAAGGCATAAAAATAAGTGATGTTAGTGGGGATGAAGTAAAATCAGCTGACCTTGCAGAAGCACTAACAAAAAAAGTACCGAGCATATCACTTGTTCGGCGTAGCGGCATAGCCAACGATATAATTTTACGCGGCCAGAAAAAAGACAATATCAATATACTTATTGATGATGCAAAAATATACGGAGCCTGCCCCAATCGCATGGACCCTACAACATCTCATATTCTGACAAATAATATTGATAGTGTAGAAATTATTGAAGGCCCATACGATGTTGAAAACTTTGGTACATTAAGTGGCGCTGTAAAAATAACCACGATAGAACCTGAAGCGGGTCTTTCGGGTGAGGTGAGTTTGAACCTGGGTAGCTGGGATTACCGTAAAGCCGCAGCTAATATCAGTGGTGGAAATGAGATAATTACGTTTCTGCTGAGCGCTTCAACAGAGAGCAGTGCTCAGTATGAAGATGGTAATGGTGATACCTTTGCAGAACAGATCGAGCGACTAAACCCTCCAAGCATGATGCCGGCCATGGACCCAAGATATAAGACAGAATATGCAGATATAGATGCATATGAGAAGAGTACTTTATTGGGTAAAATTTTTGCCCATTTAACTGATGACCAGCAATTAAAATTCAGTTATACCGCAAATAGAGCTGATGATGTATTGTATCCGTCCAGTAAAATGGATGCACTGTATGATGATTCAGATATCTATAATCTGGACTATTCGATTAATAATATCGGCAGTATGTCTAAATCTCTGAGTTTTCAGGTTTACGATTCACAAGTGCAACACCCCATGTCTACTTTTTATCGAATTTCATCAGGCCCTGCTTCTGCTAATGAAGTGATCAGTTATCTTGAGACTCATACGCAGGGTTTTAAGATTATGAACAGTTTTAATGCAGGTAACTCTCTTGAGGTAAACCTTGGCCTTGATGCCAGCATTAGAAACTGGGATGGTACCTATGAAGGCAAAGGCACTAGATTGCCTATTACTGGCAGAAAAAGTATTGATGATGTCGACACACAAAATAGCGCTGTGTTTGCAGAGTTAAATAAAAAATATAATAAAACCAGCATCAAAGCAGGTGTACGTTATGATGATACAAGCATAAAACCCAACGGTACTGTGGGCCAGCCTGATAATGATTATAGTTATTTTAGTACAAATATTTTTACAACATTTCAGTCAAGTGAAAGTACAAAATATTTTGCAGGTGTAGGTCAGGCATCACGGGTACCTGATGCAAGAGAGCTTTACTTTATTAGTTCAAACAACACGGTTATTGGCACACCAGATCTGAAAGAGACAACTAACCTAGAATTAGATGCCGGTATAGAAAACAGATACGATAGTTTTAATATTAAAACAAAAGTATTTCATAGCTGGTTAACCGATTATATTTATTACAATTCAAGCCTACCTACTAATAGTTTCGAGAATATTGATGCCACTATCTATGGTTTAGACGTGAGTGGTGCTTATTATTTTAATGATGAGTTTAGCCTAGATTTTGGTGCAGCATATCAGCGCGGGCAGAAAGACGAAGCACTGGTTGGACAGACCAGTACAAATCTTGCAGAAATTCCGCCGCTTAAAGCAAACCTGGCACTTAACTATGACTACGGCCTGAAAAGCACTGCTTCTATCGAATTGATAGCTGCTGATGCGTGGAGTGACTTTGATGGTGATAATGGTGAGCAGGAAATTAGCGGTTACGGAGTGGTTAATCTAAAAGTTAAACATGATCTTGGTAAGTCTATGGAACTAACGCTGGGTATAGATAACATCTTTGATAAGACCTATGCCGTTAGCAATACCTATAAGGACTTAACCCTACTGAGTGATGGGACAGTTGATATTATGCTGATGAATGAGCCTGGCACTTATTATTACGCAAATATGGCATACAAGTTCTAGCTTGAATAACTTAAGTCAATTGTGAAAAAATATAATGGCTTAATGTTATAAATAAGACAAAGACACCCTCCTTATAAAAACCCAAAAATAAATAGTGGGTGTCTTAACAACATTAAGAATTAAATCTGCACTAAGCACTGCCCTGCCGTAATGTTTCTATCGGCGGTGTTGTTAGTACGCTTCGGGTGCCGAGTATTCCGGCACTGACGACAATGACAATACCGCTGACTAGACCGATAATGGCGACGCTGATATCGAACGAGTAATCAAACTTAAATATGTAAACAGCAAGCAGCCATGCAAGCGATGTTGCGGCCACGCCGGCGAGTAATCCGGAGATTGCGCCGAGCAAACTAAACTCTGCGAACAGCCCAAGCATCAGGGTTTTTCTGCTGGCACCGAGTGTACGCAATACTGCGCTTTCGAAACGTCGCTCATCCTGGTTTGACTGGATAGCGGCATACAGCACAGCTAGCCCTGCTAGTAGCGTGAACAGGAAAACAAACTCTACTGCAAGAGAGACGCGATCAATAATACCGCGAACACGTTGCATGATAGTCTCAATGTCGATTAGCGTGACATTACTAAAATCTCGTACCAGCCTGCCTAACTGCTGTCGCTGTTCGGTGTTCAGGTAAACACTGGTCACCCAGTTAGCCATTTTACCTTCCAGAACGCCGGGCGGTAATACGGCGAAGAAATTAACATTAAACGTATCCCAGTTAACGTTACGCAAATTGCTTATTGTCAAATCAGTTTTCGAACCATTGATATCGAAACTAACAACGTCGTTTACCGACAACTGCAGGGTTTCGGCCAGTCCGCTCTCCAGTGATAACAATGGTCGCCCATGATCCTGCTGACTCCACCACTGACCGGAGACAACTTCGTTATCCTGTTGCATTTGTTCTGCCCAGGAAAGATTGAACTCACGAGTAACGAAACGCTTTGCACGTTCACTCTGATAATTTGAGCTATCTACTTTCAGGCCATTAACCTCAACGAGGCGCGCACGTACCATAGGATATAAACGTGTGTTATTTACCCCTAACGAAGTGAAATAGTCCCTTATCTGATCGACCTGGTCTGTTTGTACATTGATGACAAAATAATTCGGTGCATCAGCTGGCAGGCTTTGTTGCCAGCCATCAAGAAGGTCAGATCTTACCGTTGATAATAACAGCAGCACCATGATGCCGAGGCCAAACGCGACTATCTGTATCACACTACTGCCGGGGCGGCGTGCTATGTTTGCCAGGCCAAATCGCCAGGTAATACCAACACGTGCACGCAGGCGATTGAGTAACAGGATGAGCAGGTAAGCACTCGCAGCGAGTGTAATCAGTGTCAGCAGAATACCGCCGATAACGAACGCGACCAGTTGCAGGTCACCGATTTGCCAGTACAGCAACAGAGACATACAGAGGATGACAGCGATATAAATAGTCCATACGCTCACCGGCTTTTTGGGAATATCCTTACGCAGTACGTGTAGCGGCGGCACCCTGTGCAGTGACAGCAGGGGCGGCAGCGCAAAGCCGATCAGCATAATAATACCGGTTGCATAACCCAGTATTAGAGCCTTCCATGAGGGAGGTGGTAGTTGCGTCAGTACCAGTTTATCAAGCAGTTCAGTGATCACCAGCTGGGTCAGTGCACCTAGCAAACAGCCGATTGTGCTAGCCAGTAAGGATAGCCATAACATCTCCAGGGTAAAAAGTTTGATGATGGTTTTCTGAGAAGTTCCAAGGCAACGCATCATGGCACTGGTGTTAAGGTGTCGTGTGCTAAATCGATTGGCTATTGTCGCCACGGCAACGCCGGCAAGCAATACACTAATGAGTGCGGCCAGGCCAAGAAACTGTCGTGCGCTCTTTAATGCGGTATTAAGTTCTGGTCGTCCCTCTTCAACACCGATGATTTGTTCACCTGGCTGCAGTCGATCCTTTATTGCATCATGGTAATCATTAATCGACTCACTGTCTCCTGCGATCAATACCCGGTAACTGACCAGGGCACCAGTACTGATTAGACCAGTTGCATCGAGGTCTGCACTGTTCATCATTACACGAGGTGCAACACTGAACAGATCTCCAGCACGGTCCGGTTCATAACGGATGATCTTGCGTATCGTGAACTGCACCTCACCAAGTTTTATAGTGCTACCAACTTCAAGATCGAGCAATTGCAACAGTCGGGCCTCGACCCAGAGCTCACCGGGAGCTGGAATACTGGTAGTAGCTTCGTCTGTTCCAAAAGCACTATCGCTGACCCGCAGCACGCCACGCAGAGGATAGCCCTCACTGACCACTTTAACTTCTGCCAGCTGGAAAGAATCACCGGCAAACACCACGCTACGAAACTGTTGAGTAGTGGTGACCATGAAATTATTAGAACGCGCCTCGGTGATGTGATCATTAACCTCTGCACGGCGTGAACTGATAACAAGGTCACCTGCAATCAACTCGGCCGACTGCATTTTCAGTCCACGTTCTATACGATCGGTGAAAAATCCCACAGCGGTAATACTGGTGACTGCAATAATTAGTGCTATCGCGAGGATTGTCAGCTCGCCGCCACGCCAGTCACGCCACAACATGCGCCATGAATTATTCCAGAAGAAGCTGATGCCTGGATTTTGTTTTGGCTGGGCTTGGCTATGTTCCAGCTCCTGCACACCGTTGTCGTTATTAATAGCCATTATTCTAAACTTCCGTAACCAGGCGTCCAGCGTCCAGATTGAGCTGTACACTGCATAACTCGGACAGTTTCACATCATGTGTAGCCATAATAAGCGTTGTACCCAGCTCTGAATTCAGTTCGAACAATAATTCGATAATGCGTCTTCCTGTTTTACTGTCCAGATTACCGGTAGGTTCATCGGCAAACAGGCATCGTGGTTTGGTGGAAAATGCACGTGCGATGGCGCAACGCTGCTGTTCACCACCTGAAAGCTGGTTTGGATAATGCTGAAAGCGTTCCTCCAGACCGACCCGTGCCAGCAACTCTTCAGCCGTTTTGCGGGGGTGTGGCGCCTGTGCCAGTTCGAGCGGCAGCATGACGTTCTCCAGTGCAGTCAGGCCAAACAGCAACTGAAAATT